>ERZ802830.837-NODE-837-length-30339-cov-28.8444_pt1 | contig 30339 bp, 39 predicted proteins | sample MGYA00345654_ERZ802830 | MGnify/ENA primary metagenome ERZ802830 (study PRJEB30503, sample SAMEA104212375) | marine metagenome | biome: Westerlies Biome; feature: [SRF] surface water layer (ENVO:00010504) within the epipelagic zone...; material: water... | reverse complement strand
ACAACCCACAGGGTCATGCCGTTGGCGCCCCCATCCATCCCGCAAGAGTGCGCTCAAGGCGTTGAACACGATCTTGGGAACAGGCGGTGCCGTCAGAACGAACGGGTCGGACAAGCACGGTGTAAAGCCCAAGACGATTTCCGCACAGCACATCGGTGAACAACCGATCCCCCACCATGGCGACACGCTCCACGGGCAGGTCAAGGTCGGCGAGGACACGCCTCAAGGCCCCCCGACGGGGCTTTCCCGCTGATGCGGTGAAACTGACATCGAGTTGATCGGCAACCGCTGCGATCCGGCTGTGGGAGGGGTTATTGCTGAAGAGATGCAGAGAGAACCGCTGCTTGGCATCCATCAGCCAAGCCAGAACGGGCTCTGGAAGCTTCACATCACGCCCAGGAAGGAGGGTGCGATCAACATCCAAAACAGCCGCTTCAATGCCTTGCGCCGTTAGGTGGGACAAGGCCAAATGGGCAATGGTGAGCCCGGGGTCCCAATCAGGCTGTAGCCAATGCTGGCCCATCATTCCGGCCATTCACGCTCCTCAAGCTCCGCCTCGATCCGGGGCTGAATCCGGTCCAACTCCTCTTCACTAAGAAGTTCCGCTTGGCCATCCACCATCCGCACTAAAACAAGGAAGGGATCCAGGGGGATGTAAAGCCCATATTCCTGGGCGTCCACCATGAAACTCACCAGCAGCTCAAACGTTTCTGCATCGTCATCAAGGTCGTCTTCGTCGTCTAATTCTTCCAAGTCCTCCTGATCTGGCTCCTCCAGTTCTCCACTCACCGTGAGGGTGATGGCGGAGCGCACTAAAACAAGATCATGCTCCTGCAACACCACATCCGCGACGGAGAGGATGGGCTCGCTACTGGAGACGCTGGTGATCGGCTCGGGCTCATCGTCATCCCGCAGCCGAAAGAGAGAAACGGGGGTATCAACGGGCGAAAGCAGGGCGTAATCCTGACCGTCCAGAGGGATGAGGTGCTCTAAAAAGCAGAGCAGATCATGGCCTTCGCGATCACGCACCAACAGTGTTGGGTGGTCTCCGCTCTTTCCTGCTGCGATGTCCGACATCGTCACTCACTATCTGAGGTCAGGATCCACCATCGATGGGCTCGGCGCCCGTCCCAGCCGCCATCGACTGGGCCGGTTTAAGCGCCGGCCCATCCTGGAGCCATTGTTCAAGCAGCAACGCCGCCGCCGCACTGTCGAGTCGACCGGTTCGATCACCCTGCAAACCATGGCGTTCTCCTGCCGCCCAAGTGCTGCTGTGCTCATTCACCCAAGCCAAGGGAAGCCCCAAGGTCTGGGCTAGGCGCAGGCCATAGCGTTGGCAGTGCTCAGCTTGCGCCGTGGGCTGACCAGCCGAGTCGAGAGGTAAGCCCACCACGAGTCCCTGCACGGATCGCCGCTGGCAGTGGTCGCGCAACACCAACAGATCGTTGTCAAAACGTCCACGGTGCAGGGCTGGTAAAGGCGTCACCGTGATGCCGAGGGCATCACATCCCGCAAGGCCGATGCGTTTCCGACCGACATCCAAACTGAGCACGGAACAGACGGATGACACCGTTACGGAGTCCCTAAGTACCGAGTCCCGAAAGAGCGAGGCCCCAGGCTGGGGTTTGGCAGGGGGCTCCCCTGCGGACGTAGCCGACCAAAGACGTCATCAAAAGACCGACTGAGCTGAAGATTGCGGGGTGCCACATGGCGGCGCCACATGCTTCGACCTAGGAGCAGCTGCTCGCCTTCCCGGGTCCAACCTTGGGCCTCCAACAACCGAGACAACGGGGCATCGTCAAAGGCCGTGATCAAGGAACGAGGGGCTCCTTGTTGCAGAACCCTGCCGAGCACGACGGGTAGCGCTTGATCGAGACGGGGATCCCAAGCCACATCGCGAAGCAACTCAAAGGTGCCGTGATCGCTGCTTTCCGTCAGGCGGATGCAACCGGCCAAAACGGTTTCTCCATCCAACAACACACCACAACCGGGGGCGTTGCGGTCCAACAGATCCAACCAATGTCGATCGGTGATCTGGCGAAGATGGCTGAAATTGCCCACCTGTTCGATCGGCCAGAGCAACTGAGCCGTTCGGCGGGTAATCGGCAACCAATTCAGCGGGTCAATGTCCCCTAGAGGGGGAGGCGTCCCAGACGATTGCGGGGGCAACCAGCTTTGATACGGCCGAAGGGGCTGGAAACCCAGCTCCCGCATCAAAGCAATGGCATCAGCATCTGAGGCCGGGCAGCGAATCACCCAGCTGCAAACCTGCGGCGCACCCAATTGAAGAGCTTCAAGTAGCAAATCGTGCTGAACATCCCGGAGGCTGTGGCGAGACGACTCGCCGCTCAACTCCGGCAGCTGCAGCGTCCAGCACGTACCCCGACGGTTGTAAGGACGTGCCACAACCGTGGCAAGAAGCTGATCCTCATCCAAGGCCACCAAACATCGCGGCGATCGACTGGGAAGCAGGTCAGGAAAGCGTTGTTCAAAACGCGCCAGCCAATCGCCGATCAGAACGGCTTGGAAACGAGGAAGAGCACCAGATTCGGCAATCACCCGGCAACGGGCGAGGTGAGACGGATTGAGTGGTTCAATCCGCAGAGAGGTCAGGACTGGTTCTGACATCACCACCCCCCGTTAAGCCTGTTCCCACAATGTATCGCTCAATTCAGCTTGGGCGAACCAAAACCAAAGGAGTGCGCTGGTTGGCGTTGCCCGCTGGATTGGGCTGAAGCGCCCGGTGCAGAAGAGCTTGATCGCAACCAGCACTCGATGCCAGCACTTTCACCCGACCCAGATCATTGACATCGACGATGGCCACTGCAACGCCTAGGGCCGCTGCAGCTTCCTGACAAAAGGCAGAGGGATCGTCAGGACCGAGCACAAGCGTTTGGTCATAGGGCGGCGTCGTACCGGTGATGTCATCAATCAAGCGGGCTTGCGGTCCAGCCAAGCGATAAAAACCGCCGGGGATCCCAATCAATTTCATCAACAGGCCACCGCACCAAGCCGCCAGAACACGGGTCGGGCCCACCACATCAATCAAGGTCTGCATTCCGCAGGCCGAAGCCAGGCTGCTGGTGGGATGAAACACCCGACAGGCCAACCGAGCCACCATGCCTGGATTCACCTCACTGGGGTGCCGGTAACGCCCTTGGATCACCGCGAGAGGTGTTTCGCCAAGGGTGAGGACGTCGCCCGGTTGCACAACGGCCGAGGCGTAGGTGCGCAGCACGTCAATCGCATCATCCAGGGGTCCCAAAAGATGGGTCTTCAGGGGCAAAACGGAACAACCGTCGCCCGGAATGAAGGACGCTTCGGCCGCTTGAACAGGCTGGGGGCGACGCAACGGCACCAAAACACCCTGGCGACGCTGCAAGCGACCAAACGGTCCGTAATTGCTCCAGTGGGCATCCACCCAAAGGCTGTCGACCAGGTCGAGAGGAGCCGCACCCGCGATATCCACCCTCACCCGGACCCGCGTGGTTTTACGGCCTTTGACGATGTAAGCCACCCAGTACCCATCCGGCCGTGTCTCTTCATCGGGATGGTCGGCCTCCACGCGTGTCGTGACCGTCAACGCAGATGGATCGCCCTGACCGAGCAAAACAGGATTGACCTGGAGATCAGGGACAAAAACCTCCATGCGTGGATGGGGGTTATGGATCTCGAGAACACCCTCAATCCGAAGCAGTCCTGAAAGGCTGGTCACAGACCAATGCTTCGGCTGCATGCGCAGCGGCGATGATGGTCTGAGCCGATGACGAAGCTCCAGCCAGGCCACACCAAGTCCGAGGGCCAGTGGAGCGATCATCAAGGGCACGGCGAACAACCGGCAGAGCGCCGGGAAAACTCGCCGGCAGCGTAGGCGTCCCCCACCAAGACGTCCTTACTTCGACGTGACTTCGACGTTCACTTCGTTGAAGCTTCCACCTTGGTTGATGTCACCCAACTCAGGGGCTGGCAATCCAGTGGCAGAGCTAATCGCCTCGTTGATCTCTTCCAAGGGCACCTGACCGTCGCGATCAAACACAACTCTGGAATCGGGTCCGATCACCACCACCTGGGGAATGGATCCGTTCCAATACGTCAATGGATCCTTGGGTCCCGTTGCTGGGCGTCCCTGCAGGCCATCCGTTGTCAGCGGAATCAAGTCAATACTTCGGCCCCACAACCGCTGGAGTTCTGACACCACAGGGGCAAAGCGCTTACTCACAGCACTGTCGTCCAAGTAGTAGATCACCACAGATGTTCGCCCTGCATCCATGGCTTCACCGAGGGTGACAGCGGGAGGAACAAGCGATCCGTTGCCCGCATACAGGGCATAAATATTGCCGTCGTAGCTATCGGTGTTGAGGACGGCGCCAACAGGAGCAACCCAAAGCAGCAGTGCTACCGATAAACCGAGCAAAAGCTTCAGCAAAGGGGCCATCAACGCGACATCTCAGACGCCATTGTGACCTTCAAAGGCCAATGACATCGTCAACCTCGACCCAGACTGCGGCCCATACCTTGGGCAATGCCACGACCGACAAGACCGATCGCGCGACCCAAAACCTGGGTTAACAACACAACGGCAAGGTCGCCCAACCGTCGGACCAGGCCCTGCACCTGCGGTGCCAAAGCGTCACGGGTTTCAAGCAATAGCGCCACCTGACGCTGCCACCAACCCAGTTGGTTCAACTCATGATCCCTGGGCTCTGTGAGCTGAAGCGGCTCAATGCGCCCCTGGCGCAATTGAAACAACGTCCGTTGGCTTTCATACAGCTGAATCGGACGGTCAACCCAGTCGAACCAGCGCATCTGTGTGTTGAGTCGATTGCGCAAACGATCCAACTCTCGTGTCGCAATGAGTGAATCACGCAGTAAATAGCGCCGTAACTCAGGCCATTGACCACACGACTCGAGCAATTCAGATCCGATTAATTCCGCCGTACGAACCAACCAATTGCTCACCAACGTTTCCAGCTGAAGCAGGGCCCGGGGATCGTCGGCTGAAAGCAACTGCCCCTTCACCAGCACCGGTTGATCGCTGAGTAACGGTGCCAGCATCGCGGTGGGATCAGGGAGATCACCGTCATCCCCACTGAGATCGGCCTGCTTCAACAAGACAGTCACCACAGATTGGAGCTCACCATTCCTTGGAATCTGCACGTAGCTGCCCGCCATCGCTGTGACGGCTTGCTGGCGCAGTTCAGGCTGAAGCTGCTCCCACATGCTGTCGAAGCAAGGGGCCTGATCACTCCCTCGGAGTTGGTTAAGCACTGAATCCAGCTGCTGAAGCAGGGCCAGCAGTAATTCACGGCGGCGATCTGGATGCAAACCTTCGATGGCGAGCAACCGACCAGTGGCATTGGTGAGGCCGACTTGAACTGAGTCGTCGAGACGATCACGGATTGCTTCCCAGACAGCGGTGGAATTCCGCTCCCGCAGGGTGATGGCAGTGGATTCCAGCGTCGCCCTTGGTTTAAAGGATGCCCGAAGCGGCACGGCATCCTCCAAACCAAGCTGTAACGGTCCCCAGAGCATCAGCAACAAATCGCGGGCACTGCGCAATTCACGACAGCGCCCCTCCATCAGCAAGCGAGGTAAAAACTGGGGTGGCGGAGGATTGAGCATCGCCTCAATCACCTGAAGATCGTGACTGATCTGCTGCAGGCCGCTGATCAGCACCCATTGCCCGAAGCCCATCGTGGGGGCCGCAAGTTGGGGCGACTGGCTTCCAACCTCCAATCGCACGAAGCGTCCACCCGTCAGCAAGGCTTCGATCGACTCGGTGAGGGTGGCGAGATCACAGTTCTGCAGCAAGCCACTGGCGGAAAGACTCAGCAGCTGCTCGCGGCTTGCAGCCACATCCGGCGGTAAGAGAAGCAACAACGGCGCTGGTTGCCAACGCTCCCCCAACCGCATCACTTCTTGCTGGATCGCCCCGAGCGAGGTCACAGCATCGATCGACCAGACCACCAAGGCGGGGTGACCGGGTAGCTGATCGGGCTTCAAAAGCACGTCCCAGCCAGGATTTGCCGTTGTTAGCTGCAACGCCAACGACTCCCCGAGGAGATCGGGCGCCAACAGCAAAATCCGCACCGGAGACGAAGAGGCCAAGCCTTACAACCGAGGGGTTGTCGTCAAGGTAACGAGACTTTGCTCAATCCTCCAGTGCGCGCCGCCCATTCAGTTGAAGCGTGTAGGACTCAATGTGAAAGCCCGTGCGTTGTTCGATCTGCTTGAGCAGATCTTGGGGCAAGTTCACGTCGATATCTTCAATCAGGCCTGAATCAAGGCACGTGAGATGGCTATGGGGATCACTGCGGTAGCCATATAAGCGACCATTGGCACGGTCTAAGCATTCAATAACTCCAGCAGACTGGAGCGCTTCAAGATTTTGATAAACGGAGGTATGGCCAATGCTTCTGCCTTGCACATTCAGTTTTTCAAAAATATCCCGAGCACTTAAGTGACTTTTCTCGCTCCACAACAAATCGAGGACCATGCGCCGTTGACGGCTGAGGCGCATGCCTAACCGGCGGCATTGCTCAAAAACGTTTTGGAGGCTGCCCGGATTGGGCAAACCATCGATGTCAGTGGTGGAGGTTGGCCTTACCACAGAACACTGTCTCTCTAGACATCCTAAGTCCCATCATTAGGCCAAATCAGTTGAGCCGCAAGTTATGTCCTGCAGGCGGTCATCACCAATCGCACCGATCGCCTCCGCGAGGTCAATCCGCCCGTCGTACAACGCCCGGCCGACGATCACACCACTCACACCCTGATCTTCGAGGGGCAGCAGCGACAAAAGATCGGCCATACATCCAATCCCCCCTGACGCGATCACTGGAACGCTGCTGGCTTGAGCCATCTCGCGCAGAGCATCAAGGTTTGGCCCCGCCAATGTTCCATCGGTGGCGATATCGGTGGTGATGATCGCGGCGATTCCCGAATCACTGAAGCGGCGGGCGAGGTCAGTGGCCAAAACATCGCTTTGCTCAAGCCAGCCTCGGGTGGCCACCTTCCCGTTGTTGGCATCGATCCCAACAACCACAGACCCCGGATAACGCTCAGCGAGCACCTGAACCAAATCCGGCTGTTCGATCGCCACCGTGCCCAAAATCACCCGCTCCAAGCCGCAGTTGAGGAGATCTTCGGCGCGTTCGATCGAGCGCACGCCGCCACCCAGCTGCACGGGAATATCCAAGGCGTTGGCGATCGCTCTCACCGCAGCATCATTCGCGGGCTCGCCCCGTTTCGCACCATCCAAATCGACGAGATGAAGCCGCTTGGCTCCCTGGCTCTGCCAACTGAGCGCTTGGGCCACAGGATCATCACTGAACCGGGTCACCTGGTCGTAATCCCCTTGGTGCAAACGCACACAGGCACCGTCAAGCAGATCGATGGCGGGGATGATCTCCATGGGGCCAAACAAGGGGCTATCCATCCTGCAGGAGCACGGTCTATCGAACGTCGGCCATTGAAAAATTCACACGAACTTAGATTAATTTTCCAAGGAAAAACATTTTTTCAACAACCAAGAAATGCTGAATAGTGACTCCCATCAACAGGAATAAATAAAATTAATTCGGTTCAGATGCCGCGCCATTTTGTCAAGATTTTCGAAGAACAGTTATTTGATTCGGGGCCGATTTTGAGCGGGATCCATCCCTTAGATTTTCCTAGTTTTAAATCTGGTTAGGACAACAAACCGTCCCAACCAATCTGGAGGCGCAACGTCATGCAAATTCTGGTGATGGGAGGAACCCGGTTTGTGGGCAAGCCTCTAGTGGCCCGGCTTATGGCCCAAGGCCATGCGCTCACCCTGTTCACGCGCGGAAAAAACCCTGTTCCCGCTGGCGTTGAGCACATCACCGGAGACCGCAGCAGCGATGAAGGCCTCAGCGCACTGCAGGGCCGTGCCTTTGATGTGATCGTTGATAGCTCTGGCCGAACACTGGATGACAGCCGTCGTGTTTTCACGGCGACGGGGCAGCCCCGCCATCGGTTTGTTTACGTGAGCTCGGCTGGGGTCTATGCCGGATCAGACCACTGGCCGCTGGATGAAAACAGTCCGACAGACCCAAAAAGTCGCCATGCGGGGAAAGCCGACACCGAGGCATGGCTCACAGCTGAAGGGGTTCCTTTTACCAGCTTCCGACCGACCTATATCTATGGGCCTGGCAACTACAACCCAATCGAGCGCTGGTTTTTTGATCGGATTGTGCATGAACAACCGGTGCCCCTCCCCGGCGATGGCACCACCATCACGCAATTGGGCCATGTCGATGATCTCGCCGAAGCCATGGCCCGCTGCATTGATGTGGATGCAGCCGCCAACCGCATCTACAACTGCTCCGGCAAGCAAGGAGTCACATTTGAAGGCCTGATCCGAGCAGCGGCTCAGGCCTGTGGAAAGGATCCAGAGACAGTTGTGATGCGGTCGTTTGATCCCTCAGCCCTGGATCCAAAAGCGCGGAAGGCCTTCCCTCTACGACTCAATCACTTCCTCACAGACATCACACGGGTTGAGCGAGAGCTGGCCTGGCATCCACAGTTCGATTTAGCGGCGGGCTTAGCGGATAGCTACGCCAACGATTACGCCACCAATCCCAGCTCAAGCCCCGACTTCAGCTCCGACGCCACCCTGATTGGGGCTTGAGGTAGTCCGCGGCCGAGGTCAAGGCCAAAGCCCAAGAGGGCCAGAACAACCACCATCCGCAAACCACCAGCGCTGACTGGCCGACCCATCCCGGCGGCCAGAGCAACAGCAACAAGCTCGTGAACTGAAGAATTGTTTTGGCTTTACCGCCCCATGACGCTGGAGCCCCATCACTGGCTCCCGCCCGCCAACCTGAGATCAACAGCTCTCGGGCCAACAGGATCCAAATCGCCCACAAAGGGAGCGTTCCACTGGCCGCAAACCAAAGCAGAGGAGCCGCAATCAGCACCTTGTCGGTAAGGGGGTCAAGCCTGGCTCCCCAGCTGGTGCCACCCCCAGCACGGCGGGCCAACCACCCATCAGCCGCATCGCTCAACCCAGCAAACAGCAATAGCCACCAGGCCAAAACAGCCCAACCCTGCTGAAGCGCCAGGATTAAGGGAAGGCCAGCCACTGCCCTGCCGATGGTGAGGCCATCAGCCAAGACGCGCAGGGATCGAGACGGGATTCGAGACAGTGATGGTGACAACGGCGCAGAATGAATGCAGATCGTTCTGAATCATGGTCCTGCAGCTGACGGTGGCCGACGTGATGACCAAACCCGTTCTCACCGTTCGAGCCGACACCCCACTGCAGGAGGCGGTGAAGCTCATCAGCGACCATCACGTCAGTGGCCTACCGGTTGTTGATGAGCAAGGGGCATTAATCGGCGAATTGAGTGAAAAAGATCTCATGGTTCGCGAAAGCGGCGTGGATGCAGGCCCTTACGTGATGCTCCTAGACAGCGTGATCTATCTGCGCAATCCACTCAACTGGGACAAACAAGTGCATCAAGTGCTCGGCACCACTGTTGGTGAACTGATGCAAAAAAATAGTCACAGTTGCGACGGCACCCTTGACCTTCCCAAAGCCGCGTCCATGCTTCACAACAAGGGCACACAGCGTTTATTTGTACTAGATAACGAGAAAAATCCCATCGGGGTTCTCACCCGGGGCGATGTTGTAAGAGCGATTGCATCCCAGCAAACAAACTGAGGCAAATTAATTGCCTTTACGGATTGCGATTGCAATGGGCCGGATGGCGCGGAAGTCCACCAGATCGCCAACCTTCAAAGTTTTTACTGGATCACCCGTGATGACATTGTGAACATCAAGGTTGTGAACTCCACCAAAAGGTCCCCGAAGGCTGAGCTCATGGTCGTCTTCTGAGATCTTCACCACCTGAGCAGTGCCGGTGGTCATTGCAACTTTGGCGCCTTGACGAACCGGTCCAAATTGCTCCGACAGAATCACGTCTTCTCGTGAAAAGTTGAGAGCCTTTCGCGAACTTTTACGTAGATCAACGACCAATCCATCAAGCAATTCAACAGTGACCTCGTCGCCCACTTTGATCCCTGCGGTGGACAAATCAACACCACTGGTGATCAACATATCGTGGTCGTAGGGCGTGCGAAGTTCCAGCACCTTTTCAGCAGGCCTGATCCGTTGAACCGTGCCAGCTACCTTCGTTATTTCGAAGGATTCCAGCAGCTCCGCTTTCAAACTTCCTCGCTCAGTCACCGCATCAGATAGCAACGGTTGCGACTTCGCCATGGGGTTGGCTTGCACTTTTGCAATGGGCGCTTTTTTGATTTGAACGGCAACAGGTTGAATCAACCGAAAATTCACCAGATCCCCTGCGTTCAACAACGGGAAAAGGTCATCATCGGAATCCGCAAGAACATCGAGATTGTGAATGCCCCCCAGCGGACCCATCAAGCTGATGCTGCGGTCGTCCTCTCAGGCAATTTCAAACAGCACCAAAGTGCATCTCACCCTTGAAATAAATTAATGCCGTTAATGCAATAATGCCTGCATTAATGGCAATAAACATAACGCTAACAGAGATTCGTTCATTCATTGAACAACTATCGCACACTTATATCCACAACATTCCCCTATCAAAACTGAAACTGTCACGACGTAAGGATGCAGGATTTTGATCAGGCCCGCACCCAAGGGAGTCGTCCTAATCGCCGTTCTTCACGCTTGAGCTTGAATGAGCCGAGCTGGTTTCAAGCTCTAGACGAGAAGAGGCCAAATCATGCTCCTCTGTTTTCGTGAGCTGGCAAACAAGATTGAGTGCGTCTTGGGCCGACATCTCGCCGTTCTCTTCCCACTTAATGCTGGAGAGTTCGACGGCGGACATGGGCATTGCTCTTGAGGCCAAGAACCTAATCAGCTCTTCTTAGAAGACGCGGCAGCTACTCACGCTTGGTAACTTAAAAAAATTGGAAGGCCGTTCAGGACCAGATCAATCACTGGATTTTGCGTCGTCCCACTTGGCCTTGCCGTCGAGCAGCAAGACAAGCTCTTCCAATTTTTGATTGGTTTCTCGAACATCAACAGCCTCAGGCATCGTGCCGTCGGCAACGACGTTGTAGTGATCCCGGCAGCGATTACGCAATTCCTGCAGGAGCTTTTTAGTGATCGTTTTCTTTTCTGCAGCAGTTGCCATACCAATCTTGATCCAAGCCACCCATAGTTTGCCCTAAAGGAAGACGCGGCATCAAACATTCTGCTTTGCAGCGATGGTGATCAGGTATTGATGCCACCGCAACAGTGTGAGCCCATACACCTGGCCAAAACATTCTGCTGAACCACGTTGTCGATTGAGGGCAACATTCGTAAGCCCTCCAGCTAGCCCATATCCACTGGCTTTAAGCACGGCCTCCTTGATCGTCCACAGCTGAAGCAACGACCAACGCTCTAAGCATGCGGCTGCATCCTGTTCGGTTGAAAACATTCGCCGCAATAACAACGAGGGAGACACTCCGATCCGACGATTTTCAAATTCCACATCAATGCCAATTGCCCCCTCACTCAGCACCCCAACGGTGATGGGCCCCGTATGGGAGAGGCTGTGATGGAACGCGCAATCGCGACGCCATCTGAGCTGCGGTTTGCCGTAAATCGTGCGACCCAACTCCTCGGATTGGACCCGTACACCAGCTTCACCGAACAAGCGCAACGTGAGCTGCTCACTCACCTGAATTTGGGCCGCGCGTTGAGGAGATTCCGGTAACACTCCAATGAGAGGGCCATAGCGAAACGATGTTCCTTCGATCCATTCCCAAGCTGGAACAACCCTCATTCCGCCATGGACGGGAGGGGTTGCAGCGGAGCTAAATCAAGGGGAGGAAGCTCTGGCGGAGGAGGCGCATCATTCAGGCCATCATCCAAACCGTCGTTCAGATCGAAATCGAGGCGGGGCTCACGCGGCAGGAGCCAATCCTGGTTGGACGTCTCAGCGTCAGTCGACTCATCGAGCACGATCGGAGGGGGCAAATCTGGAGGCAAGGGGAGGAAAGGATCAGAACGATCCCAGGTTTCATCCCCACTGAGATCCGGTGAGGGGTCATCGCGATCGATCGACGGCTGTTCGCGCAACACCAGGGGGTCTGCGGTAATTGGCGGCTCCCGCAAAGGCGAGCGATTTTGATTGATCGGAACTGCGGGCTCATCACTATTTTGCGTTGGCTTGCTACGGGGTGATGGAGCCCAAATCATCCGGGCCAGGGGCTCAACACCCTGCTCCATCACACGGTTCAAACCGGCCAACGCCCGGTCGGCCAGATGGCCACCTACCAACTGAACACAATCCACAGGTCCGTCGCAGGATTGTTGTTCGATCAATTTGGGGGTGAGACCTGCCACCAAATCTCCCCGCAACCAACGCTGGCGTGGACTAATACGCAGCATGTACGGCACATGCACGAAGCTCGTAGCGCCACCGCTAATCCAGTTGGCATCTTCCTCGGTGAACCCTTTCGTTCCAGGAATGATGAAACGACTTTTCGAGGCGTGATCAGGCATATACGCCGCGAGATAGCCACGACGTCGGGCCAAGTCTTTGGTTTGTTCAAGGGTGAGTCCGTCACGACTCATCAAAATCTCCAGATGGCCATCCTCCCGAAGGCCCATCACCATGCGAATCCGCGGCAGGTAGTAGCGAATGCGCTGACCCATGCTGATGCTGTAAGCACCCTTGTAGGTGTCTGGGGGATCTTCCAGATCGTTGTAAAGGCTGTGGAGTCCGCCAATAAAAGTGTCGTACGTCGTACTGCGGGCGTCGGTGAGCTCCCCATAGCCAAAGTCAACGCTGCCGTCTTTTTGGATTCCAATAAACGCGCGTTGACGCGATGCCGCGCGGTTACGTCCCATCCAGACCTTGGAGCCAAACTTCAGATCCCCCAGAGGAACAGTTAATTCCTGACCGGCAGCGTCCACATGACGCTCGTACATCGGACCTGACACGTAGGCCAGTGCAGAAATGTCGTCAAATGCATCGTCTTCCCGATCCCATCCCTCAAGGAGGCCAAAACGCACCCGACGGGGATCCAGGTCGAGGGCAAAAACCTCCTCATCCGGGATGTAGTTGAAGGGTTGCCCAGCTCTGGATCGGCTCCCAGAGCTGGGCTGATCCGTTCGTTCATCCTCTGGCCGGTCTGGAGCCGTTGGGGCAAGAGCAATCAGACCCGCAAAAACCAGCAACGGCAGAGCCATCAGCAGCCAGCGTCTTCGCATCCAACTCTTCTTAGATGCAAATGCGATTTTTGGAGCGTGTTTTTTCACGCGGTCTGTCGTCCTCGTTTGTTGGGGAATGAAGCGAGCCAAGGAACGATGGCGTCGTCGGCCACAAGCCATTGCTGGTAACGCTCGCCGCAGTCATGGCCTCCCGTCAACTGTCCGAAGGCCGGGATCACCAACCGTGGCCCCTTCGGATCAAAGGCAAAACAGGGCAGGCGCAACCGATCTGACCGACTTTGTACCGATGCCACGGGATGAAGATGGCCACAAACATTGAGCTGATCGGGATCAGGGGGCGTTTCAGGAATGTGACTTAACCAGAGGTCACCAAGGCTCTGGGAGGGTTGTTGAGGCAAACCTTCAAGCCAACTGTCACGGTCGTGATTGCCACCGATCAACACCACCTCGCATCCACAAAGAGCCGGCAACGCCCTCAGAACAGCACGCAACGGCTCGGTTAGTCCAAGACGAGCGTGGATCAGATCCCCCAAAAGAATCAGCCGCTTGGGTTGCCACGCATGGCACAGATCAAGGAGCGGGTTGAGGGTTCCAGCATCACCATCACTCGGCATCGGCACGCCGTTGGCTTGAAACACCTCGGCCTTACCAAGATGCAAATCAGCCACCATCAGCACACGATCTGTTTCCCGCCAGAGTGCCTTTTCTGGCAAAAAGTGCAGAGATTCATTCCCCCAACGCCAGATCTGACAAGCCATTACTCAAACAGTAAAAAAGTGCGCGTTTCTCCGCCGCAGCTCTCGCATTGTGCTGCCTTCCATCATTCCAATCCAGCAGCGCCTTGTCGGCCCGTTGGAACGACCAGTGGTGGGAGCAATGGATCGGTGCCAACCTGACATCACCCGCACCACATGAGCCCCCCATGACCATCGCTCTGCTGATTGCCCTGGCTGGCTCCTTGGCTGCCATGGCAGTGATTGTGCGTCGTCTTGAGCAGCGTTAAACCACGCCAAAGCATTCGGTCGCATCGCCGTTGTCGTGGCACCCTGAATCGAGACGATGGGCCGCATCCATGCGGAGGTTCCGACAAAAATCAGCCGTTGTGCTGGTTGTCCTCCTGCTAGCGGGACTCCCAGCGCAAGCGCGAAAATTAAAAGTAGGCGTCAGCGGTTCCCCACCGTTTGTGATTCAGGCGAACAACTCCTTTCAAGGCATCAGCCTTGATGTTTGGCGGCAGGTCGCTGAGGACAACGAGCTGGTGTACGACCTCGTGCCGCAGAGCTCGCCGGAGGCCGGCATCGCGGCGGTCGACCAGGGACAGATCGATGTGTTGGTCGGGCCGATCAGCATCACCCCCCGCCGATTGGCCATGCCAGGGGTCGATTTCACTCAGCCTTACTACCTCGCCAAGTCCGGAGTCTTGCTCCCCCTCGACTCACCCACAGTCTTTAGCCGCCTCAAGGTGTTCTTCGGCTGGGCTGTGATCTCTTCGATCTTGGTGCTCATCAGCGTCTTGCTGGTGGTGGGCAGTTTGATTTGGTTAGCCGAACGTCGGGAGAATAGTGAGCAGTTTCCGAAACGCTGGCTGCCAGGAATTGCCAGCGGAATGTGGTTTGCCGTCGTCACCCTCACCACCGTGGGTTATGGCGACAAAGCCCCGATCAGTCGAACAGGCCGAGGCATTACGGCCACATGGATGGTGATCTCTCTGATTGCCGTGTCGTCGTTAACGGCAAGCCTGGCCTCAGCATTCACCTTGTTTTTCTCCGGAGCGAGAGAAACAAGGATCGGTTCACCCGCTCAACTGCAACATCGTCGGGTGGCCACCATCGAAGGGACCAGTGGGGTGGAGTTAGCTGAACGAGGCAGCATGCGGGTTCTCAAAACTGAGAATCTGACCCGCGGCATTGAGTTGGTGTTGTCGGAACAAGCAGAAGCACTGATTTTTGAGCGGCCGGCCATACGGCATTACATCAAACAAAATCCTCACTTGGCCGTTCAGCTGGCGCCCTTCACGCTTGCGGAGGAGACCTATGGGTTCGTGTTTAAGACAGGGAATCCCTTAAGGAATCCCCTGAACGTGTCGATCCTGCGTCTGCAGCGCTTGGGCGAAATCAAATCCATCGCGAACAAACTCTTGAACTAATCAGCCCAGGGGACGGTGACGACGCAACGCCTCCTCCAACAGGTAAGCCGCGAGGTTTCCACAGCTCCGGCCTTCCTCAAGGGCGTGGCGCTTTAAGTCATCCATCACTCCACGGGGGAGCGTCACATTGATGCGCTCAGAACTGGCAGCATCCGCCACCGCTGCCGTTGGAGGGACTGGGGGAGCCTCCCCAAGGCGCTGCTGCAACTCAAGAACAAGATCCTGAAGAAGTGGCACGATTCAGTTTCAATATTTACTCAATATTGACACATTATCGTGACAAATTGAACTCCTGTTGTTCGGCCGCCACTTCGGCGTAATCTTGAGCGGATTTTTGAGGTGCCATGCGTCCCCTGCCGCTCAAGCTTGCACCCGGCAGTGACCTGCGCCTCAGCCTGGAAGATTTGGCTCGTCGCGAGGGCATCGATGGATTTGTCCTTGGCGTGGTGGGCAACCTCACGCGCGCGGCTTTCCAGTGCCCAGGCCAATCAGAACCCACCGTCCTTGAAGGTGATCTTGAAGTGATCACCTTGAACGGCACGCTGAGCCCTGATTCCGTTCATCTCCATCTGAGCCTTTCCGATGGCGCTTGTCAGGTTTGGGGAGGGCACCTTGAGCCGGGCACCATCGTGCAAAAAGGGGCCGATGTGCTGATTGGCGTGCTTGAACAAAACAAACCAGCGGCCATAAGAACCGCAACGGCACCGCGCCTCGAGATTGCTGTGCTGCCCGGATGTCCCTGGTGCAGCAGGGCGCTGCGCCTACTTCGGACCTTGGATCTTCCCCACACGGTGATCACGGTGAATGACGACAGCACGTTCAAGAGCGTTCAAAGCCGTAGTGGGATGGGGACATTCCCCCAGGTATTCGTCGACGGCGCCGTGATCGGTGGCTACGACGATCTCACCACGCTCCACGCTGCTGGTGACCTCGAAGCCCTCCGTTAGCGACCCCGCCGAACTCCCACCGTTCTGGTCGCTCAAGCCTTGGTGGTGTCAGCCCTGGTCGATTATTTCGACCGGAATGATGGGCGTGTTGGGCTCCTGGCTGATCCTGCACCGGATTTGGATCACCCTGCCAATGGCGATCGCCGTCGCCCTGTGGTGGGGCCTGTTTCTCGTCGTTGTGCCAAGCGCCTACAAAGCAAGCCTGCAGCAGGACTTAATGGGCCGCAGACCGTGATGCTTGGCGGTACCGCTGCTTCTCCTCAAAAAGCTCCCCTTCCAGCTGCTCGATCAAACGGCTGACCAGATCCTGAAATTCCGGCTGGCATCCGCGAAATGCCGCTTTATGGCGGATCGGTTCATTCCGCATGCGGAGATCCGTCAACATCAACTGCAGAGAATCAATCCTGGCGTTGGAGTTCATGCTGGGCGCTAGCTCGCGCACAGAGGTTATGACGCAACCTGTCCGCTCAGATCCCCAACTCCTTCAGCAAACGCGTCTGAGCCTGGCCACCCAAGATGGCGTGGGCTGCCATCGCCCCGCTCGCCGCGACGGGGGGGATGCCAATCCCGGGGAAGGTGCTGGCACCACAAAGCCACAGATTCTCGAGTGGAGTCGTCACCCCAGGGAACAAGCCCTTCGCTGCGGAAAGTGCTGGCCCGTAGCTCCCTTCACTCACATTTAAGAAATGGCTGTGGGTTAAGGGTGTGCCCTCCATCACCAGATCGCAGCGGTCACGAATATCGGGGATCGTTCGCTCTAGTACACGCCAAAACACCTCGCACCGCTCCTGTTTCAACGCGTCATAGGCCGGCGTGCCACGGGTGTGCTCACGCCACAACGACCAAGGCTCGCTGGCTGGGGTGTAGCCATGCAAGACGTGGCGTCCGGCAGGAGCCATCGAGGCATCGAGGACAGAAGGAACCGACAACACCACGACATTGCGCTCAGCTGCAATTCCCCGGTTCCAGTCGTCCACCCACACCGTGTGGATGGGCAGGGGAGCCAAACCGCTGGCATCAAAACCCAAATGAAGATGCAAAAAGCTATTGCAACGTGGCGTCTCTACGCGTTGACGCTGCCATGCCTCGGCGGCGCCATCAGGGAGCATCGCCAGGGTGCTCCAGATGTCGGCGTTGCTCACAACGCGCTGTGCAGAAATCTGCTCCCCGTTCTGCAACTCCACCCCCACAACACGATCACCGTCCAACAGAAGAGATCGCACGGTGACGCCAGTCCGAAGGCTGCCGCCGTGCTCCTTAAGGCCCTTCACCAGGGCATCCACCACCGCAGCACTGCCACCAAGGGGATAGTCGAGATGGGCCTCGGGCTGAAACCACTCCCCAAACAAGGTGGCCATCGCAGCGGCATTGGTGTCGCCCATCGGCATCCCACTGATCAGGAAGCAGAGCAAGTCCACCCAGTGGCGAAGGAACGGATCCTGGAGATGTCGATCCACCAACGGCCCAAAGGCACCGGCGAGGTGTCGCATCGCCCGGAGATGGGGCAGTAACCGCCCCCCACGCTGCAACAGTTGGGCCATCCCGTCCACACCCGGCCGCATCGACAAGAGCGGCAACGCATCGGCCGCCGCGGCAATCGGACGCAACACCTCCATGAATCGCCGCCACTCCTCCACGGCGGCGGAACCCCGCAGCTGACCCACGACGGCTTCAAAGCCGTCATTGCCGACGGCAACGCTCAGATCGCCTTCGGGGAGAAGCACATCCCAAGCGCTGTAGGGAACAACCTCCAAGGTCTGGCCCAGGGCCCGCAGCACTTGAGCTAAAGGGTTGTTGCTTGGCCAGCGCCCTAGGCCACTCCACAGGGATGGACCCGACTCAAGGTGATAGCCCTGTCTTTGAAAACCATGGGCGGCGCCGCCTGGCTGGTGATGGGCTTCAAGCACCAACACATCCCGACCCGATTTGGCACAGAGCCCCGCACAGCAGAGCCCTCCAATGCCACTTCCAATCACGAGGACATCGACGCTGTCCTTCACCAATCCCTGTGCGGTGGAATCATCATTGTGGTCGCTTCTTCTAATTGATGCGCGGGCGATTTCTCCTGCCAGTGCTGTTGCTGGGACTGGCCTGGGCTCAGGAAGTTTTCGACCAAGTGCTCTTCGCTGGCAACTGGAATCTGGCGATGGGTCCAGGTCTGCCGTGGTGGGGAGTTCTCAGCGCTCCGTTTAGCCACTCTGGCTTTGGACATTTACTGTCCAACAGTGTGATTTTTCTCGTTCTGAGCTGGTTGGTGCTCACCCGAGGGGTTAGGGATTACCTGTCTGTCTGGGTGGCAGTTCTGGTGATGAATGTGCCAATCGCGCTGTTGTGGCCCACCCGAAGCCATGGACTCTCTGGGGTGATTTATGGGCTGCTCGGTTATCTCTTAGTGATTGGTTGGCTTGAGAAAAAAATTCTGCCGATCGTGCTGAGCCTGGTGGCCTTTTGGTTGTACGGATCAGCACTCATGGCCTTGATCCCAGGGGTCTCCCCAGCGGGCGTGAGCTGGGTTGGCCACGCTGGAGGCTTCGCCGGTGGCCTTCTCGCCGCTTGGACCCAAGGCAACGGCAACCCCAAGCCGGATTAAATTTTTAACACCAATGCAGCATCCTTGCTGAACCGTTAGAGGTACTGATCCAAGAAAGCCAATGGTGTTGCCATCGTTTCGGAATAACCCAGCAAGCTTTTATCGCGGTGTTGATACAACAATGTATCGTCGCTATCTAATAAATAAGTAGCCCCACGTTGGGTGATGTAGTCATCACAAGGCACATAGGTGCGCCAGTTTCCAAGCACTTCATTCATATTTCTCAGTCGCCAAGTCGCCAACTCAAATGGTCTCTGGAAACCATCACCACCGGCCCGGCGGAACATCCTTCCGCGAAACGACGGAAGAGGCGAGGCCTGCACCAGATCCTCGTCAGCGAACAGTTGCGGGGCCTGACGATCGCCCATGTAACCGCGCAACACCTCCTGCAGGGTTCCTGGAGAACCAACTCCAGCGCACATCAACAAAAACCCAGGCCAAGGCCCTCCCGGCAGCGTCAATCCAGCCTCAAGCCCCAATTGCTCATGCAGGGTTGGAGCAGGGTCAACCTGGAGTTGCTCGCGGGGAAAACCTGTAAATCCACAAAAGCGATCTGCACCGGCGGCGTCACCAATGGCGAACACCTGAACGGTGACGCTTTGGTTTCGCAAAGAATCCATCCGGGGGACGAGCACCTGGGCGTATTCCAAGGAATCAAAATCGCCTAATTGCCCCATCACCACCGCCAACCGCCTTGAACCTTCTGCCGCATCTGGCGTTTGAGCGAGACGGCGTAACAGTGCTTCTGGTGCTTTCATGACCTTGTGGGCAACAGCGTTGACAACAAATGATGTTGTTAACGCCAGCATGGACTTTTTATGCTTCAACCGTTGAGCCATGCCACTGGGTTGAGGGGCCCCGAAGCGGAGCGATAACGGGTGCACTCCAGCCAGGGATCACGACCGACCGATCAACCTGCCTCGGGCGCCCATCCCATTTCCTTCTGCCAAGTCGGTGCCCATAACTTGCATTTCTTTGTCAGATGGTCGCCCTGAGGCAACTGCTTCTGCCTCACGTTGCATCCAAGAATCGTCCGGCAGTGCTGGTCCACCCCATAGGCGAAGTGTTGGCAGGTGATGCAAAGGCAGGCGCCCTTCCAGCCCTGCAATTCCTTGTCATCAACAAAACTCCATTCCTCCATCGCAGCACTTCACGCTTGGTACATCTGTACTACTTCAGCAGGGGTGCATTCCGCAAGCGCAGCTTGTGGGGCCCTAAAGGCTGGGGCTCATCCATGGCCTAAAAACCTTTTCTGAGCGGGCATCAACCATGCTTTTCCGGAACAATCCCTCTTCATAGTTGCTGCGCAAGGGTGGCCTGATTGCCGGCGAGATTGATCAGATGTTCAGCGCTTTTAAACAATCAAGGCGTCACGATCCAACCCGATCCGTTGATGCATGCATGACGCTTGAATGAGCGACGCAGCAACGCCTTCACATAAAGCTGGGTAACGTTTTACTTGAAGAACTCCCAATGGGGCTCTTAGCTACGCCCATAGGCAAATCCACTCATGGCCAACCCATCCCCAGAGCAAAAATCTTTCGTCAAAACTGCACCTGAGCAGCTCGCCAAAGGCGCCGAAGCAAGTACCAAAAAGCCAGAGCGTCATACACCACAAAGATGGAGAGGCGGAGCCCTTAGCGAATAACAATCCCGATCGGGATCGTCTTCATCACCATCAATTGAGTGGAGCCTGAAAAGCTAATTTAATCAGCCTTAAGAATGGCACGAATTAGATTTGGTCTTTGTCCTAAGCCAGAAATACACTCCATTACTAAGTGTCGAGCTTCCATTGCATTGGAGGCACACAAACTTTGTTCGTAGCTCTTCCCTTCAAGATCTTTGTAGCGGATCAAATACTGATGGATGGGTTGCTGGGTATTCATTGATTTAATAAGTAAAGCCTCACATCTGTGAGGCTCTTTTTGAATGATCAGCCAGCCACAGCAGAGATGCTGTAAGGAGCCTCAGGAAAGCTTGTGGGCATGGGATCGAGTTTTCCCTCAGCCAATGCTTTCGCGCGGATGTACATCTGGCTTGAAGTTGCTCCGGCTGCTTCCATTGCTTTGGCAACGACATCCCAGTTGCGGATCTCAGTCGACATTTGAAATTACGTTGTAGATGACATAATTTTCGCCAATCCCTCTGACTCATGGCGACAGTGAAACCCGCCCCTTAGCCGAACACGCGAAACGAATGGGCAATCGATATGCAAGAGAGACTCTGTTTACGGGTGGCAACCTGGATGAAAGCAATAGTCTTCGGCTACAGCCAAGAAAGCAGGCATCAAAATAGACAGCAAAGGTTAGTTCAATCAATAAAAAAACTACTCGACCTCATTGCACTGTTGTCAACAACGGCACAAATAAATGCACATTCAGCACACATCAGTTGCAAGCACAACTTCAAGTACATCGACAACTACATCGAGAAAGTAGAACATACTTTTTTGATTCATCTCCTTGAAGAAGGCATGACCTGAACTGATGGAAGCAGCAGATTCCGAACCTAGGCTAAAGGAAATTAGTTACAAGTGAAAATTCATACGAGTGGTAATTATTCAACGATTCACATCGAACAACGATCCGAATCAACCGAGTTGATAGCACTGATACGTTAAAAACGCTTTGCTTCTGAAATAAGATTCCAAACCAACAATATCTCCTGCAAAAAACAATCCATCTCACGCAGAACAACCACTGAAAACCCTCCTAAGGACGGGGAGACGGTTGTGAGGTCTGATTCGGTTGACCTGCAGCTTGAACACCAATGGTGTGATTAATAGACAACAACTCAGCCATGAGGGGTGACGCTGGAGGTCATGCTGGATGGCTAACGGAAACAGGGGTCGTGGCTACTAGTGTTTGCCAGAACTGTGGAAGTCGTCGCTTTCGCGCCGATCGCTCGATGGCAGGTCGACTGGTCTGCCAGTCCTGCGGGTTAGCCGCAGGGACTCGGCCGAACCGCTCCATAGTTCGCCCATCCGGACGATCTCGCCAACAACGCTGGCGCTGGCTTGTGGGTTTAGTGATCGTTGTCATCCTGATTGTTGTGCTCATGGGTTGAGCAGCTGCACCACTTCAGCCGTGTTGGCGGAGAGGGGATAGGAGGCCAATAGGTTGATTGCCTCCCGCATCACCCGCTGGCGCTCAGGCCCATAACTCCCACAGCGGCTAAACACCTTGGCCATGCGAGACGCCGTAATCGGATTGCGGGCGTCAACAGCTGCCACTTGTTCCGCCATAAACCGATAGCCACTGCCATCAACGGCATGGAAGGTGGTCACATTGGCGGTGAAACCACCCAACACGGCACGCAATGAATTCGGCGCAAGGGGATCAAAACGGGGATGCTCCAACAGTTGCTGCACGCGCTCCAATCCATTGCGCCTTGGGGCTGATGCTTCAAGGGCAAACCACGCATCAAGAATGACCGGCTTGGTTTGCCAGCGGTCGTAGAAACAAGCCAACGCCTGATCCCGCTCCTCCACCTCCAATGGTTGCAGGGCCCTCAACGCAGATCGCGCCAGCGTCATCGACGAACCAGACACCGCCTCAAGCGCTTCACGGCGAACGTCCTCATCACCCGCCGCTGCCAGCCAACGCCACGCCAAGCCAGTCAAAGACCGCCCGCCCTGGCCGGCGGGCCATGCCAGCGGCCAATCGTGACGCACGAGCGACAACACTTGGCGCAACGGCGCTTGAAGCTGACGACCAAGCTCCTCGGTCCAGGAACGCATGGCGTCGTACAGGGCTAGTGGGTCGACAGGACTCTGAAGAGCTTCCAGTTCAGCCATACCCGGCAACGACAACAGCGCTGCTAGATCAGCTCGATCCTTGGCTTGGCCAGCTGTGATGCGCTGCTGCATTGCCTCAATCAAAGCCGATTCCACCGCCTGATCACATCCACCCTGAGCCCGCGCGAGGAGCACTTGCCGAGCAAGGCGCTGGCCCGCATCCCAGCGCGAAAAAGGATCGTCGTCGGCCGAAAACAACTGGAGGTTTTCCTGCAACGACTGATCCATTTGAACGATCAGCGGAGCCGAAAAACGACGCAAAAATGACAGCGCCGGAGCCGGAGAATTGGGCTGCCCTTGAAGAGTGGTGGTCATCGTGTCGCCATCCATCACCACCAAGGCCTCATCGCCAACACGCCCCTCGGGTCCCACCAACGCCATCGCCAGTGGCAGAACCAATGGTTGCTTCTCCGGCTGACCGGGGGTAGCAGAGGTGGACTGCTTCATCTGCACCGTCATCTGCCCAAGGGCGTCGTCCCAGGAACGCTTCACCTCCAAATGGGGCGTACCCGCTTGGTGATACCACTGACGAAACTTCGCCAGATCAAAGCCAAGGGGCTGTCCATCGGCGCAGGCCCCATCGGCAATGGCTTGGACAAAATCTTCCGTGGTTGCTGCCGTTCCATCGAAGCGACTGACATAGGTGGCCATGCCGCGCATGAACCGGATTTCACCCAGAAGTGTGTGCAGCATGCGAATTAATTCCGCACCCTTTTCGTAGATCGTTGTTGTGTAGAAATTATCGATTGCTTGATACTCAGCGGGCTTAACCGGATGAGCCGTTGGGCCGGCATCCTCACGAAACTGAGTGTTTCTCAACATCGAAACATCCTCAATTCGTTTCACCGACTCTGAGTGTAGATCCGCCGTAAAACTTTGATCGCGGAAGACGGTAAGTCCTTCTTTAAGAGACAGTTGAAACCAATCTCGACACGTAATCCGATTACCGCTCCAGTTGTGGAAATACTCATGGGCAATCACACTTTCGATCCGCTCCAATTCAGCATCTGTCGCCGTTTCTGCATCTGCCAAGACCAGCTTCGAATTAAAAATATTCAGGCTTTTATTTTCCATGGCGCCCATGTTGAAATGACGCACAGCAACAATGTTGTACTCATCAAGGTCGTACTCCAGGTTGTAAACCGATTCGTCCCAAGCCATCGATCGTTTCAGCGATGCCATGGCATGGGCCGTGAACGCCTCATCGCCGGCCTCAACGTGAAGCCGTAAAGCCACATCGCGCCCCGACAAGGTGGTGTAGCGATCGCGAATCTCCCTGAGATCACCAGCCACAAGAGCAAAGAGATAGGAAGGTTTTGGAAATGGGTCGTCCCAAGTAACGGCATGGCGATCAGGTCCCACAGCTTCTGTGGTAACGGGGTTGCCATTACTCAGCAAAACCGGGCAACTGCTTCGCGGCGCTTCAATCCGCACCCGCCATTGGCTCAACACATCAGGCCGGTCGGGATGCAAGCTGATTCGGCGGAATCCCTCCGCCTCGCATTGGGTACTGAGCAAGCCACAGCTGGCGTAAAGGCCCTCAAGGGAACTGTTGTTGTACGGATCAATCCGACAGCGCGTCGACAGCACAAACGGCTGCGCCGGAGTCTTGTTGATGGTGAGGAGTCCCTCCCCATAGGACCATTCAGACGGTTCCAAAGCAACCTCGTCGATGGCCAAACTCTCAATCGTGAGATCGACACCCCGCAGAAGAAGTGGAGCGCCTGCAGACTGCGGCCTCAGCTCTAACCGGCTGCTAACAACAACATGATTCGACTGGACATCAACGTTGAGTTCAATGGCAGGCAGATTGAAAGCCCAAGGCGTGTAATCCGCTAAGCGGATGGGAGCAACAGCTGCCATTGATGCAATTGGAATAAACCGAATCCATCATGGCTAGTCCGATCAAAAATCGACGCCTAACGATTGACCATAAAAATGGTTATTTATTTATGCATAGAAAATGAATACTATGGATCTGTAAAAGTTTTTATTTAGAAATCGTCTAAGTTATCGGATCAACCGGTCAGGCTCTTAAAACCAATTTACTGATTATTTTTCTTGAGTTGCTCAAGCATTGCGTCGAACTTTTTCTTCTGCTCGGCAGGAACAAACTTTGGGCAAGCCCGCAACGCATTGCCGACCAATCTGAATTGCGATGACGCAATAAATTGCTTTTCATCCAGGGGGGTCTTCAACTCAGCGGCTTTACCGCCATGCTTCTGGAAAACCGTGAACACCTCGGCAGCGATACTCACCCGAACGGCTTTCACAAACTCCACATCCAGCGACCTGGCTTCGCAGAAGGTGATTACAGACATCGAGGAATATGTCAACAACTCACTCTTGGTGACAGGCAATGCTGCTTTGGATTGCGCAACCGCCGATGGAGCCAATGCAACTCCACCAAGAAAAACAGATGCTTGAAGGGAGGCTGCTGTGAGCCAAGAAAACGCTTTTGAGTTCAATTGACTCATTGATCTACCCCAATCATCGCCCATCCCACTCATCGAGGGTTGGACCATGGTCCAGGTTGATGAACCGGACATCGAACGGGAATCAGGAAACGATCTTTTGATCAAGGGCGAACTTTGTTGAACAGAAACGATCCCGATGACGCACTCGACCAGAAATGAATTATTTCTCATTAACAATTTTCCAGAAAAGAGATAGATTTTCAGCCTAAAAATTTTCGATAAAAAAGCTAAAAAACTTGGAATCAAATTAGTATCATAAATACCAAAATATTCGCTTGGTCCATGAATCAAGAGATTTAAACACTCTTGATCTCAACCCTCTTCGATCGGAGGAAAAGCGTCTGATTGGCGGATTTCATGGTGATGCTCAACAATCGCGAGCACACCGCTATCCCACGTATAGATCGCCCGATAGCGATAACGATCTTGATCGAGCAAACGAATGTGCTCAAGGATGTCCCACTGCTGGTAATGCGATTCGAGAATTGTTTCGTGCTCGTCAACCTGGCGAAGGGTTGTACGCACAGGATCGCCGTTGAGATAACCACGGCTGCGTTGAAGCTGATGCCCCCAAAGGGTTGCCTCCATCACCCCTTCTCGCTCGTACCAGGGCTTCCGCTCAAAAAATGCTTCCGACACTTGGCCCTCAGGCCACCAACTAAAGCGGTAGCGGCTTTCACCCACCTCGGGCTCAGCGAAGGCTTCCATTTTCAGGTTCATATCTAAATGAAGAACCTGGTCGTCACTAAAGGTGTACTGGCGACGCGAGCGCCACAAACCGAGATTGCGTCCAAACCAGCGACGCAAGCTGGTGTCCATCTGAATCGGCGTCGACGCTTGATGAGCTGTCGGGACGACCAGAGGGACGCGGTTTTGCGCGGAAAAAAGCGACATGGACCGCGACGTTGACGCAACTGGGTGTACAACAACGTCTTAGCCGGGATGGCGGTCTAGTCAAAAACCCATAAGGTAAGTATCGGTTTTGAGGCGGGATGCCCCGTGGTCGATGACGGTCCTAAAGGGCGCCAGCAGCTGAAGCTGCTGCTGGTGGCCGCCCGTCATCAACTTTCCGGGCAGGATCTGCGCGGCTTGGTTCAATACTTGGAGCGGGAAGATCTCGGCTTCGAAGTCACACTTCAAGTTGCAGATCCCACCCAACAACCGGAACTTTTGGAGCTGCACCGACTGGTGGTGACACCAGCGCTGATCAAGCTTCAGCCTTCACCGAAACAGGTGTTTGCTGGGAGCAACATCCTTCAACAGCTCAAGGGCTGGGTGCCGCGCTGGAAGCAGGACGGCGTGGTGAGCGGCCTTGGCCTCAGCTTGCGGCCAACGGAACTGGACGGCAGCCGCACCCAAAAAGAACTTCAACTGGAGGATCAGCTACTGGTTCTCCGTCAGGAGAACGAAACCCTGATCGACAGGATTCATGCCCAGGAACGCCTGTTGCGCATGGTGGCCCATGAGCTGCGCACACCCTTAACGGCTGCTGCCTTAGCGCTGCAAAGCCAGCGGTTGGGTCAAATCGATATGGATCGCTTCCAAGACGTCGTTACCCGACGTCTGGAAGAGATGGAAGCGCTCTCGAAAGATCTCCTCGAAGTTGGCACCACCCGTTGGGAAACGCTGTTCAATCCTCAACGGCTCGACCTTGCAAGCGTTTCGGCTGAGGTGATCTTGGAATTGGAAAAACTTTGGCTCGGTCGGAATGTAGAGATTCGAACCGACATTCCCAGCGACTTGCCCAAGGTTTTTGCCGATCAACGGCGCATGCGCCAGGTGATGCTCAATTTGCTGGAAAACGCCCTGAAATACACCGGGAATGGAGGGCACATCGCGCTCTCCATGCTTCACAGAACCAATCAGTGGGTCGAAGTGAGCGTCTGTGACAGCGGGCCTGGCATTCCAAACGAAGAGCAGCAACGAATTTTTCTCGATCGTGTGCGCTTACCGCAAACCTCAGACCGAACCACAGGCTTTGGAGTGGGTTTGTCCGTGTGCCGTCGGATTGTCGAAGTCCACGGGGGACGAATTTGGGTGGTCTCTGAACCAGAGGAGGGGGCTTGTTTCACCTTCACCGTGCCGATCTGGCAGGGCCAAGGACAGGAATGGGGTCAAGCCGTCTTGACGGAGGGTCAGGCTGACCCGTAATTTCACAAGGTGAGGGAGTTCCAACGAGCTTCCGATCAAGTTCCTGGCCCCATCGTCTAGAGGCCTAGGACACCTCCCTTTCACGGAGGCGACAGGGGTTCGAATCCCCTTGGGGCTACTGAAGAACTGGATGAAACGCTCATCCAATTCCATAAAAAAACTCCCCTTCAGGGGAGTTTTTTTATGGCCCTTGCTGAACGAATGAATGTTGGCGCTTCAACCGCGACGTCGTTTCGCTTCCATCATCACGGCTTGCAGATTGCTCGAGAGGTCGTCGCGCAGCCGTTCTTCAATCAATGCGATTGGCATACCAATACAGCCTTGAACCGTGAGTTCGTAAACGAGGGAGCAACCATCAGCAAGCTCATTCACCCGCCAAGCGCCTTCAAAACGACGAAAGTCTCCCTTCACCATCTTGAAACTGAGCAGACCTTCGGACCGGAATTCGGTGAGTTCGAGTTGCACCTGCGCTGAAAATCGAAGACCCAGCAGTTGCTGGCTTCCCACTTGCTGCAATCGGACCGTGGGTCCTTCGCGATGCACCAGCTGGCTTGAACTTAGGTTCGGAATAAATTTTGAGAGATTTTCGTAATCGGTCAAAACCTCCCAAAGCTCATCTATCTCTAGGGGAGTTCTGAGTTGAGCAGCGAGGCGCCGAACCCCGTGAGGGAGACGTTCCATGGTCTGTTCGATCGCTTCGCTCTCGAGCGAGGAACTGGCGCTGGAATCGCGTCGAAACATCGCCTGAGGAAGAACCAATACCGAGGCCGATGCAGGGGTCAGATCAGGTGATCTTAAGGAGGACTTCTTAAATTCATCGTTTTCTATGGAAAATGACAATGAAAGTGTGCGAAAACATCCGCCACGCCTATAGTCGCGCCACCGAAAAAGTGGGTTAAACAATGCGGGTGTCTCAAGCAGCGTCAGGTCACACCACGTCAGGCCTGTTCACTGTTGTTGCCAGCGGTCGTCAGGCTGGCTCCCGCCCGACCGTGGTGCAGAGCTACACCGTGCCACTTCGCCAGCTTTCCACAACTTTTAAGCAAATCACGGCGTCTGGAGCCAGAATTCTTTCAGTGACTGCGGCAAGTCAGGACCTTCCTGCTCCTGCCGCCCCTGTGGCCGCCCCGAGCGCCCCTCCCAAAAAAGCCACCTCCAAACCTTCTAGAAAAGCCGTGACGTCTAGCGCCCCGAAAAAGAAGCCCCACGCCAACGTTCCGGTTAACACCTACAAGCCCAAGACTCCGTTCATGGGCACGGTGACCGAAAACTATTCCCTGCTGACGGACGGTGCCATCGGCCGGGTTCAGCACATCACCTTCGATTTAGCTGGAGGCGAACCTCAGCTGGAATACGTCGAAGGGCAGAGCATTGGCATCATCCCCGAAGGAAACGACGCCAACGGCAAACCTCACAAGCTGCGGCTGTATTCCATCGCCAGCACACGCCACGGCGACAGCTACAACGACAGCACCGTTTCCCTTTGTGTTCGCCAGCTCGAATACAAAAACGAAGCCGGTGAACAGATCTACGGCGTTTGCTCCACCTATTTGTGTGATATCGAGCCGGGCACCAAGGTGAAAATCACAGGCCCGGTCGGCAAGGAAATGCTCCTTCCTGAAGACGAAGACGCCAACATCATCATGTTGGCAACAGGTACTGGTATTGCTCCGATGCGCACCTACCTACGACGCATGTTCGAGTCGAAGGAGCGCAAAGCCAATGGTTGGTCGTTCAAGGGCAAAGCCTGGCTGTTCATGGGGGCTCCCAAAACAGCCAACCTTCTCTACGACGACGATTTCAATAACTACCTCAAGGAATATCCCGACAACTTCCGCTACACCAAAGCCATCAGTCGGGAAGAGCAGAACAGCAAAGGCGGCCGGATGTACATCCAAGACCGCGTGTCAGAACATGCCGATGAAATCTTCGCCATGATCGAAGACCCCAAAACCCACGTTTATATGTGCGGTCTTCGGGGCATGGAGCCAGGCATCGACGAAGCGATGTCTGCTGCCGCTGCAGCCAAAGGATTGGACTGGAAGGAATTGCGTCCGCAACTCAAGAAAGCCGACCGTTGGCACGTTGAAACCTATTAAGCCCAGAGTCGGTTCAAAGCTCGTTTTGCTCATCCTTCCGGATGAGCTTTTTTTTGGGTTGATCACAAAACCCACATCAAACCCAGACGAGATTCTGCTGAGCAGTGTGCATCGGCTCTTCCGCGTCTAAACCTTCGACAGAAGCCTGAGCTCCATGGTCGCCACGATCACCAATCCGCTCCGCGTTGGACTTCGACAGGAACGGGTCATTGCACCGCAATGTTTGGTGATTTTTGGTGCCAGCGGCGATTTAACCCACCGCAAACTTGTGCCGGCGTTGTTCGAACTGTTCAAACAACGCCGACTCCCCAGTGAATTCGCTCTTTTGGGTTGCGCCCGTCGCCCTTGGACCGATGAGGTGTTTCGGGGAAAAATGGCCGAAGCACTCGCCCCTCGCATTGCAGAGAATCCAACGGCGTGGGATCAATTCGTCGGCAAGCTGTTTTACGAACCAGTTGACCTGCAAAAACCAGACGATGTCGTGCGGCTCGGCGGACGCCTTGAACTGATTGATCAACAGTGCGCCACCCGGAGCAATCGCACCTTTTACCTCTCGGTGTCTCCCAATTTCTATGCAAGCGGTTGTCGTGCCCTCTCCGATGCAGGCCTTCTGAAGGATCCCAAACGCAGCCGCGTCGTAATCGAAAAGCCCTTTGGACGTGATTACGGCAGTGCACAAGCCTTGAACAAGGTGGTTCAAACCTGCGGTCAAGAAAATCAGATCTTCCGCATCGACCATTACCTCGGCAAGGAAACCGTCCAAAACATCATGGTGCTGCGGTTTGCCAACACCATTTTCGAGCCAATCTGGAATCGCAATTACATCTCAAGCGTCCAAATCACCGCCTCCGAAACCGTTGGCGTAGAAGAACGTGCTGGGTACTACGAAAGCTCTGGTGCCCTGCGGGACATGGTGCAAAACCATCTCACCCAAATGTTGGCCATCACAGCGA
>ERZ802830.836-NODE-836-length-30382-cov-6.76371_pt1 | contig 30382 bp, 25 predicted proteins | sample MGYA00345654_ERZ802830 | MGnify/ENA primary metagenome ERZ802830 (study PRJEB30503, sample SAMEA104212375) | marine metagenome | biome: Westerlies Biome; feature: [SRF] surface water layer (ENVO:00010504) within the epipelagic zone...; material: water... | reverse complement strand
TTAGTTACACTATTCCATGTAGATCTTAATGCGTAATCAAAAGTTTTTAATTTATCCATTTTATTTAATTCAAATATAATTAAAAATATTATGCATGCATAATATTAAACTAAAAATTTTAAGTAAATAAATGGAAAATAACTGTTTCTACTTTATGTATATATTTTTTTAATTAAATCTATATACTTTGATTTAATTTCTTTTCTTTTTAGTTTCATAGTCGGAGTAAGAAGACCATTTTCTATTAACCATGGTTCAGATGTTAATTCAAATTTTTTAATCTTCTCCCATTTACCAAAATTTTCATTGTGAATGTCTATATCTCTTTGAATAGCATTTAATAATTCATTATTTTTCAACAAATCATTTTTTGAAGTATCTATATTATTTTCCTTTGCCCAGTTATCTATATATTCATAATTTGGTTGAATTACCGCAGCAGCCATTTTCTCTGATTCTCCAACAACCATTATTTGCTCAATAAATAAAGATTGCTTCATTTGACCTTCAATAACAGCAGGAGCAATATATTTCCCACCAGAAGTTTTAAACATTTCTTTTTTTCTATCTGTAATTTTTAAAAAACCATCAGAATCAATTATTCCTATGTCACCTGTATGAAAATACTCGCCTGTCATGACATTATCTGTTTTATTTTTTTCTTTATAGTAACCCATCATGATGTTCGGACCCTTGCAAAGTATTTCACCATCCTCTGCTATTTTCACCTCTACATTGTCAATTATTTTACCAACTGTACCAATCTTGTAGTTATTATTTCTTAAATCGTTGATTGAGATTGCAGGAGAAGTTTCTGTTAAGCCATACCCTTCTGCTATTGTCATTCCTGCTGCAGTGAATGATCTAGCCAATCTAGCCTGAAGAGGAGCACTTCCAGATACAATCAAATGTAAATTACCTCCAAGTGCCTCTTTCCATTTAGATAAAATAAGTTTTTTTGCAATTGAATGTTTAATTGAATAAAACACTCCATTTTTTCCGTAAGGCTCATATTTAAGAGCGATATTTACTGCCCAATAATATAGTTTTTGTTTTAACCCAGAAAATTCCTCACCTTTTGCATATAATTTATCATACAACTTTTCCAAAAGTCTAGGAACAGCAGTCATAATTTGAGGTTTTACTTCTTTTAAGTTTTCACCAATTGTTTCCAAGGATTCAGCAAAGTAAACAGCTATTCCATGGTATAAATAACCATATAATTGTACTCTTTCAAAAACATGGCAAACTGGTAAAAAACTTAAAGCAGTTTTTATTCCAATCTCTTTAAAAGGAAACTTTGATGATGCAGAAATAACATTTGATACAATATTATTATGGCTTAACATGACACCTTTTGGAACCCCTCTTGTTCCAGATGTATATCTTATTGTAGCTAAGTCATAACTATTTATATTCTTTTTTCTCTCTTCAATCAATTTATTGTCTAGATTGTTAAAACCTAAATCAATTAAGATATTCCAACTGTCACAATTTTTAATATCATCGAAAGAATAAATATTTTCTAAGCTTTTAACTTGATCTTTAATTAGATTTATTTTGTTAAATACTTCAAAATCACTTACAAAACAATATTTACATTCAGAGTGGTTTAATATATATTTATAGTCTTTTGATGTTATAGTAGGATAAAGGGGAACATTAATAGCTCCAATCTGAGATAATCCCATGTCAATTATCGACCATTCAGACCTATTTGTTGAGGAAATCATCGCAATTTTATCTCCAGGCAGAACCCCAATATTAATCAGAGCAGAACTAACTAAATTTACCTTTTCAGCATATTTATGGGTAGATATATTCTGCCATTCTCCATCATATTTAGTGTTGAGTGCATTTTCAAGAGGGTGATTATTTATTGCATATTCTAAAATATCAAAAAGACGAGAAGGATTCATAAGTTGGTTTTAATCCTAAAGTACAAATTAATTAGTTTCCAAAGAAAAATTCTTATTTATTCTCTAATAGCCAATTATAAGCATTTTCAAATGCCTTTATCCATGGGGTGATATTATCTTTTCTTCTTTCTTCAGGATAAAATGCCCAGTTCCATGGAAAAGTTGATCTCTCCAGATGTGGCATCATGACTAAATGTCGACCATTATTACTCGAGAGCATAGCTGCATTATGATCTGATCCATTGGGATTTGCTGGATAAGTATCATGATAATATGTTGCCGGTATTTGATATTTATTTTTATTACCAGGTAAAGAAAATTTCCCTTCTCCATGCGCAGCCCATATTCCTAGTCTACTTCCTTCAAGCCCCTTTAAAAATATAGAGCTAGATTTTTGAATATCAACTGCAGTAAAAGTACATTCGAATTTCCCTGATTCGTTATGAAGCATTTTTGGTTTATTTTTTAATTCAGGTGTAATAAGACCCAATTCAACAAATAATTGACATCCATTACATACACCAAGAGATAAAGTGTTGGGTTTCTTAAAGAAATTATCTAAGCTTTTTTTTGCTTTTTTATTATATAAAAAAGAACCTGCCCATCCCTTGGCTGAACCTAGGACGTCAGAATTTGAAAAACCACCTACAGCTACTATAAAATTAAATTCAGAAAGATCAGAGTATCCATTAATTAGATCAGTCATATGAATATCACTAACCTCAAAACCTACTAGTTGCATAGCATAAGCCATTTCCCTTTCTGAGTTACTTCCTTTTTCTCTAATAATTGCTGCTTTTAATTTATTTTTCGATAAGGTTGAATTAAAATTTCCTGAAAATGATTTTGGAAATTTAAAATCCAAAATATGATTTTTGTAATTTTTATATCTTTCATAAGCTTTATAGTTTTTTGTCTGATGTTCATCAAGATCTGATGATGTTTTGAACCAAATATCTCTAAAGAAATCTATATCAAAATCTATCTGTTTTTTGTCGTATTCAATTTTAATTTTTCTGGAGGATTTATTTATCTCTCCAATTTTTAAGCAATTAATTCCTTTAGCACCAAAAAAATCAATAAGATCATAGTTTGATTGAACCAGTACCCCAGGGTTTTCAAAGAATAAATTTTTATTAATATTATCTACCTTATCTAATATAATATTAACTCCAATGTTAGGAGTAGGAAAAAACATTTCTAAAATTGTTGTTATAAAACCTCCATAACTAATATCATGTCCTGATGAAACTTTTCCTTGTTTTATAATTTTTTGAACAGCATTAAATACCTTTTTAAAATAATCAGAATCTTTAATTACTGATGCTTTATTTCCAATTTTATTTTGAACTTGAGCAAATGCAGTTCCTCCTAAAAATTTTTTATCATTAGAAAAATCTATATAAAATAAAGACCCACCATTAGGCTTAATATCGGGAGTTATTATATTATTAATATCCGAGCAGTGTCCAGTAGCAGATATTATTACTGTTCCTGGAGCTTTTACTTCTAAATCAGAATATTTTTGTTTCATAGATAAAGAATCTTTTCCAGTTGGTATGTTGATTCCTAAATTTTTTGCAAAATCAGAACATGCCTCAACCGCTTCATATAGTCTAGCATCTTCACCTAGATTTCCACAAGGCCACATCCAATTAGCTGATAGCGAGACTGATTTTAAATCATTTTTCAAAGGAGAAAAAACTATATTGGTAAGTGCCTTTGCAATGGAGTTTATAGATCCTTTTTTTGAATCTATTAAACCTACAATTGAGGAATGACCAATGCTAGTAGCTATTCCATTTTTTCCTTTATAATCTAGTGCTATAACACCACAATTGCTTAAAGGTAATTGAACTGATCCAACTGTTTGTTGTTGTGCTACTCTTCCAGTAACGCATCTATCCACCTTATTTGTTAACCAGTCTTTGCATGCAACACCTTCTAACATTAATATTTTTGACAAAACTTTTTTTGGATCTTGATTTAAGTCAACTCCACTAAAATTATTCATTAAAGTTTTATCGATAATTTTGGTTTTTGGAGGGTTACCAAATAGAGATTCTAATTTTAGATCTATGGGTTTTTTATTATTGAACTCATTTAAAAACGTGAATCTCTCATCACCTGTTACCTCACCAACAACATAAAATGGAGCCCTTTCCCTCTCACAAATATCTTTTAGTAATCGAATATCTTTTTGAGAAATTATAAGTCCCATTCTTTCTTGAGACTCATTTCCAATTATTTCTTTGTCAGATAGAGTGGGGTCTCCTTTGGGCAGTTTATTAATGATAATCTTCCCACCTGTTTTTTCCACCAACTCTGACAAACAATTTAAATGGCCTCCAGCTCCATGATCATGTATTGATATTATCGGATTTTTTGTTTGTTCACAAAGACTTCGAATGGCATTTGCAACTCTTTTTTGCATTTCAGGATTTGAACGTTGAATTGCATTAAGCTCAATTCCTGTTTTAAAAACACCAGTATTTTCAGATGATACCGCTGCTCCACCCATGCCTATTCTGTAGTTGTCACCACCCATAATTACAATAGCATCACCTTTTTGTGGTGTATTTTTTATTGCATGATTCGAATTTGCAAAACCAACACCACCTGCTAACATTATTACTTTATCATAACTAATATTATGTTTCTTTTCTTGATGTTCAAAAGTAAAAAGTGACCCTACTATTAGTGGTTGACCAAACTTATTACCAAAATCTGATGCTCCATTTGAAGCCTTTATTAAAATATCTAAGGGTGTTTGATAAAGCCATTTTCTTTTTGGAAAATTATCTTCCCACAATCTATCATTTGAAACTCTTGAATATGGTGTCATATAAACTGCAGTTCCTGCTAAGGGAATTGATCCAATACCCCCTGCCATTCGATCCCGTATCTCACCACCAGATCCGGTAGCAGCTCCATTGAAAGGCTCTACAGTAGTTGGGAAATTATGTGTTTCAGCTTTTAAAGAAATAACTGATTTAACTTGTTTTTTCTTATATATACTGGGTCTATCCCCTTCAGAGGGAGAAAATTGTTCAATAATTGGACCTTTAATAAAAGCAACGTTATCCTTGTATGCAGATACAATACCGTTTGGATTTATTCGAGAAGTTTCTTTGACCATATCAAATAGTGAAAATTTTTTTATAGTTCCATCAATTGAAAATCTTCCATTAAATATTTTGTGACGGCAATGTTCAGAGTTTACTTGAGAAAAACCAAAAACTTCAGAATCAGTCAAATTCCTTTTTAATTTTGATGCTAAATCATTTAAATATTTGACTTCTTCATCACTCAAAGCTAATCCCTCACTTTTATTAAATACACCAATATCGTCAATTTTTAAAATTGGTTTTGCTTTACCTTTAAGTCTAAATATTTTTTGGTTAAGCTCTTTAAAATCTTGATATAACATTGAATCAAAATTTAGATTAGGATCTTTAAAAAGATATTTTTCAACTCTTGATATATTATTGACACCCATGTTTTGTGTTATTTCAACAGCATTTGTGCTCCATGGGGATATCATTGCGGGTCTTGGACCAAAATAATCTCCTTTAATTGAATTTTTTCCAAGGTATGGAAAATCAAATAGCCAACTTAATTTATTTAGACTCTCGTTATTAAGGATTGAGGTGCTTTCAACGGTAAAAATAATTTTATTTTTTTTACCAAAAAAATGAATCATAAAGACATATATTGAATTATAAAATTACCTATTTAAAATTCTAACAGGATCATATAATATAAATTATAATTCACCATTTATTCACACTTTTTTAATTGAGCAATATAAAACCCGTCAAAACCTGTTAAATGGGACAAGTAAGTTTTTTCTTCTTTAAGAAGGAATTTTTTTCCATTTTCTTTTTTCAAAAATTTTTTTATCTGATTCTTATTTTCCTGATCAAAGATTGAGCATGTGACATATATTAGTTTCCCCTTATCCTTAACAAATTTTGACCAATAATTAATTAAATCTTCTTGAAGATTAATCATTTTTTTTAAAATTGTTGGATTCATTTTTAATTTAGTATCTGGATTTCTTTTAATTACTCCCAGCCCACTGCATGGAGCATCAATTAGAACTCTATCGGCTTTTCCTATGAAGTTTATAATAGATTCTATTTTTGAGGTATTAAAGGTCTTAATAATATTTATACCATTTCTTTTTGCTCTTTTTTCTAGTTCTCTTAGTTTCTTTTTATCTGGATCAAATGCTAAAATTATACCATTATTATTTAATAATTCACCCAAATGCATTGTTTTTCCTCCAGCTCCTGCACATGCGTCAATTACTGTCATACCTGGCTTTATAGAACAAGCCAATGCAACCTTTTGGGAATTTGCATCTTGTATTTCAAAATATCCTTGTTTATAAGATTTTAGGTGAGTAATTTTATTTTTTTCTTTAATTATAAGCGCATTAGGATAGCTCTTATTTAATTGACAATTTATCTTTTCAATTAGAAGTTTTTTTTGTAATTCAATAACATCAGATTTTAACGTGTTGCATCTAATAACTAATGGTGCCTTTTGATTGAATGCATTGACCTCTTTATTCCACGTTTGCTCTCCAAAATTCTCAATTCCAATTTCATCCAACCAATCAGGTATTGACTCATTGATCTTTCTTATATTTTTTATTTCAAATAACCTTTTTTTTATTTTTTCTTCATTAATTTTTGAAAATTGAATTATTTTGGGAAGCACTTGCTCTTCAATAATTATATATGTTCCCAAAAGATTCCACAAATCTTTTTGTTTTGATAATTTCTCTAAACCTGAACAATAAATATATTTTCTATACCACCGTACGCATTCAAAAATTGTTTCAGATACTAAATTTCTATCACGTGATCCCCATTTTTTATTTTTATCGATTATATCTTTAACAACTTTATTTGCATATTTATTTTTTAAGAAGATTTCATCTAAACCTTCAATAACACCAAATAGTAGATTATTGTGCCATTTCATTAGGATAATTGATTAGTTATTATAATTAAATTTCCTGTAAACGAACTAAATTATAGTATGCTTTCTTCTTTAAAATTAATTCGGAATGAGATCCTTTTTCAATTATTTCACCATCATGCATAACAATAATTTCATCAGCCTGTTGAATAGTTGAAAGACGATGAGCAATTACAATTGCTGTTCTACCTTTCATTATATTTTCAAGGGCTTTTTGTACTAACTTTTCCGATTCCGTATCTAAAGAAGATGTAGCCTCGTCAAGAATTAAAATTTCTGGATTTTTTAAAATTGCTCTGGCAATTGAAATTCTTTGTTTTTGACCTCCAGATAATTTCATTCCACCTTCACCTATATTACTATCATATTTATCATTCATTTCCATGATAAAATTATGAGCATTTGCTGCCTTTGAAGCATTTATTAATTCTAAATCAGTAGCATTTTCCTTTCCGATGAGTAGATTATTTTTTATACTATCATTAAATAATATAGAGTCCTGAGTAACAATTCCTATCAATTTATGTAGAGATTTTTTTTTGATTTCATGAAGGGGGATTTTGTCTATACTTATTGAACCTTCATTATAATTATAGAATCTGGATAAAAGATTTGCAATTGTGGTTTTTCCGCTGCCAGATTGTCCAACTAAAGCTATTGTTTGTCCTTTTTTTATGGTAAGATTAAAATTTGATAAAACTGTTTTTTTATCATATGAAAATGATATATTTTCAAATTTGATTTTTGAATCAAAGGATAATTTATCTTTAGCATCTGGCTTATCTTTTAAGTGATTTTTTGCTTCAAGAATATCAATAATTCTTGCAGCTGCAGCATCACCTTTTCTGATACTAAAAATGGATTTACTTATTGCTTTTGCAGGTGTAAGAATATTGTATGCTAATCCTATAAAAACTAAAAAAGTACTCCCGTTAATTGTTTGATCAATTAAAACCATTTGTCCACCAAACCAAAGTAGAACTCCTATTATTGTAATTCCTAAAAATTCACTGCTAGGTGCGGCTAGATTGGTTCTGTGAAGAACTTTATTTGAAAAATTAAAAAATCTTTTTGTCGACTTTTTAAATTTATTTAAAAATGAATTACTAGCGCCAAAAGTTTTAATGATTTTTTGACCATTAATTGTTTCATCAATAATTGATAAAAAATATCCTTGTTCTTTTTGAATTTGATCTGAATCTCTTCGGAGTTTTTTTCCAATCAACGAGATAAAAACTCCTGAAATTGGTATGAAAACTAAAATAAAAAAGGAAAGCTTCATACTTATAGAAAACATCACGAGTAATGTAAAAATTATTGTCAATGGTTCCCTAATCAATAGTTCAAGAATGGATAAAAAGGATACTTGAACCTCAAGCACATCTGATGAAATTCTAGCCATTAAGTCACCTTTTCTTTTTTCTGTAAAAAAACCTATTGGTAAATTAAGAATCTTACTGTATAATCGATCTCTGATGTCTTTTAAGACACCATTTCTAAGAAATGTTATGAAATATAGAGCTAAATAGTTAAATAAATTTTTGAGTAAAAAAAGTATAATAATTAAAGCAATAACATACATTAAAGTTACACCTACATTATTGCTCATTTGGGCAGTTATATGGTATCCTAGCCAATCCTCTAAGAAGACTTTAAGCGAGGTAGATTCGTTGTAAATTGGTTTAATTAATACCTTTTTGGTATTTTGAAATAAAACTTCAAGTAGAGGTATAAATGCAACCATTGATAATGCACTGAAAAGTGCATATAAGCTATTAAAAAAAATATTCAATAGTGCAAACCCCTTATATGGAGTTGCATATTTTAATATTTTTTTAAAGTAATCCATTTATAAATTTAAATCTGAAATAATAGAGTTAATTTTATTATCTAGTTCATTTTCAGTAAATTCCCAATCATTGTTTTTTAATTTATCTACAGTTACACTAAAGTAAAACTTAATTTTGGGTTCAGTTCCACTTGGTCGGATGGAAATTTTACTATTATCTATAAGTTGAAAAATTATCACGTCAGACTTCGGAAGTTTAATTTTTTTAATTTCATTATTTAAAATTGATTTACTTGTGGAGTTTAAGTAATCATTGATCATCACTACTTTTTGATTATTGATTTCCTTTGGAGGATTATCTCTAAATCCACTCATCAATTTCTTTATATGTTTTTCACCATTCATACCCTCAACTTTATAGCTAAGTAATCTTTCTTTGTGGGGATTAAATATCTTATAACAATCAATCATATAGTCGTATAAACTTTGTTCTTTATCCTTTAGAATTGAGGCAATCTCACAAATAGCTAGTGCAGAGGATACTGCATCTTTGTCTCTAATATCACTTCCAATTAGGTATCCAAGACTCTCCTCACCTCCAAATATAAAATTTTGTTTTTTTCTGTTTTCAATTTCTTTACCAATCCATTTAAAACCTGTTAAAGTTAAAACACACTCAATTCCAAAATTTTGTGCGACTTTTTCCATTACTGGAGAGGAGACAATTGTTGAAGCTATGTAATCGTTACTTTTCAAAATTCCTTTTTCTTTTTTTTTGCTTAATAAAAAATAAGAAAGAATTAACATTATTTGATTACCATTTAAAATTACATATCTACCTTTCTTATTTTTGACGCAAACACCTAATCTATCGGAGTCAGGGTCTGTTCCGATAACAATGTCTGCATCTATTTTATAAGCCTCTTCAACTGCCATTTCAAGGGCTTCAGGTTCTTCAGGGTTTGGAGATTTAACAGTTGGAAAATTTCCATTTGGTTCAGATTGACTTTTTATTATTGTTAAAAAACTATAGCCAGCTTTGTTTAAAACTTGAGGTATTGATTTTATTGAAGTTCCATGTAAAGGAGTGTAGACTATTCTAATGTCTCTTGACTTACAATCATCTTGTTTAGCAAGTTTGATACAAGTACTAATAAATGCATCATCAACTTTTTTATCGATATATTTTACATAATTATTATTTCCCTTGAATAGAATTTGATCGAATTTAATCGAATTAATTATCATCATTAATTCCCTATCATGGGGAGGAGTTATTTGACCTCCATCTTTCCAATAAACTTTAAAACCATTATATTCGGGTGGATTGTGAGAAGCAGTTAAAACAATTCCACAACTTGCTTTTAAATATCTAACTGAAAATGAAAGTTGAGGTGTTGTTCTTAATGATGAAAATAAAAGAACTTCAATATTGTTTGCTGATAGTATGTTTGAAACTATTTCTGAAAATAACTTGTTATTATTTCGGCAATCATAAGCAATAACAACTTTTATTTTATTTTTTTTGTATATATTTTTTAAATATAATGCAAGTCCTTGAGAGACCTTTCCTAGCGTATACTTATTTATTCTATTTGTTCCGACACCCATAATGCCTCTCATTCCGCCCGTTCCAAACTCGATATCTTTATAGAAAGCATCCTCTAGGAGATCGGGAAAATCAAATAACTCTTTAACATTCTTTTGGGTTTCTGCATCAAATGGAGATTTACACCAAATTTGTGCTTTTTTATTAATATCAATCACTTGGTATAAATTTCGATATGACATAATTTTTATTTCTTTTTTGTCTTAAAAGTATTTCCCCTAAAAAACCAGAAATAAAGAATTGAACTCCAATGATAATTGTTGTCAATGCAATGAAAAACTGAGGTCTATCAGTAATTAATCTTGAATTAGTGTTTAAATATATTTTATCTATACCCAGATAGATAGTAAAAATCAGACCAATAAAAAACATTAAAGTTCCAAGTAGTCCAAAAAAATGCATAGGGCGTTTCCCAAATTTATTTAAAAACCATAATGTTAGTAAGTCAAGAAAACCATTGACAAATCTTTCAGATCCAAACTTTGTAACTCCATACTTTCTTTTTTGATGCTTAACTTCCTTTTCAGAAATTTTTTTAAACCCTGCTTGAGAAGCTAAAAAAGGAATATATCTGTGCATTTCTCCAATTACGTTGATAGATTTAATCACATTTTTTTTATAGACTTTTATACCACAATTGAAATCATGTAATTTAATACCTGAAATAGCTCTTGCACTATAATTAAAAAGTTTTGAAGGTAAATTTTTTAAAAAAAAATTATCATATCTTATTTTTTTCCACCCTGATACAATGTCTAATTTTTCTTTTTTTAGCATTTCAATCATTGGGACTAATTCATCAGGAGAATCTTGTAAGTCAGCGTCTAATGTAGCTATTAAATTCCCTTTTGCATATTTAAAACCAGCATTTAGTGCTTGAGATTTACCATAATTTTTTGCAAATGATATACCTTTTATTTTATCATATTGTTTAGTCAAATCACAAATTGTTTCCCATGAATCGTCACTACTTCCATCGTCTACATATATTACCTCAAAAGTATATCTTGTATTTTCGAAATTAGCATGTATCCGATTATTTAATTCTATTAGAGACTCTTTTTCGTTATAAAGAGGAATGATAATTGATAAATCCAAAATCAAAATTTTTGTCAAATTTACAAAAATTGATACTATTCAGGTTTTGACTTTTTTAATACTAGCCCTCCAATTAAAGAAATAAAAAACCCAAGAAATACTGAGGCCAACAATCCTCCAGCAATTCTTATAGGAATTGTTGCAAAATTCTTAGAAACTTCTATTGCGTTATTTGCATCTTCAATTGAAAGTTCTGAATTAGCTTCTAGCATTTTTTGTTTTGTTATCTCAAATGTTTTATCCATGAATTGAGGATCTAAGAACTCAGTTAATAATAAACCATATAAAGTTCCAATAATTCCTGCAATTAATGATGCGCCTACACCAAGTTTAAGGCTTTCAGATAATGAAACATATCCATTATTATCTTTTTTAAATTGAAATATTCCATAAATTATGAATCCTACGGATATTAAAAGTGGAATTACTGAAGCTAGGGTCCCTCCTTGATAATGGGCGTCAAGAAAGAAAAGCATTAGATTGAAAACAACAGTTATAATACCTATTAGTGTACCAAAATTTAATGCATAAGTCGAAGTTTGTAGTTTAGATTTTATCATTTTTTTTTGAATAAATATAGTTTTTTTAAATAATAAATTAAGATTTATCAATTTTTTGCCCTTTATCAAAAATAAACTAAATTTGCACCCTAAAAGATAAATATGAAGCCTAATATACATCCTGAAAATTATAAGTTAGTTGCTTTTAAAGACATGTCTAATGACGACGTTTTTATAACCAAGTCTACTGCTGAATCAAAGGAGACTATTGAGGTTGATGGGACTAAATATCCATTAGTAAAACTAGAGATTTCTAGAACATCTCACCCATATTACACAGGAAAGTCAAAATTAGTAGATACAGCTGGTAGAATTGACAAATTCAAAAATAAGTATTCCAAGTTTAAGAAATAATATTATTTTTTAAAAATCTAAACTGATGGGAAGCAAAATATAAAATTTTTAAAAAAACTTGCTTTGATAAAAAGGATAGCCTTTGCTACTTTGGGTTGTAAACTTAATTTTTCCGAAACTTCAACTATTTCTAGGGGGCTTGATATTAATAAATTTCAAAAAGTTGCTTTTGATAAACTTGCCGATGTATATGTAATAAATACTTGTTCAGTCACAGATAATGCAGATAAAAAATTTAAGAAATTAGTCAATAATGCACAAAAAATAAATGATAATGCATACATAGTTGCGATAGGATGTTATGCACAACTAGAACCAAATAAAATTATTTCTATTTCTGGAGTTGATCTTGTTCTTGGTGCAAATGAAAAATTTAAATTATTTAATTACTTGGATGACCTTTCAAAAAAAGGTAAGGGTAAAATCTATTCATGTGATATTGATCAGGTTGAATCTTATGAAAGTAGCTATTCATTAGATGACAGAACAAGATCTTTCCTAAAAATTCAAGACGGTTGTGATTATAAGTGTACATACTGTACTATCCCAAAAGCTAGAGGTGTTTCTAGAAGTGATGAATTGAGTAATATAATTGAGAATGCTAAAAAAATTGGATCAAATGGTGTAAAGGAAATAGTTTTAACAGGCGTAAATATTGGTGACTATGGAAAAAATAGTTCAGGATTAAAAAAATATGATTATACTTTTTTTGACTTAATAAAAGTTCTTGATGAAATAAATGAAATTAATAGAATAAGAATTTCATCAATTGAGCCTAATTTGCTTAAAAATGAAATAATAGAATTTATTTCTAAAAGCAGAAATTTTGTCCCTCACTTCCATATACCATTACAAAGTGGAAGCGATATGATACTTAAAAAGATGAAAAGAAGATACCTGACTAGTCTATATAAGTCGAGGATTATGAAAATCAAGGAACATATTCCAAATGCATGTATAGGTGCTGATGTAATTGTTGGGTTTCCCGGTGAGTCAGAGGAGCAATTTATGAACACTTATAATTTTATAAATAGCTTACCCTTGAGCTATCTTCATGTTTTTTCTTTTTCTGAAAGGCCAAATACAACTGCTATATCAATGAAGGATTCTGTTCCTTTAATCAAAAGAGCTAAAAGAAGTAAAATGCTGAGAATACTTTCAGAGAAAAAAAGAAGATTGTTTTATGAGAGTCAAATTGGAGAGATTGTTGACGTACTTCTTGAGAACAAAAATAAAAAGGGTTATATAACAGGATTTACAGGTAACTACCTTAAAGTGAGAACCCCATGGGATCCAATTTTGGTTAATAGTTTAAAAAGCGTCAAACTAAAAGAAATTGACAAAGAAGGTTATTTAAGATTTTAAACAACTTATAGCTTTATTCCGACTGGAAGTAATGATTTATAGAACTTATTTCTTCTAACAAAACCAGCAATTTTTGGAGACGTAGGTACAACTTTTATGTTTTTTGTAGATAAAACTTCAAATACAGATTTAATAAATTTTTCTTCGAAATCCTTATCTTTTATTGTTTCAGGGACAACGACTTTGGTTAAAAATATTTTACGTTCTTGCTCCGCATATTCAATACGAGCTAGAGAATTTTCAATTTTTGTTTCAAATTGTCTCAAGAATTCATTGTTTTCTAATATTATATCTGCCATATCCAATTTTTAGTCGAATTTAAACCATCGCAATTTAAATAAGAATTGATTTATTTTGTCTTACTTTAGATAAATCTAAAGGGCATCAAATTTACAAAAAAATACCATACAATAAACTATAGAGTATCAGAAATGAAAAAAAAAAATTTATATCTTATGCCAGGAATGGCTGCAAGTCCAAAAATATTTGAATTATTAGATTTACCAAAAAATATTTCTGTAAACTTTCTAACTTGGATTAAGCCATTAAAAAATGAATCATTAAATTCTTACGCCTTCAGAATGACAAAGTTTATAGATTCGAAAAATCCAATATTAGTTGGTGTTTCCCTTGGAGGAGTTTTAGTTCAAGAAATTTCTAAAATTATAAAATGTGAAAAAATTATAATAATTTCTAGTATTAAATCAAGATCAGAGCTTCCTGTTTCTTTGAAAATGGCAAAATACACAAATATTCATAAACTATTACCAATTAAATGGATTGAGGATATTGAAAATTTATTTCTTTTTGTTTTTGGTAATAAAATAAAAATCAGGGTTGGATTATATAATAAATATCTTTCAGAAAGGAATCCCGAATATTTGAGTTGGGCAATAAATAGTCTTGTAAATTGGAACCAGAAAAATATATTGGATTCACTCATTCATATTCACGGGGAAGAGGATAATATTTTTCCTATTAGTATGATTAAAAAGCCTGTTATTAAAATTAAAGGTTCTCATGCCATAATTTTAACACAGGCAAATTGGTTTAATATTAACTTGCCTAAGATAATATTAAATTAATATTATATTTTCTTTAATTGCTCTCGCATTATTTTCATTTGCTCATTAAGCATTCCCTGGGAATCTAATTTTTTTGCTTCACTTAATAACAATATTGCCTCACGTTTTCTTCTTTTTTGCATGCATATTCCTGCTAAGCTTAATTTTGCCATAGCTAAATCATGATTAAAAGAAAGTCCTAGTTTGATTGCTTTTTTAAAATTTTTTTCTGCTAAAGTAAGGTTTGATTGAGATTGGATAATTCCATGTAGATAATAAAAATAACCCTGCTGCTTTGTTACAAGACTTGATTCTGGATTTGAAATTTTGTTCAACCATTTTTCAGTTCCATTGAAGTCTTGCTTTCGCAATCTTAAAAATGCCAAAAAAATTAATTCATTTTTAAAGTATACAAGAATAAAGAAAGTACTCAGAAAAAAATAAAATATTCCATTACCAATGTAACTTTCTGAAAACTGATATATTGAGTATAAAAAAATTAATAAAGAAACAAGAAGCTTAAAAAATTTAGGAAACATAAATATAATATATATTAACAAAGTTAAAAAAAGAGATTTAAATCTTTCCTAATCATTTAACTAAATAAAAAAAGATGTTATATATTTGCACGGCTTATTTGAAAGAAATCACTAAGAATTTATTACTATGAAAAGAACATTTCAGCCTTCTAAAAGAAAAAGAAGAAACAAACATGGTTTTCGTGAACGAATGTCAACTGCAAGTGGGAGGAAAGTTATTTCAAGTCGACGTGCAAAGGGTAGAAAAAAGATTTCTGTTTCATCTGAGCCTAGACATAAAAAATAATGTTAAATAAATTTGATTTTATTTAAGGTGTTACTTTTAAAAGTAACACCTTTTTTTTTATCTTGAAATTTCAAATAACTTGAGTCTAAATGCCAAAGAATAAAAAATTAAAAAAAGTACTTATTATAGGATCAGGTCCAATTATTATTGGTCAAGCGTGTGAGTTTGATTATTCTGGAACCCAGGCCTTAAGGTCTTTAAGAGAAGATGGTATTGAAACCATTTTAATAAATTCAAATCCAGCTACAATTATGACTGACCCTTCAATGGCCGATAATGTGTATCTGAAACCACTGAACACTAAGTCAATAATTGAGATTTTGAATAAACATGAAATAGATGCTGTTCTTCCAACTATGGGCGGTCAAACAGCTTTAAATCTATGTATTGAGGCAGATGATAAAGGAATTTGGAAGGACTATGGCGTTGATATTATAGGTGTTGATATTGATGCAATTCAAATTACAGAAGACAGAGAACAGTTCAAGCAATTATTAAAAAAAATTAATATTCCAGTTGCACCTGCTGAAACTGCAAACTCATTTTTAAAAGGTAAAGAAATTGCTCAAAAGTATGGTTTTCCTTTGGTCATAAGACCTTCTTTTACTCTTGGAGGAACCGGTGCATCATTTGTTCATAGAGAGGAAGATTTTAATGAATTACTTACTAGAGGACTTGAGGCATCGCCAATACATGAAGTTTTAATTGATAAAGCATTAGTTGGATGGAAAGAATATGAATTAGAATTATTAAGAGATAAAAAAGATAATGTTGTTATTATATGTTCAATTGAAAATATGGATCCTATGGGTATTCATACTGGTGACTCAATCACTGTTGCTCCTGCAATGACACTCTCAGACCACACATATCAAAGAATGAGAGATATGGCTATTAAAATGATGAGAAGTATAGGTGATTTTGCTGGAGGTTGTAATGTTCAGTTCGCAGTTAGCCCAGATAAAAATGAGGATATAATAGCTATTGAAATTAATCCCAGAGTTTCTCGTTCCTCCGCACTAGCATCAAAAGCAACCGGTTACCCTATTGCGAAAATAGCTGCAAAACTTGCCATAGGCTATTCTCTTGATGAATTAGAAAATCAAATCACAAAGTCAACATCTGCATTATTTGAGCCAACTTTAGACTATGTGATTGTTAAAATTCCCAGATGGAATTTTGATAAATTCGAAGGCTCTGATCGTATATTAGGACTTCAAATGAAGTCTGTTGGAGAGGTTATGGGTATAGGTAGATCATTTCAAGAAGCTCTTCACAAGGCAACACAATCATTGGAGATTAAGAGAAATGGGCTAGGTGCTGATGGCAAGGGGTACAATGATTATAATTTAATTTTAAACAAATTAAAAAATCCAAGTTGGGATAGGGTTTTTGTAATTTATGATGCGATACAAATAGGCATTCCTCTTAATAGAATTCATGAAATAACAAAAATTGATATTTGGTTTTTAAAACAATATGAGGATTTATTTAATTTGGAGTCTGAAATTTCAGGTTATACAATAGATACTATTTCTTCAGACTTGATTTTAGAGGCAAAACAAAAAGGATTTGCAGACAGACAAATTGCACATATGCTCAATTGTTTGGAAAGTCAGGTGTATAAAAAAAGAGCCAAATTTGGAATTCAACGTGTTTATAAACTAGTCGATACCTGTGCAGCTGAGTTTTCAGCAAAAACCCCATATTACTATTCTACCTTTGAAGAAAAAATGCAACTTGATTCCAGCAAACCATATAGCTCAAATGAAAGTGTTGTTAGTAAAAAAAAGAAAATTGTTGTTTTAGGTTCAGGACCAAATAGAATTGGCCAAGGAATAGAGTTTGATTATTGTTGTGTTCATGGAGTATTAGCTTCTAGTGAAGCAGGTTATGAAACAATCATGATTAATTGCAATCCAGAAACAGTTTCAACTGATTTTGATGTAGCTGATAAATTATATTTTGAACCTGTTTTTTGGGAACATATTTATGATATTATTAGACATGAAAATCCTGAAGGGGTAATTGTTCAACTTGGAGGACAAACAGCCCTAAAATTAGCCGAAAAGTTAGATCGATATGGAATTAAGATTATTGGCACCACCTTTAAGTCACTTGATTTAGCAGAGGATAGAGGAAGTTTCTCCACTCTTCTCAAAAAAAATAATATTCCATATCCAGATTTTGGAGTTGCTGAAACTGCAGATGAAGCTCTTAAACTAACAGAAAAATTAAACTTTCCAATTTTAGTTAGACCATCTTATGTTCTTGGTGGGCAAGGGATGAAAATTGTCATAAATAAAGAAGATTTAGAAGCCCATGTTGTTGATTTGTTGAGAAAAATTCCTAATAATAAACTTCTTCTAGATCATTATCTTGACGGGGCTATTGAGGCCGAAGCAGATGCGATTTGTGACGGTAAAGATGTTTATATCATTGGTATCATGGAACATATTGAGCCTTGTGGAATTCATTCAGGTGACTCTAATGCAACTCTTCCTCCTTTCAATCTTGGAGGATATGTTATTCAACAGATAAAGGATCATACCCAAAAAATTGCTCTTGCACTTAAAACTAAAGGATTAATTAATATTCAATTTGCTGTCAAAGATGATAAGGTCTTCATTATAGAGGCAAATCCGAGAGCCTCACGAACTGTTCCTTTTATATCAAAAGCTTATGGTGAACCGTATGTAAATTATGCAACAAAAATTATGTTGAATGATAAAATGATTAGTGATTTCGATTTCAAGCCGGTTTTGAAGGGATACGCAATAAAACAGCCAGTTTTCTCATTCAATAAATTTCCAAATGTAAATAAACAACTTGGCCCAGAAATGAAAAGTACAGGAGAAAGTATACTTTTTATTGATAATCTTAAGGATGATCAATTTTATGATTTATATTCTAGAAGAAAAATGTATTTGACTAAATAATTTTATTTCTGAAAGTTAAGAATATCAGTTTCTATAATTAATCTCTGATTATTTTTCATCTCAGAATCATAGATTATCTCACCAAAAGGATTTTCAGGATTAATATCATATCTACCAGAACCTGAAATAATGTTGATTGTATTCAATAATAATGGATCACTGATACTTCCCAGAACACCTAAATTATTTGATACTTCTTTTATAAAATGGTCAGGTTCTAAACCATCTTGGTAGTCAGAGAAACCAGCACTGTTTTCAATTGCTAACACAATTGGTTGCATTGCATAGGTATGATTGGGGTTTTTGTTACCATCGTTGTCTATATAGTCATGTATAGTTATTGAAGCTACATTCTTACCTACGGTTTTATCACCAACTTGAATAACTTGTATATGAGAATCTAAACCATTTATTAATAATTCACTAGCAGATGCTGATTGATTTGATGTAATGATATATATTTTTTGGAGATTTAAGCTATTTAAAGATTCTCCAGTTGAGAGTGAACTGACAAACTTATTTATTAGTTGGTCAGGATTTTGAGAATTCCAATACTCGTTAAGTTTTGAATTCCAGTTTTGTTTTGAAAAAACTTCACCTGTAAATTGACCTGTGATTAAACTTGATAATATTACACAGTTACTAACTGATCCCCCTCCATTGTATCTAAGATCAAGAATCAAATCCGTTATATTTCCAGATTTAAAATTACTAAACACCTCATTTAGCTCTTCATTATAATCTGAAAGAAATTGATTATACATTAAATAACCAATAGAATTTGATTCATAATTAATTATTTTATTCACGTGAATCGGATTTTTTTGAAAGTTTTCTTCTTTAATTAACTCAATTTTATCTCCCGTTAAATTGAAAATCCCATTTTCATAAACTGATAAACTAATTTCATATACTAATCCATCATTATATAATAATTCCCTGTAATTATTTTTATTTAATTTTATTCCATTGATATGGGTGAATAGATCTCCTCTTTTTATATTTTTATTAAATGCATCGGAATCTGGATGAACATATTTTACAAAGCCAAAAACTTCTTCACATTCTGAACATTGCAATGACAATCCAAACTCCATACCATTAGAGGCTACTATCCCTTGAAGCGTGTTTTGTAATTCAACATAGTCATCAACAATTATACTAAATCTATCCTTGGAAGATAAGAGTGAGTTAAAAAAAGGTTTTGGATCAGAATTTTCAGAAATAAGCTTTGTGTAAGTGTTTTTATTATCATCGATACTATCAGCAAGCATAGTTATACTCTCTTGCCAATAGTAAAACTCATTTAAGCCTTTCCAAATAAAGTCGCTTATTTCATAGTCTCCAGTTAATTCAACTATCTCATCATCTCTGTCTTTAGAGCAACTAAGGAGAATGAATATTATCAACAAAAAACTAATTTTATTCTTCATATTTTATAGTATACCAGTAAAATTAAATGGAGTTATCGCTTTTAATTCTTTTTTAATTTCGTCACTAACTTTTAATTCGTCTATAAAATTATGAATACTTTTTTTATCGATTTTTTTGTTAGTTCTAGTTAATTTTTTCAAGGCTTCGTATGGGTTTGGATATTTTTCCCTTCTTAAAATTGTCTGAATAGCCTCAGCTATCACTGACCAATTATCATTTAAATCAGAGTTAATTTTTTCCATATTAACAATTAACTTCGACAAACCGTTAAGTGTTGATTTCAGACCTATTATCGTATGTCCAATTGGCACACCAACATTTCTTAGCACCGTGCTATCAGTCAAATCCCTTTGCATTCTAGATATAGGAAGTTTTCTAGAGAAAAATTCAAAAATTGAATTGGCAATTCCTAAATTTCCTTCAGAATTTTCAAAATCAATAGGATTAACTTTATGAGGCATTGCAGATGAACCCACTTCACCAACACTTATTTTTTGTTTAAAATAATCTAAAGAAATGTAAGACCATAGATCTCTATTAAAATCAATTATAATTGTATTTATTCTTTTTAACGTATCACAGAGTGATGCAAACGAATCATAGTGTTCAATTTGGGTAGTAGGAAATGAGTATTTTAAGTTTAAAGTAGATTCAACAAAGTTTAGGCCAAAAGTTTTCCAATCTATCTCAGGATATGCTACTTTATGAGCATTAAAATTTCCTGTTGCACCAGCAAATTTTGCTGCATGAGGAATATCTAACAATATTTGTTTTTGTATTTCAATTCGTTTTATAAAAACTAAAAACTCTTTTCCTAATCTGGTAGGAGATGCAGGCTGACCATGTGTTCTTGAGATTAAGGGTATTTCTTTGTAATCTTTAGCAAGTGTTACCATCGATTTTAAAACCTTATTCAGTTCAGGCATATAAACTAAATTTATGGAATCTTTTATGAGAAGTGGTATTGCGGTATTATTGATGTCTTGGGATGTTAGCCCAAAATGAATAAATTCTTTGTAATTTTCTAAACCAAGCTTATCAAACTCTTTCTTTAAGAAATATTCTACTGCCTTCACGTCATGGTTAGTTGTTTTTTCTATGTTTTTGATTTCTCTGGCATCCTCAGAATTAAAGTTTTCATGAATCTTTCTAAGATCCCTGAAAAAAGATATATCTATATTTGAAAGCTGTTTTAAGGGTATTTTACACAGAGAAATAAAATATTCTATCTCAACCATAACCCTAAACTTAATTAAAGCCTGTTCAGAGAAATAGTTCGCCAGAGATTTAGTTTTTGATCTATATCTTCCATCAATGGGAGAAATTGCATTTAGGTCAGTCAACAGCATATCTTGAGAATATATTCAATTACAAAGATACATTTCTTTTACCTTAATTAAATTATTCTAGGTTTTGAATGATTCTAAATTCTTCATAGCATCCAGTCATTGCTTCTAAAATCTGCAAATCATTCGATTCTTTGATAAATGTATCAGAATAATTACAATTTCTGATTATCTCTTCTAAATCAATTTTTTCAATTCCGAGGATTTCGATTAGTACTTGCCTATCAAATTTTGATGCTAATAAATTTTTTATTTCATTATCAACTCTCATTTGTTTTAGTTTTTTTAGCTGTCTTGGATTTTTTCCAAAAAAATTATACAAAAAGTCTGCTGGGTTAAACAAAGCTCCTAAGGCTTTACTTATTGCATTTTTATTTCTGTTTCCAGCTTCATATCCAGAGTTTGGCAAACCAGTTATTTTATATCTACCCGCTGAATTTATGGGGGCATTTTTAACATCAATTTCAAGATAACCTGTAAGCTCATAGGGTCTTAAAATAATTTCTTCAAGTGCGAAAGCCAATCCAGTTAATCTAAATTTAGAATTTTTAAATTTTATCATGTCACTCGTTACAAATACTTTAATTGGCTTGTAGCCGACATATGAAAAATAAAGAGTATCATTAACAGATACTTCAATTTCAAATTGACCTTTATCATCAGTAATAGTTCCAATAACCCTGGTTAGATTTATCACATGAACACTTTGCATAGGTAACTCTGTAATTTCATTTTCTACAGAACCTTTTAGTACAGAAAATTCATTTTGAGAGATTAAAAAAAAGGGGATAAGAACAAAAAAACAGAATAAATTTTTCATTTACATTATCTAAAGTAACAAAGAATAAATCAAAAGTATATTTAATTGTGTTTAAATTTCAATGAAAATTATTTATTAAATATTTTACAAGTTTTCTAGTAGCAATTCCTCTGTGACTTATTTTATTTTTTTCAGCCAAACTAATTTCCGCAAAAGAACTTTCAAAGCCTTTAGGTCTAAAAATAGAATCATATCCAAAACCTTTTACACCCTTTCTTTTAAATAAGATTTGTCCTTGAACTTTTCCTTCAAAAATTTTTTCATCATTGTTATGTATTAATACTATGCAAGTTTTAAAACTAGCATCTCTAGATTTCGAACTTTTTATTTTATCTAATAAAAAATCAATATTTTTTTCACTGTTATAGGGTTTTCCTGCATAGCGTGCAGAAAATATTCCTGGTTCCCCGTCCAGACAATCAACCTCCAGCCCACTATCATCCGAAAAGCAATCAATACCATATTTAATACTTATATGTCTTGCTTTTATGAGTGCATTTTCATAAAAAGAGTTTCCAGTTTCTTTTATTTGGCTTTTAAAATTAATATCATCTAAACTCAGTAAATTGATTTCATTTGGAATATAATTTTTTATCTCCTCGATTTTATTTTGGTTATGTGTAGCAAAAATTAAATTTAATTTATTTGTTGTGATATTTTTCATTTTTAAGAATTGTATTAGCTCGATATAATTGTTCACAAAAAAAAAGTTTTAACATTTGGTGATTAAAAGTCATTTTTGAAAGAGAAAATTTTTCAAAAATTATTGAATAAATTTCTTTTGAGAACCCAAATGCCCCGCCAATAATAAATACCAACCTTTTTTTATTACTGCAATAATAATTATTTAACGATTTTGCAAATTCAACAGAATTTAAACTTCTCCCTGTCTCATCTAATAATACACAGATGTCACTTTTTTTTAAAAATTTTTTTATTTGGATTCCCTCTTTGTTTTTTTGCTCTTCTATATTATTTTTCCTTGATGACTTTATTTTTTGAATTTCTATATTCGTAAACTTAATGTAGTGATTTATTCTTTTTGAATAATCAATTATTAGCTTTTCTAAATATGGATTTTTTGTTTCGTTAATACTTAATAAAATAACCTCCATTCACTTATTTTTGAGTATTTTATCTTAATTTATAAAATATTCAGATCAATATTATCTTTGTACTAATAAATAAATAAAACTTGAAATTATTAAAAAACTTTTTAGACTCTATTAAGTTACCAGGGTTTAATGGCTTTTCTTTATATGATCTTATTGAAATGTATTTTCTTGGAATAATTAAAGGTGCATTAACAGCCCGTGCAGGTAGTATTTCTTTTAGTTTTTTCATGGCTATTTTTCCTTTCCTCTTATTTATTTTAAATTTAATTCCTTTCATACCCATTGACAATTTTGATTCAATTTTGTTAAATTTTATTGAAATTTTGGTTCCAAGCAATAGCGAAGATTTTTTTTCTGAAATATTTTTAGACATACAAAATAAACCAAGAGGAGGTTTATTGTCTTCAGTATTTTTACTATCCATTATTTTAACTGCAAACGGGGTGAGTGCTGTTTTTGCTAGTTTTGAAGAATCTTATCATATTGAATTATCAAGGAATTTCTTTAAACAATATCTATACTCCATGGGAGTAGCAATTTTATTAGCATTAACATTATTAATTGCAGTTATTGTAGCAGTCTATTTTGAAATTTATATATTTAGTAATATCAAAGAACTACTGCAAGATACTTTAGATTGGATTAGATTAGGACAATCATTATTCTATATTATATTAATATATTTTTCGGTTTCAATTTTATATTATTTTGGAACGATTGAAGGGAGAAAATCAAGTTTTTTTTCACCTGGCGCAGTAATGACTACCATTTTAATAATGATCACAACCTGGGCATTTGGAATTTATATTGATAATTTTTCAACCTATAATCAATTATACGGATCGATTGGTGCGCTATTAATATTCATGTTATATATATGGCTAAACTCTAACGTTCTTCTTCTAGGTTTCGAGTTAAATGCTACAATAACGAGTTTAAAAAACAAATCAAAGAAAAACACCTAAAACACAAAGTTTCATTAGTTTTGAATATGCATTTTTTTATTGATGTTTATTTACCAATACCATTAAAAAGACCTTTTATATATTCAGTAACAAAAGATGAATTTGATTCAATTTCAAAAGGATCAAGAGTTACTGTACCTTTTGGTAAATCAAAAATTTATACGGGTTTAGTTGTAAAAAAACATAATCTAGCACCACAAAATTATAAGGTAAAACCTATAGATCTAATATTAGATGATAAGCCTTTAATATATGATTATCAAATTGAATTTTGGAAATGGATTGCAGATTATTACCACTGTTCCTTCGGGAATGTAATGAAAGCATCAATTCCATCAACCTTACTTTTAGAAAGTGAAACTAGAATGGCACTTAATCCTGATATTGAAATCGATAAGACTATTTTATCAGATCAACAATTTTTGATATATGAAGCACTTGAGAAGTCAGTTTTGAAAATTGACGATATGATAAAAATATCAGGTAATAAAAACCCAATGAAGTTAATTCAATCATTAATTAATATTGGAGCTATTTCATTATATCAAAAGATTCAAGAGAAATATAAACCAAAAACTGAACGTGTATTTAGGATTAAAAATTTAAATCAGTTAAACAATATTTTAGATACATTAAAAAGATCACCAAAACAAAAGGACTTTGTATTATCATTATATAATTTCGATAAGTCTGGCAAAAAATGGATTAGCGCAAAAAAAATACTTAGTAAATCGAATACAAGCATACAAATTGCCAACAAACTAATGGAAAAAGAAATAATTGAAATTAAAACAATTCAAATAGATAGATTAATTAATCCTGATAAAGCCTCTAATTCACTCCAAGATTTATCTAAAACACAAACGAAGGCTCTTAATGAACTAAAAAAAGAGTTATCAAAACAAAATGTTGTCCTCTTGCAGGGTATAACATCATCTGGTAAAACCCCAATTTACATGAGATTAATTAAGGATCTAATTAATAAAGGAGGGCAGGTTTTATATTTGCTTCCAGAAATTTCTATTACTTCTCAAATGGTTACCCGTTTTAATAATTTTTTTTCTAATACCGTACAGGTTTATCACTCTAAATTTAATTTGAATGAGAGAACCGAAATATGGAAAAATGTATATCAGGGTAACGATAATGCTAAGGTAATTATTGGTGCAAGATCTTCTCTTTTTTTACCTTTTAAAAAACTTGATCTTATTATAGTTGATGAGGAACATGAAACATCATATAAACAATTTGATCCAGCTCCTAGATATCATGCTAGGGATTCGGCTATATATTTGTCAAGTATATTAGGTTCAAAAGTGATACTTGGTTCAGCGACCCCTAGTCTTGAATCACTTATCAATGTTAAGAAAAAAAAATATGGTGTTGTATATTTGAGTGAGAGATATGGAGGAGTAAAACTTCCAAAAATTAAAGTAGTTGATTTAAGAGATTCTCATAAACGAAAATTAATTAAAGGAGATTTTTCTCAGGATTTAATTAGTTCAATTTCAAATACTTTAGATCAAGGTAAACAAATAATTTTATTTCAAAACAGAAGAGGATATGCACCCGTTTTAAAGTGTCTAACTTGCGGTCATATGCCAAGTTGTATTCAATGTGATGTTACCTTGACTCACCACATCAATTCTGGAAAATTACAATGCCATTATTGTGGTTATAGTATACCTATTCCAAAAGCTTGTAGTTCTTGTTCTTCAACAAAACTCTCAACAAAAGGATCCGGGACTCAGCAAATTGAAAAACAATTGGAAGAATTTTTTCCAAATGTTCCAATTGGCAGAATGGATTGGGATACAACTCGTGGAAAAAATGATTTTGATCGTATAATTGAGTTATTTTCTCAACAAAAAATTAAAATCTTAGTTGGCACACAAATGATAATTAAGGGTCTTGATTTTAAAAATGTCCATTTAGTCGGAGTTTTAAATGCTGATCATTTAATTAATTTTCCTGATTTTAGGTCATTTGAAAGATCTTTTCAAATGTTAACGCAAGTAGCAGGTAGGTCAGGAAGATCTGGTGATCAAGGAAAAGTAATAATCCAAAGTTATCAACCTGACCATAATGTTTTAAAAAGTGTAATAAATAATGATATTGATTCATTTGTAAAATCGGAGCTAAATGACAGAAAATATAATATTTATCCTCCATACATTAAGCTAATAAAAATTACATTAAAAAACAGGAATATGCATAATTTAAATTCAGCCTCTGAGTGGTTTTCAAATGTACTAAGACAATCATATAAGGGTAAAATTTTGGGGCCTGTATCCCCTGTAGTTAGTAGAGTTAGAAATAACTACATTAAGGAAATGCTAGTAAAAATAGAATCTAACAATTCCAGAATATTTTTTAAACAATTATTAAATAAGTCTATTCAGAGTTTCGAAAGTATTAGCATTTTTAGAAGCACAAAAGTTATTGTAGACGTAGATCCTTATTAATGCTAGAATTATAAAAAAACATATCAAAGTTTTGGTGATGCAATTATGTTAATCTATTTTTGCAAACTAAAATAAAAATTATGAATAATTATGAAACTGTTTTCATATTAAATCCCGTTCTTTCTGAAAATCAGATAGAGGAAGCAGTTCAGAAATATGAAAAACTTCTGACTTCCAAAGGTGGAAGCATTATAAATAAAGAAAATTGGGGGCTAAAAAAACTAGCCTATCCCATACAGAATAAAAAAAGTGCTTTTTATCATCTTTTTCAGTATACCGCCTCAGGTGATACAATAAAAGAGTTAGAGCTATTTTTTTTACGTGATGAAAGGGTTATGAGATACTTAACAGTAAAGCTAGACAAACATTCTCTAGCGTGGGCAGATAAAAGAATTAAGAAAAATAAATTAAAAAAAGCTTGATATGTCCAAAATAGATGAACAAAATACTGGAAAGAAAGAAGGTGAAATAAGATATTTGACACCTTTAAATATTGATACTTCAACCAAAAAAAAATATTGCAGATTCAAAAGAACGGGAATTAAATATGTTGATTACAAGGATTCCAACTTTTTAATGAAATTTGTTAATGAGCAAGGTAAAATATTACCTAGACGTTTGACAGGTACTTCTCTTAAGTATCAACGTAAAGTATCTGTTGCAATTAAAAGAGCTAGACATCTTGCTATATTACCTTATGTTGGTGATATGCTTAAATAAATTACATACAATGGAAATAATTTTAAAAGAAGATATTCAAAACGTAGGCTTTAAAGATGACTTAGTTGAGGTTAAAAATGGCTACGCCAGAAATTTTTTAATTCCACAAGGAAAAGCAATTATAGCAACTAATTCTGCAAAAAAAGTTTTAGATGAGAATTTAAAACAAAAAGCATTTAAGGAAAAGAAAATTATCAAAGAAGCTGAATCTTTGGGAAAAAAACTCTTAAAAATTGAAATAAAAATTTCTTCAAAAGTATCCAGTGGTGATCGTCTTTTTGGATCAGTTACATCCAATGATTTGTCCTCAGCTTTTGAGGCTAAAGGAGAATTAATTGATAAGTTACTCATAAGTATTCCTGGTAGATCAATTAAGAGAACTGGTAAATATGAGGCTTCAATTCGTCTTCATAGGAGTGTTATCATTCAATACCCATTTGAAGTGGTTCCAGAAAAAGCTTAGTTATAGTTTTTCATCCCATTTTTGATTTAAAGTAAATTTGAGATTTTCTAGATTAACAAATGAGCAGTTTGAGGAATTAAGCGGAGAGTTCACACTCTTCCTTGCCTCCAATTCTATAGATTCAAAACAGTGGAACTATATTAAGTCAAAATCTATTGATAAAGCAGAAAAGATTCTAGACTCATTCAGTGATATAGTTTGGAATAAAATTATATCCAAGGTAAATTATTTAACTAACATTAATTCAACTCATCTTTTTCTTTTTAAGTCTAGTAATTATTCAATTGAATCAATTATTATTAAATCCAATGATAAATTAATTGATCTGAACGATAAAAAATCCCATTCTTTCATTTTAAATAATTTAAATTCAAATAAAATTGAAATTTTTAGATCTACTAAAAAGTTTAATAAAAATAAGCTATACAAAGAAATACACAATATAATTATTAGTGGGTCTTATATTTCAGAAGGAGAGCTATTTGACATGTATGATCAAAGACTTTCATAATAGAGGGAAAAGTAAGATATTTGTTTAGTAGATTTTTTTTATGTCAATAAATCCAAACACACCAAAAGGTACTAGAGACTATTCGTCTGAAGTCTTGTTAAAAAGAAATTATCTTAAGAAAATTTTACAAAAAGCATTTGAGTCATTTGCCTTTGAACCGCTAGAAACACCTTCTTTTGAAAAATTATCTACTCTCACAGGAAAATATGGTGACGAGGGAGATAGATTAATTTTTAAAATTCTAAATTCTGGTGAAAAATTAAAAAAAGCTGATTTGAATTCTTTTAAAGAAAATGACTTAAAGAAATTCTCATTCTCAATAAGCGAAAAAGCTCTTCGTTATGATTTGACTGTTCCGCTAGCTAGATATGTTGCTGGAAATCAAAATGATTTGATTTTTCCTTTTAGACGATATCAAATGCAAAATGTTTGGCGAGCTGACAGGCCACAACACGGAAGATTTCAAGAGTTTTGTCAATGTGATGCAGATATAGTTGGTGTTAAATCATTACTACAAGAAATTGAAATGATATCTCTTTTCGATCATATTTTTAATAATGTTAATTTAAAAGGAGTTACTGTTAAAATTAATCACAGGAAGATTATTGAGGGTATTGTAAACTTAACTGAAAATAAAAATAAATTAGTTGATTACACTGTAGCTATAGATAAATTAGAAAAAGTTGGAATCGAGGGGGTTGAAAAAGAACTTATTTCAAAGGGTTTCAGAGAATCAGATATAGATAAAATTAAAAATATAATTAAGTTAGAGGGGAGTCCTGAAATAATTTTAGATGAATTAGAATACGCTTTAAAAGATTCTAATAAAGGGCTAGAAGGTATAAATGAGTTAAGATATATTTTTTCAAAACTAAATTGTTTTGAGTTTAAATCAATAAATATTAAAATTGACCTAACTCTTGCCAGAGGATTAAATTATTACACTGGAACGATCGTTGAAGTAATGGGTCCTGAAAATGTAAAAATGGGATCCATTGGAGGTGGTGGAAGATATGATGACTTGACAAATTCTTTTGGTCTTAAAAACATGAGTGGTATTGGGGTTTCTTTTGGTTTTGATCGTCTATATCTTGTTTTGGACGAATTAGATTTATTCCCAATCAATATAAACTTAAATACTGAAGTTTTATTTGTAAATCTTGGTAACGAATCTGTTGATATTGCTTTAAATAAAATAAATAAACTAAGATTAAAGGGAGTAATTGGTGAAATATATCCCATTAATATCAAATTAAGTAAACAGCTTAACTATGCAAACAAAAAGAAAATTCCTTTTGTTGTAATTATTGGTGATGAAGAAATTAAAAATAAAAAAATCACCTTAAAAAACATGAGTACTGGAGAACAAGTCCAAATTTTGTTAAGCCAACTAGAAAAATCTATACTCTACTAGATTTGGTGGGTCTTTGGTATTTTTGAAAAGGTTGTTTCAAAAGCTCTTTAATATTTGAATTTTTTTGTTCATCAGGAAAGACATCTACACCATAAATGATTTTTTCTCTGTCTAAATACATGTAGGTTCCAAAAAGTCTATCCCAAACTGAAAAAATATTTCCATAATTAGCATCGGTGTAAGGTAATTGATAGTGATGATGGATTTTGTGCATATCTGGTGAAACAATTAAATAGCTTAACCATTTATCAATTTTTTTAGGAAGCTTAATATTTGCATGGTTAAATTGGGTTAGCATAACAGAAAGAGATTGGTAGAGCATAACATATGCTATTGGAGCTCCAACTATTAATACTGCAATTAATGTAAACGTAAATCTAACAAGGCTTTCTAATGGATGGTGTCTATTTCCAGTGGTGGTATCGACGTTGTGGTCAGAATGATGGACTAAATGAATCATCCACAAAGGATTAAATTTATGTTCTATGTAATGAGCAAGAAAAGCACCAATAAAATCAAGTAATAGTATAGATATAAAAACCTCAAAAATTAAAGGAAGATTATCAAAAATATGAATAAATCCGAACCTATTGCTGACAACCCAATCAGAGGTTG
>ERZ802830.835-NODE-835-length-30390-cov-127.958_pt1 | contig 30390 bp, 27 predicted proteins | sample MGYA00345654_ERZ802830 | MGnify/ENA primary metagenome ERZ802830 (study PRJEB30503, sample SAMEA104212375) | marine metagenome | biome: Westerlies Biome; feature: [SRF] surface water layer (ENVO:00010504) within the epipelagic zone...; material: water... | reverse complement strand
CATTTAGGTGCTGATGTATTAAATGCAAAACTTCCTGGTATATGTGAGCTTTCCAGAACATTTGCTCACGTTGATCCTATATATGAGCCTATTCCAGTTGTACCAACATGTCACTACATGATGGGTGGAACACCTACAAATGTCCATGGACAAGCTTTCAATAGAATCAATAAACAAGATTCTATAGTACCTGGATTATTTGCAGCTGGTGAAGCGGCATGCGTATCAGTTCATGGCGCCAATAGATTAGGTGGTAATTCATTGCTTGATCTTGTTGTTTTTGGAAGGGCAACAGGAAAATTTATACAAGAAGAATTGAAATCTGGAGGAGGAGTATCATCTGCTTCAAAAGAAGATATTAATAATTCATTAGAGAGATTGAATTATTTAAATGAATCAAAGAGTGGCTATGAAACAGCTGATGTTAAAAGAGAGTTACAAGAATGTATGCAAAATTATTTTGGTGTATTCAGAAGGGGTGATTTCATGGAAAAAGGTTTGACAGAACTCAGCGAAATAAGAAACAAAGTTGAAAATCTTCATTTAAAAGATAAAAGTGATGCATTTAATACAAGTAGAGTTGAAGCAATAGAATTACAAAATCTTTTTGAAGTTGCCGAAGCTACAGCGATATCAGCCTTTGAAAGAAATGAAAGTAGAGGGGCTCACGCAAGAGATGATTTTCCTGATAGAGATGATGATAATTGGTTATGCCATTCATTATATGATCCAATAACCAAATCAATCTCTAAGAGAGATGTAAATTTTGCACCTTCACAAGTTGAAGCATTTCCTCCAATTGTGAGAACTTATTAATGTTTGGAAATAAATTAGAAGTAAGTATGTATAGATACAATCCTGAACAGGATGAATTCCCTTACATGAAGAAATATAAAATTGAAAAACCTTCAAAAGATATTATGGTTTTAGATTTACTTCATTTGCTAAAAGAAGAAGATGAATCAATATCTTACAGAAGATCTTGCAGAGAGGGTGTTTGTGGATCTGATGGAATGAATATCAATGGTAAGAATGGACTTGCTTGCATTACTCCAATTTCATCTGTCGTGAAAAAGAATAAGATTGAATTGAGACCATTGCCTGGACTGCCGGTTATAAGGGATTTAGTCGTTGATATGACTGAATTTTATGCTCAGTATGAAAAAATAAAACCTTTTTTACAAAATGATACTACGGCACCAGAACAAGAAAGACTTCAATCACCTGAAGATAGAGACAAACTTGATGGATTATACGAATGTATTTTGTGTGCTTGTTGCTCAACAAGCTGTCCTTCATTCTGGTGGAATCCAGACAAATTTGTTGGGCCGGCTGCTTTACTCCAGGCCTACAGATTCCTAGCTGATTCAAGAGATCTAGAGACTGTTGAAAGACTAGAAGCATTATCGGATCCTTTTAGCGTTTATAGATGTCATGGGATTATGAATTGTGTGAGTGTTTGTCCTAAAGGACTAAATCCAAATAAAGCAATTGGTGAGATAAAATCGATGCTTTTGAAGAACAAGAAGAATATAATTACATCAGATGGAGCACATCAGTAATAAATTATAGACATGAATCAAACAATGGAAGAACTTTGGGAAAGTTCTCATATGTCGGCAGGACATGCCGGTTATCTAGAATCCCTATATGAAACTTATTTAAGCAATCCAGAAGAGCTATCGGAAGAATGGCTTGTATTTTTTAAAAACCTCCCAATTCAACCAAACTCAAATGGTGAGATTTCTCATAAGACAATTATTAGCGAATTTAAAAATATCCCAAGAAATTCTGCATTTGTTAAAGATGAAGTAGATGAAAGGCAAGGCAAGGTCATAAGACTTATACAGGCATATAGAAATAGAGGTCATCAAGAAGCAAAACTAGATCCACTTGGAATGATGGACAGAAATATTATAGAAGATCTAAATATAGAATTTCATGGACTTACTCAAGACGATTTGGATGAAGAATTTTATACAGATACATTTATTACTGGTTCGGCTAAAACCAGCTTACGAGAAATTGTTGATTCTTTAAGAAAGATATATTGTGGAACCATTGGAGTTGAATACAACTATATTATGGACTCAAACGAGAGAAGATGGCTTCAGAAGAAATTTGAGTCTAAGTTAGAAAAATATAATTTTTCAAAGGAAGATAAACTACATATTTATGAGAGACTTAATTCAGCTGAGGGATTAGCAAAATATCTTGCTGCAAAATATCCAGGCATGAAGCGTTTTGGTATTGATGGTGCTGAATCCCTGGTACCACTTATAGATGCTGTTATTCAGGACTGTGGTGAACTTGGTGCAAATCAGATATGTTTTGGCATGGCTCATAGAGGTAGGTTAAATTTATTAGTTAATGTACTTGGAAAACTCCCTGAAGACTTATTTTCAGCTTTTGATGAAAAAGGAACCATAGAAGGCTCTAATACTGGAGATGTAAAGTATCATTTAGGATTTTCTTCTAACATCAATACTTCTGGAGGAGAAGTTCATGTTTCATTAAATAGTAATCCATCTCATCTTGAGATAGTTGATCCTGTTGTTCTTGGTTCTGTTAGAGCCAGACAAGATAGGCTTGGAGACAAAAAAAGAAAAAAAGTGGTTCCAGTTCTACTTCATGGTGACGCAGCTTTTTCAGGTCAAGGTGTCGTTATGGAATCACTTCAAATGTCGCAGACTAGAGGATTTAATGTTGGTGGCACAATTCACATTGTTGTTAATAATCAAATCGGTTTCACTACTAGTAACAAAAATGATTCAAGATCTACCGACTATTCAACTGATGTTGCAAAGATGATTCAAGCTCCAGTTATTCATGTTAATGGTGATGATCCTGAAATGGTTGTAAATGCAGTCAAAATTGCTACAAAATATAGGAACAAATTCAATAAAGATGTGGTCATAGATTTATTTTGTTATAGAAGAAGAGGTCATAATGAGGCTGATGATCCTTCAGCAACACAGCCTCTAATGTATAAAAAAATTGCTTCTCATCCAACAGTTTTAAATCAATATCAAGAAAAGTTAATTCAAGAAGAATTTCTTACAAAAAAAGAAGCTACTATTATAAAAACAAACTATCGCAAATCATTAGAAAGTGGAATTAGTGTTGCTAAAAATTTATCCAAAAATCCTAACGACTCATTATGGTTTGATTGGACTAGTTATCTAGATGTTCTTTGGTGGCCAAAAGTAGATACAACTTTTTCTAAGAAAAAATTTACTAATCTTGGGTCCAAAATTAGCTCAGTACCAAATTCTTTCAAACTTGGCATTCAAGCAACAAAAATTTTCGAAGATAGAAAAAAAATGATTGAAGGTGTTTTGGAAATTAATTGGGGTTTTGCAGAGAATATGGCTTATGCTACATTATTATCTGAAAGTTTTCCTATAAGAATTACAGGGCAAGATGTAAGAAGAGGTACCTTTTCCCATAGGCATGCATGCGTCTTCGATAAAGAAGATGGACAAGGATTTATTCCATTATCCAAAATTGCTCAAGCACATAATACAAGGTTTGATATATATGATTCACTACTTTCAGAAGAAGCAGTATTAGGTTTTGAGTACGGATATTCGGCAACATGGCCTACAGGATTAACAATTTGGGAAGCACAATTTGGAGATTTTGTTAATGGAGCTCAAGTAGTTATTGATCAATTTATAGTTTCAGCACAACATAAATGGGAAAGACTATCTGGCTTAGTATTACTTTTACCTCATGGTTATGAGGGTCAAGGCCCTGAACATAGTAGTGCCAGAATTGAAAGATTTTTACAATTGTGCGCATCTGAAAATATTCAGGTATGTGTTCCAAGCTCTCCTTCTCAAATATTTCATTTACTGAGAAGACAGGCTATTCGTAAAATGAGAACACCGTTAGTAGTAATATCGCCAAAGAGCCTCCTCAGAAATCCTCAAGCAACTTCATCTATAAAAGAATTAGTAGATGGATCATTTGATTGTGTAATTGATGATTCTGTTGAAGACAAAGCAAAAATAAATAAAATTATTCTTTGCTCTGGAAAAGTATTTTATGACTTAAATGAACAAAAAAATATTAAAGAAAAACATAATATTGCTTTAATTAGGATTGAACAATTGTATCCATTTCCATATGATGACCTTCAAGAGGTATTATCAAAATACAAAAATTTTGAAGAAATTATTTGGTGTCAGGAAGAGCCATATAATCAAGGTGCTTGGTTTAGTCATAGGCATAGAATTCAGAGAGTATTAGATAGATTTAATGATAAAAAACAAATTAAATTAGTTAGTAGACCTGCTGCAGCGGCCCCGGCGGTGGGAATGATGAAATTACATCTGCAACAACAAACTCAATTAGTTGAAGATGCATTAGAATAGGATAGTTATGACAATTGAAATTAAATCTCCTACTTTTCCGGAATCTGTCGCGGATGGTACAGTAGCAAATTGGTTAAAAAAAGAAGGCGAAGCAGTTGATCAAGATGAGGTAATTGCTGAAATAGAAACTGATAAAGTTGTCTTAGAGGTTGTTGCTCCTATAAATGGAACACTAACAAAAATCCTAAAAAGTGAAGGTGATATTGTAAATAGTGCAGAAGTTATTGGTACGTTTATTGAATCATCAGATGATTTAAATTCCAACATAGATAAAGGTGAAGAGGACGACGTTGAGAAGACTGAAACCAAAAAACAAGAATTAAAAACCATTGACATTAAAAATAGTGAAAACTTAAACAAGTCAGGCCCAGCAGTAAAAAAAATTATAAAAGATAAGAATTTAGATCCATCAACTATTGATTCATCCGGTAAAGATAATCGTTTAACAAAAGCTGACGTTATAAATCATCTGGACTCAATAGCTGAAGATGATAAAACTCTAATCACTAAAGTAGTTAAATCTGAAAATATTGGAAATAGACCTCAAAAAAGAGTACCTATGTCTCGTCTTAGAAATACTATTGCAAAAAGACTTGTTTCAGTTCAACAAAATACAGCAATGTTAACTACTTTTAATGAAGTTGATATGCTACCTATAAAAGATTTGAGAGCAAAATATGGTCAAGAATTTGAGAAACAGCATGGAGTAAAGCTTGGCTTTATGGGTTTTTTTGTAATAGCAGCTGTACAAGCTTTAAAAAAATCACCAATTGTAAATGCTTCAATTGATGGTTCTGATATTGTTTATCATGGTTATCAGGATATTGGTGTTGCAGTGTCAACTGAAAGAGGCCTTGTGGTTCCTGTAATTAAAGATGCAGATACTATGTCACTTCCAGAACTTGAAAAATCAATCTTAGGATATTCTGAAAAAGCACGTGATGGCAAATTATCTATTGATGAAATGCAAGGAGGCACATTTACTATTTCAAATGGAGGTGTCTTTGGGTCTTTATTATCAACACCAATCTTAAATGCTCCTCAGACTGCTATTCTTGGAATGCATTCAATTCAAGATAGACCAGTTGCTAGAGATGGTGAGGTTGTTATAAGACCCATGATGTATTTGGCCATGAGTTACGATCATAGATTATTAGATGGAAGAGAAGCAGTTAGATTCTTGGTATCAATTAAAGAGCAGTTAGAATCACCAGAAAGATTACTTTTAAATTTATAGAATAAATAAGCACTATGTATGATGTTATTGTTATTGGAGGAGGACCAGCTGGATATGTTGCAGCAATAAAGTGTTCTCAATTAGGCCTCAAAACTGCATGTTTGGAGGAATTCTCTGATAAAAAAGGTATACCTGTGTTTGGTGGAACTTGTTTAAATGTTGGGTGTATACCGTCAAAAGCATTACTAGAGTCTTCTCATAAATATTTTGAAGCACAAGGCCACCTAGCAAACCATGGTATCAATATTGGTAAAGTTGAATTAGATCTTGCCTCCATGATGCAAAGAAAAAATGAAATTGTTAAACAATTGACCGGTGGAATTAGCGGTTTATTGGCTGCCAATAAAGTAACTCCCTTATCTGGAAGAGGAAAGGTCTTAGCTGGAACTAAAGTTGAAATAACAAAAAACGATAGTTCAATCGAAATATTAGAATCAAAAAATATTATCATCGCATCAGGCTCATCTCCGATAGAGATTAAAGCAGCAGAATTTGATGAAAAAAATATAGTAAATAGCACCGGTGCTTTAAATTTTAAAGAAGTTCCAAAAACGCTTGGAGTAATTGGAGCTGGTGTAATTGGTCTAGAGCTAGGAAGTGTTTGGGCGAGGTTAGGTTCAAAAGTAACCGTAATCGAAGCAATGGATAATTTTTTATTTATGGCTGATAAAGAAATAGCTAAAGAATCTCTAAAAGATTTTAAAAAGCAAGGTTTAGATATTAAGCTTGGATCAAAATTAATTTCTTCTGAAAACAAAAAAAACTCTGTAAAAATTCAATACGAGCATTCCGAATCTATTGAAGAAATGGAGTTTGAAAAATTAGTTGTAGCAGTTGGAAGAAGGCCTAATACAGATAATATATTTTCAGAGGACTCTGGAATTATTTTAGATGAAAAAGGATTCATTTCTGTTGACGACAAATGTCAAACAAATACTCCTAATGTTTGGGCTATAGGTGATGTTGTAAGAGGGCCAATGCTTGCACATAAAGGTAGTGAAGAAGGAATGATGGTTGCAGAAATTATTGCTGGAAAATATGCAGAGATGAACTATAACTTGGTACCCTCTGTCATTTATACCCATCCTGAAATAGCATGGGTTGGTAAAAATGAAGAGGAGCTTAAAGCAGATAAATTAGAATATAAGGTTGGAAAATTTCCATTTGCTGCTAGCGGAAGAGCATTAGCAATCGATCAATCAACTGGTTTTGTAAAAATCTTATCAGATGCTAAAACCGATACTATTTTAGGGGTACATGTCTTTGGTCCATCTGCAGCAGAAATTGTTCAACAGGCATTAATATCTATGGAATTTGGTGCAAGCTCGCAAGATATTGGACTTACTATATTCAGTCATCCTACCGTATCTGAAGCTCTTCATGAGGCAGCTCTATCTGTAAATAATCAAGCAATACATATAGGAAACAAAAGATTATGAATCTTCATGAATTTCAAGGCAAAGCTCTTTTTGCAAAATATGATCTGCCGGTATCAAATGGAAAAGTTATATACGAAGCAGAAGATGCATTAAAAGCTTGCAGAGATGTTGGTGGATCAAAATGGGTTGTTAAAGCACAGGTCCATGCTGGTGGAAGAGGTAAATCTGGTGGTGTCAAACTAGTAGATTCACCTGATGATGCAATAGAATTTGCTAAAAGCTGGTTAGGCAAAAGATTAATTACTTATCAAACTGATTCTAATGGGCAACTTGTAAACTCGATTCTTATTGAAGAATGTACTGATATAGCAAAAGAGCTATATTTAAGTGCAGTTATAGATCGTGATTCACAAAGAGTAGTTTTTATTGGCTCTAGTGAAGGAGGGGTAAATATTGAAGAAGTTGCAAAGAAAACTCCAGAAAAAATTATTTATGAAGCAATTGATCCGCTATGTGGAGCACAGCCTTTTCAAGCAAGAAAGATATCAAAAGTTCTTGGATTGAATGCTGAACAAACAAAACAATTTACTCCAATGCTTCAGAATTTAATGAAGCTATTTGTTGAAAAAGATCTAAGCCTTTTAGAAATAAATCCACTAGTAATAACAAATGGTGGAAATCTTCACTGCTTAGATGCCAAGGTCAATATAGATTCCAATGCTATCTTTAGACAACCTGAAATTGCAGAAATGCATGATGCATCTCAAGAAGATCCCCGAGAAGCTAAAGCAGCAAAGAATGATTTAAGTTATGTTTCACTCGATGGAAATATTGGTTGTATGGTTAATGGAGCTGGTTTAGCAATGGGAACAATGGACACAATTAAGTTTTTTGGTGGCAATCCTGCAAACTTCCTAGATGTAGGTGGTACTGCGACACAAGAAAGAGTTTCAAAGGCATTTAAAATTATTTTAGATGACCCAGAAGTAAAAGTTGTTTTAGTAAATATTTTTGGTGGAATTGTTAGATGTGATCTTATCGCAGAAGGTGTTTTAGCAGCAATTGAAGAAGTTGGTGTTGAGATTCCTGTTGTAGTCAGATTAGAGGGAAATAATGCAGATATCGGCTCTGAAATCTTATCACGTGCTGTAATTAAGATTGAAAGCATAAACAATTTGGCTGATGCTGCAAAGAAAGCTGTAGAGCTTGCAAAATGAGCATTTTAGTAGATAAAGAGACCAGGGTTGTTGTTCAAGGGTTTACCGGTTCTCAAGCAACTCTTCATTCTGAGCAAGCTATTGAATATGGCACAAACATAGTTGGAGGCATCACACCAGGAAAAGGTGGTCAAACTCATCTCGGCAAACCAGTCTTCGATACTATGGAAGAAGCAAAAAAATCTGTGAATCCTAATGCATCATTAATTTTTGTTCCTGCCCCCTTTTGCAAGGACTCAATACTTGAGGCTGCAGAATCTGGCATAGAATTAATAATTTGTATTACTGAAGGTGTGCCAACTTTAGATATGCTTGATGTAAAAAAGAGAGTGGACGAATTAGGGGTAACTTTAATTGGTCCAAATTGCCCTGGTTTGATTACTCCAGGAGAGGCAAAACTTGGAATTATGCCTGCAAGTATTCATGTTCCAGGTTCTGTGGGTATTATTTCAAGATCAGGAACCTTAACTTATGAAGCAGTTAAGCAAACTACTGATATTGGCTTAGGCCAAAGTAGTTGTGTTGGTATTGGGGGAGACCCAATACCAGGGTCATCATTTATAGATATATTAAAACTTTTTCAAGAAGATCCTCAGACTGAAGCCATAGTTATGGTTGGAGAAATAGGAGGGACAGCTGAAGAAGATGCTGCAGAATATATAAAACAAAATATTACAAAACCTGTTGTTTCTTATATTGCAGGACAAACAGCACCAGAGGGGAAAAGAATGGGTCATGCTGGTGCAATTATTGCTGGTGGAAAAGGAACAGCAGCCGATAAAATAAAAAAATTAAAAGAATGTGGAGTTCACGTTGCAGAAAGTCTTGTTGATATAGGTTCAAAAGTCTCAGAAGTATTATCTAAGAACTAATTCTTAAAGTCTTTTTAATTATCCAATTTAGTCTTGTTATGGAAAGTAATGAAAATATAACTAAACCAATTATCATCCCATACCACATGCCTGAAGCACCTAGTGGATTACTAAAACCTGTATTAGTTAAAAAGTAACCAATTGGCATTGCAAAAATCCAATAAGATATAAATAGTAAAATCATAGGTATAAATGTATCTTTATATCCTCTTAAGCTACCAAGAGCCCCCATTTGTATTCCATCTGGTAGTTGAAAAATTGCAGCAAAAATAAGCAAAGTAGCTGCTAACTCAAGAACCAATAGATCGGTAGTATAAATACCAACTATGAAATCTCTAAAGATTAAAATAACTATACTGTTCACTAGAGCTGCAAACATACACATATAAATTGTAGAAAAAGAAGCCACCTTGGCCTGCCTAAGATTATCTTCACCTATAAGATTTCCAACTCTTGTGGCCGCAGCAAGACCAATTGATAACGGAACCATAAAAAATAAACTAGCTATATTTATAGCAATTGAGTGACTGGCTACAACCGTTTCACCCAGTATGCCAAGAATCACTGCAGCCCCTGAGAACATACTTAATTCAATAGAGATTCCAAGGCCTATAGGAAAACCTAATTTAAAAACCTCTTTTGTTGTAGAAAGTGATGGTAAAGAAAATCTCGAAAAGGGTTTAGTTTTTTTATAATTTTTTGAATATGCTATGTACAAAAACATTATTATCATCATTAAAAAATTCACTATAGAGGTAGCAATCCCGCATCCTACTCCGCCTAATTTTGGTGCCCCCAAGTAGCCATAAACAAACATTAAATCTAACGGGATGTTTATCAACATACCGGCAAAAGCAATGTAGAAAACTGGTTTAGTAAGCGTCATACCTTCGCTATAGCACCTAAGGCAAGTAAATACAGTTATAAATGTTGCTCCTATAGCAACAGCTTTTAAATAATCTACTGATATTTCAGTAATATTGGTATCTATTGGAAAAAATTTTAAAATTAAACCCATATTCATAAACATCAAAAATATTAATATTCCTAAAAACATAGCAATCCAGAGAATTTCTCTAATTTTTTTTCCTATCTCGATATATTTTTTAGCACCATATAATTGAGCTACTATTGGCGTAACAGAAAAAATCACTCCTGAAAAAAACATCCATATAGTTGTAGCAAAAGCAGTGCCAACAGCAAGTCCTGCAAGATCTGCAGAGCTTGCTCTTCCTGCTATAATTGTGTCAGTTGCACCCATTAACATATAAGAAAATTGTGAACCAAATATAGGAACACCTATCTTAATAAGTTGCTTAAACTCTATAATATATTTGTTAATCAATTTAATTTATTTAATAATTTTTTGGCTACTTTATCATATTAAAATAACTAAACTAGGAGCTTATCATCAGAAAAGATAACAGACCGTATTGGTTAAAAAAAATCACAACCAAGATTATTAAAATCTATGTGAACCATTTTTTAAAACCTCAATTTTTATACCTCGGCAAAGGAGGGGTTTTTTTTAAACCAAGATATATTATTGTATTTGGTGCAAATGTTTTTATTGACGACTTTCCAACTTTAATAGGTGCTAGTGATGCAAAAATACAATTTACCTCTTGGAATATTGGAGATTTTAATGGAGAGATAAAGATTGGAAAATACTGTTTAATTACTCCTGGAGTAAGAATAATGGCAGCTGAAAGCATTATTATAGGGAACGCTTGTATGATTGCTCATGGTGTTTATATTTCAGATGCAGATTGGCATGGAATATATGATAGAGCAGAGCCAGTTGGAAATACTAAACCAGTAATACTAAAAGATAATGTCTGGATCGGTGATAGTGCCATAATATGTAAAGGTGTAACTATTGGAAAAAATAGTATTATTGGAGCAGGAGCAGTTGTAACTAAAAATGTTCCACCAAACTCTATATTTGCTGGCAATCCAGCTAAATTAGTTAAGACGCTTGAAGACAAAGATTTTAATACGAGAGCAAATTTTTTAGAAAATCCTAAAAAGCTCGCTAAAGATTTCGACTCTCTTGATAGATATTCTTTAGGAGATAATAGTTTTTTAAATTGGCTCAAAAGTATAGTTATGCCAGACGATACTCATTGAAATGAAAGTTGTTGTTGACAATAGTATTTTAAAGTTCAAGGAACTAATTCCACATTTGAGTGACTTAAAAGATATAGATTTTTATCATTTACATACAGAAGAAATAATAAATAATTCAATAAAGGATGCTGAAATTTTATTTGTTAGATCAACATTAAAAATCAATGCAGATTTAATTAACAATACTAAAATAAAATTTGTGGGATCAGCTACAGCAGGCTTTGATCATATTGATGTCAAGTATCTAGAAAATAACAATATAAATTGGTGTTATTCGCCAGGTTGCAATTCATCATCAGTTGTTCATTACGTTATTTCATCAATAAATTTTCTTATTGAAAAAAAACTTTTTAATCTAAACGACTGTGTTGGCATTGTTGGATATGGAAATATAGGAAGTAAATTGAGAAAAGCACTTAACAAAGTAGGAATAAAAAATATTTGCTATGATCCATTTCTAAAATTAGAACACCTTAAAAATTTTGATGAAATAAAGCAATGTAAATTATTATCTTTTCATGTCCCATTAACGATTGGAACAGCATTTCCAACTAAAAATATTATCAATGAGAGCTTAATTAAAGATTTTAAAAATAAAATAATAATTAATACATCAAGGGGGGATATTGCAGATGAGAGCTCGATTATAAGAGATACTAATCTTATATATATTTCTGATGTATGGCAGAACGAACCATGTCCGTTTAAAGAAATAATTAACCGTTCTTTATTATCAACCCCTCATATTGCTGGATATAGTTATGATGGGAGGATCAATGGCACAATAACTTTATTCAAAAAATTATTTCAACATTTAAATTTCAGTCATGAGAAGCAAAAAATAAATACCACCATCATTAAAGATTTTCTTAATAAAAAAGAAATTAACCACTATCCTCAAAGAATATCTGAATTCGCATCTGCTTTTGATATATTAAAAGAGTCTAAAAATTTTAAAAGAATAAGTAAAGAATATGAAAAAAGTCTTCCAGCTAATATCTATAAAAAAATAAGGTTAGAACATCCCTCAAGAAGAGACATACTGCCAGATTAGCAGATTTATATATGTATAATAAATATACATATATAATGTATACTAAATTCACTTAATTGTTACTTAAATGCAATAAATATGTATATTTTTAAGATATAATTTCTAACCAATTGAATAGCTTTTAAATAATACAAAAAAGTTTTATTTAATTTTTATGTGTAATTTTGGCACACAAATTGCATTAGTATTAAATATATATAATTTTTATTAATAATAGGAAGTTAAAATGGATATTACTAAAATAGATGAACAAACCCTTAAACAAGCAAAGAATCTTATTTCAAGGGTTCTAAGCACCACCGTTGATAATCCTGATAACCCCGATTCATTGAATTTCTTTCAAGCTGACACTTATAGATTTTATTTTTTAATGAGTTTTATGTGGGAATATTTTGATAATAATGAAATATCACAGGAATATGCGATTTCATTAGTTCCCAAAAAATTTGCTTCAAGAATAAAAAGACTGCAGGTATTAAAACAAGCTGTTCAGCTAGGTTTTATTATCGAAAAATCTTCTGATGTTGATCGAAGAAGAAGAATGTATGCACCTTCAGAGATCTTACTTAATGATTTTGTAAGTTATACTAATAATACATACGATAAAATAGAACAATTTGCATCTAGTTAAAAAAATCTTATAAATATTTAATTCTACCTATATTCATTGTTGTTCTTTACAATTATGAGATGGGAAGCTTTAAAAAGACAACAAAGACCAAAGAGCAATGGAAGTCGATCTTATCTAAAGAGAGTTATCAAGTTGCTAGAGAGTCAGGCACTGAAAGACCTTTCACAGGTAAATACTGGAATTTTGATCAAGACGGTACCTATAAGTGCATTTGCTGTTCAGAACCTTTATTTAAGTCTGATACAAAATTTGATGCTGGGTGTGGGTGGCCTAGTTTTTTCTTACCTATAAATACTAAATCCATAAAAGAAATCGAAGATAATTCATTCGGTATGTCTAGAACTGAAGTTAAGTGTTCAAAATGCGATGCTCATCTTGGCCATGTATTCAATGATGGGCCTGAACCTTCAGGTTTAAGATATTGTATTAATTCTGTATCTATTGATTTTGAAGAATAGTATGAGAGAAGACAGTAATCTAAATATTCTTACTTCTCTAAAAAAGGTCTCAGGCTGGACTGGCGTATCTAGATTATTTGGATTAATAAGGGATATGGCTACAACAAACTTATTAGGAGCTTCAGTTTTTCATGATATTTTTGTAGTTACATTAAAGATACCAAATCTTTTTAGAAGATTCTTTGCTGAAGGCGCTTTTAATCAAGCATTTATTCCGGTTTACAGTGATTATCAAGCAGGAAATAGCGATCAGGAAACAAAAGATTTTATTAATGCACTAGCTGGAAATTTTTTAACTATATTATTTTTATTTACAGCAGTTGTTCTTCTTATAACACCAGTTTTTATTCTAATTTTTGCCCCAGGTTTTTATTTTGATGATTATAAAAGAGAAATATCTGTTGATGTTTTAAGAATAATGTTTCCTTACCTAGCTTTAATTTCACTTGTTGCATTTGCTGGTGGAATTCAGAATACACATAATAGATTTTCATTACCGGCATTTACTCCATTAATATTTAATGCATGTTTAATTTTTGCAGCCTTAATTATTGCTCCAAAATATGACATACCCATATATGTTTTGGCATGGGGAGTCCTGACCGCTGGGTTTGTCCAATTAGTAATTCAATTATTTCCATTAAAACAAATTGACAGATTGCCTATTCCAAAATTTGATCTAAATAATCAAGGAACTAGGAAAGTTTTTAAATTAATAATTCCTGCGATTCTTGCTGGCGGGATTATGCAAATTAATCTTTTGATAGATACTATTTTTGCATCATTACTTCAAACTGGAAGTCCAACATGGCTATATGTATCTGATAGATTAATTCAATTCCCTATGGGCATATTTGCAATTGCAATAGGGACAGTTTTGCTACCAACTTTATCTAAAATTGATATCTCAAAAGACATGAACGGATTTATTAATATTGTTAAAAAAGGCCAAAGATTCGTTCTATTCATTGGTATTCCATCATTTATAGGCTTGGCGCTATGTTCTACAGATATTTTGAGTACAATTTTTTTAAGAGGCGAGTTTAAAGCTTATGACGTCAATCAAGCATCACTAAGCTTAATAGCCTTTTCATTTGGCTTACCATTTTTTATGTTAATGAAGGTTTTGACTCCAGCGTTTTTTGCAAGAAAAGACACCAAAACCCCAATGTATATTGCTTTACTTTCTTTATTTTTAAATGCATTTTTAAACTATATTCTTGCTTTTGTTTTGAATTATGGACATGTAGGCATAGCCATTGGAAGCTCTATATCGGCATTCGTAAGTGTAATTATTTTAGAGTTAATTCTAGTTCAACAAGGTATTGTTAATCTTTATAATCCTTTCAATAGATTTAACTTTAGTATTTTAGTTCCATCATTAGTTGTTATTGCTTTTTTATTTTTTTTATCAGAGCATATATCTTTTTTACAATTAAGCATGATAAATAAAATACTTGTTCTTTCTTTAAAGGTTTTTATTTCAATAGGTATTTACTTAAGTTTGTCTAGATTAATCTATGGTAAGCCACTAAAGGAAATATTTAATTAAAAATGTATCTAATAAGAGGCCAGCATAACTTAGAGTTATTTAAAGAAAAATTCCCTGGAGTTATTCTTCACGGAACCATAGGAAACTTTGATGGTCTTCATATAGGCCATCAATCCATCTTGCACAAAATAAAGACCAATGCTGAAAAAACTAATTCCAAAACTATTGTTTTTTTTACAGAACCACATGCTTCCGAATATTTTGCAAATAAACAGGACTTTAAATTTTTACCTCCGCCAAGAATATGTTCATGGAGAGAAAAATTTGAACTATTGAGAGATTTTGGAATTGATTTTGCTTTTTTCTTGAAATTTAATAATTCACTTCAAACCATGACACCAGAGAAATTTATTTCAGATATTTTAGATAATGTTGGATTATGTTCATTTACAGTTGGAGACGATTTTAGATTTGGTATTAACAGAGAAGGAGACTTTGAATTGCTGCAATCATGGGGCAATCAAAATGATATTTTTGTATCAAATACTGATACCTTAAAGATTCATAATGAAAGGGTTAGTAGCACAAGAATTAGACAGGCATTGTTAAATAGTGATTTTAGTCTAGCTAATGAATTACTTGGCAGGCCTTACTCATTTTCAGGAAAAGTTGTACACGGCCAACAGCTTGGCAGGACAATAGATGTTCCTACTGCAAATATATGGATGCCCAGCCAAAAATTACCCATATCTGGAGTTTATGCGGTTGAATGTTTACTCGAGGATAAATTTTTAAAAGGAATAGCTAACATGGGAATAAGGCCTACTGTTGGTGGTAAAAAGCCTGTTTTAGAAGTCCATTTATTTGATTTTAATGAAGATATTTATTCGAAGAGAATACAGGTTGAGTTTAAGTATAAAATTCGTGAAGAAAAGAAGTTTAAAAACTTAGACATGTTAAAATTGCAAATTCAACAAGACATAATTACAGCTAAAGAAATTTTAAAAAACTAATATGACAATCAATTATAGGGATACTTTAAATCTCCCAGCCACAGAGCTATCCATGAAGGCAGGACTTCCAAAAAAAGAGCCTGAGATTATTAATTTTTGGAATGATATAGATCTTTATAACAAAATTAGAAATAAAAATATTCAAAATAAAAATTTTATTCTTCACGATGGTCCTCCATATGCAAATGGTTCTATACATCTAGGACATTCTGTTAATAAAATTCTTAAAGATATAACTATTAAATCTAAAACATTTTTAGGAATGAATGCTCCTTATATTCCAGGATGGGATTGTCATGGGCTTCCCATTGAGCTTAATGTAGAGAAGAAACATGGAAAGAGAAGTGAGCTTGTTCAAGATAAAAAAAGATTTCAAGAAGCATGCAAGGACTATGCACTTGATCAGGTTGAGAATCAGAAAAAAGACTTTATTAGACTTGGTGTCCTAGGAGAATGGGATAATCCTTATAAAAGTTTGGATTCATCTTTTGAAGCTGACGCTGTTCGTGCTTTAGGAAAAATCTATCAAGCTGGCCATATTGAAAAAGGTGAGAAACCTGTTCATTGGTGTCAGGATTGTAGCTCTGCATTAGCAGAGGCAGAAGTGGAATATCAAGATAAAACTTCTAAAGCTATAGATGTTGCCTTTAAGGTATCAGTTCAAAGCAAAGAAGTTGTAATGAAAGCATTTGATTCAAATATACAAGATTCAATATCTTTTGTTATTTGGACTACTACTCCATGGACAATACCATCTAATGTCGCTGTCTGTATTAATCCAGATTTAGATTATATTTTAATTAAAATTAAAAACACATATTTGGTTATTGCAGATGCAATGCATGATTCTTGTATTAAAAAATGGGATGCTCCAAGTAAAATAATTGCTAAAACTGCTGGTAAAAACTTGAAAGATATTCAGTTACTCCATCCCTTTCTAGATAGAGAATCAGTAGTACTTCATGGAGATCATGTTACAACCGATGCTGGAACCGGATGTGTTCATACTGCGCCTGCGCACGGATTAGATGATTACTTTATATGCAAGAAACATAATATTGAGACTTTCAAAGCATTAAATAGTAAGGGTCTTTTTAAAGAAGATATAGATTTCATTTCTGGTTTGCCTGCTATTAAAGCTGATCCTTTAGTTATTGAAAAGTTAGAAGATAAACAAGCGTTGATTCATTGCGAAGACTATCATCATTCATATCCTCATTGCTGGAGGCATAAAACACCACTAATCTTTACTTCTACAGCTCAATGGTTTATTTCGATGAAAAAAGAAGGCTTATTAGATAAAGCATTGGGCAAGATTTCAGATGTGCAATGGGAGCCTTCTTGGGGTCTGCAAAGAATTGAAGGAATGCTTTCTGAAAGGCCAGATTGGTGCATATCAAGACAAAGAAATTGGGGAGTTCCTATCACTCTAGTTATACACAAAGAAACTGGAGAAATTCATCCGAAACAATCTGAGTTATTTGTGGATTTTGCAGACTTAATTGAAAAGGAAGGTATCTCTGCTTGGGAATCTCTTTCTCTAACTGATTATATTGAAGACTCAGATAATTATATAAAAACTACAGATTCACTAGATGTATGGTTTGATTCTGGAGTTACACATTTTGCTGTTTCAGAGAAAAGATTTTCAGAAGGAGTAATAGCTGACCTATATTTAGAAGGTTCGGATCAGCATAGAGGATGGTTTCAATCATCTCTCTTAACAAGTATTGCAATGAATGAAAGATCTCCCTATAAAGCTGTATTAACTCATGGCTTTGTTGTAGATGAAAATGGTAGAAAGCAATCAAAGTCCCTTGGTAATGTAGTTTCTCCTCAAAAAGTATGGGATAGCCTTGGCGCAGACATTTTAAGATTATGGGTTGCATCAACCGATTTTAGAAGTGAGATGGTTGCCTCAGATGAGATTTTAAAAAGAGTTTCAGATCAATATAGAAGAATACGTAACACATTTAGATTTATTCTTGGAAATTTAAATGATTTCGATTCAAAAAATAAAGTTGATCACTCAGATCAAATAGAGCTTGATAAATGGATAATTAATCAGACTATAAAACTTGAAAATGATGTTATTGATCATTATGAAAATTATTCATATCATAATGTTGTGCAAAAAATTCATAACTTTTGTGTCAATGAGTTAGGCGGCATTTATCTAGACATTGTTAAAGATAGGCTCTATACATGTAAAGCAGAGTCAGTTGCAAGAAGATCGTGTCAAACTAGCTTAGATTATGTGATGAATATTATGGTTCGTTTAATAGCTCCTATTTTATCATTTACAGCTGAAGAATTATGGCAAACACATCCTTCACTAAAGACCCAAGAAGAATCAATTTTCCTTTCAAAGTATTCACTTAGTGATGAACTTATTCCAAGCTTAATAAGTTTATCTGAATGGAATAGAGTATTTGAAATAAAGGACCAAGTTAATCAATCAATTGAAAAATTAAGAAATGAAAATAAGATTAAGGGATCACTAGACTCAAAAGTCCTAATTCTTGCAAATAAAGAAGATAAAGCAATTCTTGACAAATTTGGAACAGAGTTGCATTTTATATTTATATCCTCTGATGCTCATGTAGAAGAAGGTAAAGATCTTTCTATATCGATTTTGCTTTCTGAAGATGATAAGTGCATAAGATGTTGGCATAGAGATCCATCCGTTGGCTCAATTAAAGGTCATCCTGAAATTTGTTCAAGATGTGAGCAAAATATAGATCATGATGGAGAGGCAAGATCTTTTGTTTAAGAATAGGTTTTACTTTTATATATTAATTTTATTATTTTGTGACATTGCAACTAAACAACTAGCACTAAGTTTTTTAGAAAAGGGAATATCATCAAGTTTTATTCCTTTTATAGATTTTTATTTAATTTTTAACTCTGGAATAGCATTTGGGTTTTTAGATATAGGAGAAAAATTCTTTTCTAATATTTTAATGATAATTGCGATAATTATTGTTATCTATTTGCTGTATTTATTAAAAGAAGAAAATGATGCTTCGAAAAAACTAGGGCTTTCATTCATCACTGGTGGAGCTTTAGGTAATATTGTAGACAGAGCACCCGATGGTTATGTAACTGATTTTTTGCACCTACATATAGATAATTTTTCCTTTTTTATATTTAATTTTGCCGATGCATCAATAAGCCTTGGCGCAATATTAATTATATACTTAGAAATATTTAAAAAAGACCATGCCAAACAAGACTAAAGAAATAAAATTAGCAAATCCTAGAGGTTTTTGTGCTGGAGTTGATAGAGCTATAGATATAGTTAATAGGGCATTAGAAATCTATGGCAGACCAGTTTATGTTAAACATGAGGTTGTTCATAACAAATTTGTAGTTGAAGATTTAAAAAGTAGGGGTGCAATTTTTGTTGAGGATATTGATGAAATTCCAGAAGAATCTCTTGTTATCTTTAGTGCCCATGGTGTTTCGGATGAAGTTGAAAAAAAAACTAATTCAAGAAACCTTCAGTATTTTGATGCTACATGCCCTTTGGTGACTAAAGTACATATGGAAGTTATGAGGCATGCTCGAGCTGAAAAGGATATTATTTTAATAGGTCACGAAGGTCATCCTGAGGTTGAAGGTACTATGGGACGCCATATTAATAAAGAGCTCAGCAATATATATTTGGTTCAAGATGAAGAAGAAGCAAAAGTTATTCAAGTTCAAAAACCTAATGATCTTGCAATTGTTACTCAGACCACTTTGAGCGTTGATGATACAAAAACAATAATAGAAACTTTAAAAAATAGATTCCCAAATATAAATATTCCAAAAAAAGATGATATTTGTTATGCAACCCAAAACAGACAGGATGCTGTAAAGCAGCTGGCTCTAGAGTCTGACTATATTATTGTTGTTGGCTCTACTAATAGCTCTAACTCAAATAGATTAAAAGAGTTGGGAGAAAAGTGTGGATGTAAATCAGTTCTTATAGACTCTTTTGATGATCTTAATCTTTCTGAGTTAGATGGTAAATCAAGGATCTCAATCACTGCAGGGGCCTCAGCTCCTGAAGAGAGAGTTCAAGAGGTAGCAATAGCTTTGAAAGAATATACTGGCGCATCAGTTATTGAACACGGAGTTGGTGAAGAGAATATATATTTTAAATTACCTCCAAAACTAAGATAGATGGAAATAAAAAATCATGTTATTCAGGGTATTAAATTTATAGAATCACCGAATCAGAATGAAAGACCAAATCATCCTCAAATTAGTCTTATAGTTGTTCATTCAATAAGCCTCCCACCAAAAAAATATAATAATGATCATATAGAAAAATTTTTTTTAAATGAATTGGATCATTCCCTAGATATATTTTATAAAGATATAGAAGGATTAAAAGTTTCATCGCATATTCTTATTAAAAGAACTGGAGAAATAATTCAATTTGTTCCTTTTGATAAAAGGGCATGGCATGCTGGCATTTCTTCATATAAAGGTGTCGATGATTGCAATAATTACTCAATTGGCATTGAGCTTGAAGGATGTGATGAAGATGTTTTTGAAGATGCTCAATATGATAGCCTTTGTAAAATAACTTCACTAATTTTGGCAGAGTATAATCATATCTATAAAGAAAACATAAAAGCACACTCAGAAGTTGCTCCAGGAAGAAAAACAGATCCGGGAGGATTATTTGATTGGGATAGATACTTAAGTAATGTTTAATATAAAAAAACCTCTTGTAATGTTATTTTTGGGTTTTGCCTCTGGCCTTCCTTATATTCTTATTATTAGTACATCCACTGCCTGGTTAAGAGATGTTGGTATAGACCTAAGTTACATCGGTTTCTTTGCTTGGTTAACATTTGCCTATACCTTTAAATTCATTTGGGCACCACTAGTAGATAGATTTTCAATACCTTTATTAAGCATTTACGGCCATCGAAAAAGTTGGATTGCATTAATGCAAATTATTATTTTTATAAGTCTTTTGATTATTTCAGAAATAGATCCTAAGACTAGCTTATTTTTGTTTGGTACGGCTGCATTCATAATTGCTCTTGCTGGATCAATACAAGATATAGCTATAGATGCTTTTAGGATTGAATATGCAAAGATAAGTGATCAAGGTAATCTAGCTGCTGCTTATCAATTAGGTTACAGGGTTGCGATAATTGCTGCAACATCGTTAGCATTAATATATGCAGATATATATGGTTGGTCATCTGCATTTAAATTGATGGCAATGCTTATGTGTTTGGGATTGGTAGGACTTATTTTTTCAAAAGAAGAAAAAAATTATAGCCTTGGCAAACTAAATTTTGTTAATTCTATTGCGGAGCCATTAAAAGACTTTTTTGCTAGATTTGGTTTTTTCATGGCATCAATACTTCTTCTAATCATAGCCACATATAGATTAACAGACATTGTTATGGGGCCTATGGCAACCCCTTTTTATATAGATATGGGATTTTCTTTAACAGAAATAGGTGCAGTAGTTAAGGTCGTTGCATTATGTGCATCAGTAGTTGGTATTATTTTTGGTGGTGTTATTGTTAAAAGAATTGGTATCTATAATGGGCTTATGATAGGTGCTTTTTTGGTAATGTTAACAAATCTTTGCTTTAGTTATGTTGCTATTACTGACAAAAACATTACTTCTTTATCAATCATAGTTGGTATGGATAGTTTGGCTGCTGGAATAGTTGGCACAGTAAATATCGCTTTTCTAACAAGTCTTGTATCGAAAAGATACACAGGGTTTCAATATGCCTTATTAACTGGTTTTATGGCAGGACCTGGTTTCGCTCTAAAAGGTTTATCAGGAGTTTGGGTTGAGTATCTTCAACAAATCTATGGATTTAGTTATGGCTGGATGAGTTTTTATATTTCGACATCGCTACTAGCCTTACCAGCAATTCTATTTCTCTACTTCAACAGACATTTTTTAATAAATCATGAAAAAAGTATATAAAATAATTTTTTTCTTGTCGCTGGCTTTAATAATGTATTTAAGTGTAGTTCCAGCATCTTCTATACCAAATATTGCAGCTTTGAATTTTATTACTGATAAAGGAATACACTTCTTAATTTTTTTATATCTTTCTTACTTAGGACTGTTATGCAACTTTAAAATATCGACAAATGTATTATTAGTATCTATTTTTAGCTTTGGTTTAAGTATAGAAATTATTCATTTTTATCATCCTTATAGATACTTTGAAATCTTTGATTTAATTGCAAATTTGTTTGGAATACTCCTAGCTTTAGCCATTTATCAAAAAAAAGATGAATTAAGGCATTGATTTCTTCCTTTTAGACCATAACTAGTGTTTTAGTTATCAAATTAACTTAAAATTCGACAAATAATTTTATTGGGAGATAAAAATGAAATTAAGACCTTTACATGACAAGGTTCTTGTTAAGAGAACTGAAGAAGAAGAGACTTCATCTGGAGGCATTATTCTTTCAGGTTCTGCTAAAGAAAAACCTTCTCAAGGAGAAGTTATTGCAGTTGGACCAGGAAAAAAATCAGATACAGGCGACGTAACACCTGTAAATGTTAAGCCTGGAGATATTGTTATTTTTGGCCAATATGGCGGAAACGAAATTAAATTAGATGGTGAAGATTATCTCATTCTTGGTGAGAGTGATATCTTCGGTATCGTTGAGTAAATTAAATTAAATAAAGGGAGTAAATAAATGTCAGCTAAAGATGTAAAATTTGGAGATAGCGCAAGAAGCCAGATGCTTGATGGTGTCAATATTCTAGCGGATGCAGTTAAAGTCACTTTGGGACCAAAAGGAAGAAATGTTGTTTTAGATAAATCTTTTGGAGCACCCACTGTTACTAAAGATGGTGTATCTGTTGCCAAAGAAATTGAACTTGAAAATAAGTTTGAAAACATGGGAGCACAGATGATCAAGCAAGTAGCCTCTCAAACAAACGACGAAGCAGGAGATGGAACAACGACTGCTACAGTATTAGCTCAATCAATTGTCAATGAAGGAAATAAAGCTGTTGCTGCTGGCATGAATCCAATGGATCTTAAAAGAGGTATTGATAAAGCTGTTGCAGCCGCAGTAGATCATGTAAAAGATCTAAGCGTACCTTGCACGGACAATACAGCAATTGCTCAAGTTGGAACTATTTCAGCAAACGGAGACGAGGCAGTTGGAGCAATTATTGCTGAAGCAATGGAAAAAGTTGGTAAAGAAGGCGTTATAACTGTTGAAGAAGGTAGCGGCATAGAAAATGAACTAGATGTTGTTGAAGGTATGCAATTTGATAGAGGCTATCTTTCACCTTACTTTATTACAAATCAAGACAATATGACTGTTGAACTTGAAACCCCATTAATTCTTTTATTTGATAAGAAGATTTCCAATATCAGAGATTTATTACCTTTACTGGAATCTGTTGCAAAAGCAGGAAGACCACTTTTGATTATTGCAGAGGACATAGAGGGCGAAGCACTTGCAACTTTAGTTGTTAATAATCTTAGAGGTATTGTGAAAGCAGCTGCTTGTAAGGCACCAGGTTTTGGTGATAGAAGAAAAGCTATGCTTGAAGATATCGCTATATTGACTGGAGGAACTGTAATATCAGATGAAGTAGGTCTTTCACTTGAAGGAGCCTCCATAGAAGATCTAGGAACTGCTAAGAGAGTTGTTCTAAATAAAGATAATGCTACTGTCATTGATGGTGCTGGCGATGAACAAGGAATAGCTGCAAGGGTTAATCAAATCAGGGCACAAATTGAAGAAACTTCTTCAGATTATGATAAAGAAAAACTTCAAGAAAGAGTTGCTAAATTAGCAGGCGGTGTTGCGGTAATAAAAGTTGGCGCAGGATCAGAAGTTGAAATGAAAGAGAAAAAAGCAAGAGTAGAAGATGCTTTACACTCGACTAGAGCTGCTGTTGAAGAAGGAGTAGTTCCAGGAGGAGGCTCAGCATTAATTAGATGTCTTGAAGCAGTTAATAAAGTAACTGGTGACAATGATGATCAGAGTGTTGGCATTAATATTGCTAAAAAAGCCTTTGAAGCGCCTCTAAGACAAATAGTATCCAATGCTGGTGAAGAGTCATCTGTAATAGTTGCAAATATTAAAGACGGCAAAGCCTCATATGGCTTTAATGCTGCTACTGGTGAATTTGGAGATATGATTGAGATGGGTATTCTTGACCCTGCTAAAGTTACTAGAACTGCAATTCAAGCTGCAGGTTCTATCGCAGGAATGATGATAACAACAGAAGCAATGGTTACTGACGTACCTAAAGATGATACACCAATGCCACCGATGCCTGATATGGGCGGAATGGGCGGTATGGGCGGTATGATGTAAAAATCCCATTTTATTAAAAAGGAGCTACTTGCTCCTTTTTTCGTATAAAATATGAACCTAATTTAAGGAAAACAAATGAGTAACAAACCAAGCGAGTCAGAAGTTTTAGAAGCAGTCAGAAAACTTATATTGTGGACTGGTGATAACCCAGATAGAGAAGGCCTTGTTGAAACTCCTAAAAGAGTAGCAAAGGCATATAAAGAATTTTTTTCTGGATATGATGAAGACCCATATGAAGTTCTTAACAAAACTTTTGAAGAGGTTGAAGGTTATGATGATGCAGTAATAGTGCGTGATATCAGGCTTGAATCTCATTGTGAACATCACATGGTTCCAATTGTTGGAGTTGCACACGTTGGATACATCCCTAATAACAGGGTTGTTGGCATTAGTAAGCTTGCGAGACTTGTAGATATTTTTGGAAAAAGATTGCAAACTCAAGAAACAATGACTGCTCAAATTGCAGATACTATTCAAGATGTTCTTCAACCAAAAGGTGTTGCTGTTGTAATTGATGCTAGTCACGGCTGCATGAGCACAAGAGGAATTCATAAGACTGAATCAAGCACAATAACTTCCAGAATGCTGGGAATTTTTAGAGAAGATAACAAAGCGAGAGAAGAGTTTATTAACTTAATCAATATGCCTAAAAAGTTTTAAATGAACGAGGAATCGATACTATCTAGTATCAATCCAAAATTACCCATTATTTTAGCCTCAGGCTCCGAAAGCAGAAAAGTAATGCTGGAAGATGCTGGCCTCAATTTTAAAGTTATAACCTCAGAGGTTAATGAGGATATTATAAAAGAAGAATTTTTACATCTTTCCTTTCCAGAAAAAGTTATAAAACTAGCCTCTGCAAAAGCATTAGAAGTAAGCAAGTCTAATCCAGATTCAATAGTTATCGGCGGAGATCAAATGTGCGTTCTAGATAACGTTTTATTTGATAAACCCGGATCGACAGCGAAAGCTATAGCTAACCTAAAACAGTTATCTGGCAAAACTCATTATCAACATAGTGGAGTTTGTCTTTTTAAAGATAGTAAATCTATATGGGAGTATTCTGAGGCTGTTGAGCTTAATATGCATGAATTATCAGAAGAAGAGATTATTAATTATGTAAAAATTGAAAATCCTATCAATGCAGCAGGTGCATATAAATTTGAATCCCTTGGATGTAATTTATTTTCTTCTGTGAAAGGATCCTCATATACAATTAGAGGAATGCCTCTATTACCATTATTAAAAGCTTTAAGAGACCTTGATATAATTGATTTAAAAAATATTGTATGAAAACATTTCAAGTAATAAAAACTTTTGGTGCCGAAAGAGGATTTTCTTGTGCTTTTAGACAGTGGAAAGCAGATTCTGATTGTAAATATATTCATGGATACAGTTTAGGTTTTAGATTTACTTTAGAAGCTAGTGAACTGGATGACAAATCATGGGTTTATGATTTTGGAGGTTTTGGAGTCATTCAAGAATGGATCAAGAATCACTTCGACCATACTTTAGTAATAGCAAGAGATGATCCAAAACTTAAAGAATTGGAAAGACTTGGTGAGGAGCTAGGTCTTGCAAAAATTATTTCTATGGATGAAGTTGGATGTGAAAAATTTGCTGAACTGACTCACAATTTTTCAAGTAACTTTATTGAAGAGCAAACCAATCAAAGAGTAAAATTAATATCAGTTGAAGTATTTGAACATGGTGCAAACAGTGCAGTCTTTAAAAGTATTTAATACTCTTTCAGGAAAAAAAGAAGAGTTTAATCCTATAGATCCTTCTCATGTAAAGATATATGCTTGTGGTCCAACGGTCTATAATTACGCTCATATAGGTAATGCTCGAATGGCAGTTGTATTTGATACCTTAGTAAGACTTTTGAGATACACTCATCCAAAAGTTACTTATGTTTCTAATATTACAGATATAGACGATAAGATCATTGATGCTGCAAATGAGTTAAATCTCCCCATTAAAGAAATCACAGAAAAATATACAGATATTTATAATGAAGACATGGCTAAACTTTCAGTCATGATTCCAGATATTCAACCAAAAGCAACAGAATATATCTCTGAAATGATTGAGTTAATTCAAGATCTAATTACTAAAGAGCATGCCTATGAAAAAGAAGGGCATGTTCTTTTTCATGTTCCGTCGTATTTAAATTATGGAATGCTTTCAAATGTTAATAGGGAAGGTCAGATAGCTGGGAGCAGAGTCGATGTTGCTCCTTTTAAAAAAGATCCAGCAGATTTTGTTTTATGGAAACCAAGCAATGAGAGCCAACCAGGTTGGGAGTCTCCATGGGGCTTTGGAAGACCTGGATGGCATACAGAGTGTTCAGCCATGTCAAAAAAGACATTAGGACTACCTTTTGATATTCACGGCGGTGGAAAAGATCTGACTTTCCCTCATCATGAAAATGAAATTGCACAAAGTTGCTGCTCCTCTGGAGATATTGAAAATCCAAGTTCATATGCTAATTATTGGATGCATAATGGCTTTGTAACAATCAATGGTGAGAAAATGTCTAAATCTCTAGGCAATATCATTTTGGTAAAAGACCTATCTGAGAAATATCACGGAGAAGTAATAAGATTGGCTTTACTTTCCTCTCACTATAGGCAGGGACTTGACTGGAATGATAAGGTAGCTCATCAAGCAAAAAAACTTCTTGATAAACTCTATAAAATTCTTGAGAATCTTTCAGATATTAAAAATAAAGAGTTAAAAAGTATTTCACCAGATTTTATTTCATCTTTAATGGATGATTTAAATACTCCTGGTTTTTTAGCAACCCTTAATAAACTCATCAAAGATTTCAATTTAGTTAAAATAGAAGAAGATAGATCAATTTTTAAGACAAAATTAATTCTATGCGGAGAAATATTAGGCATCTTACAAGAAGAGCCCTCATCTTGGTTTAATGAAGAACTTGAAAATATTGACAAAAATAAAATTGATAAGCTAGTTGCTTCTCGTCTAGAAGCTAAAGCTCAAAAAGATTATACCAAAGCTGATTTAATTAGGAATGAGCTATCAAAAATGGGCATTAAAATAAAAGATACCGATTCAGGAACCGATTGGTCAATCGAATCATGATTGAATTACCTGATTCCTACTCTGATATATCACAAACATTAGAGAGTTCTGAGTTAATTCTTGCTGATGCAGTTGAAAATGCTAAAACTCTATTTCATACCTTAGTTCTATCCTCACATGACAATGAAAAAGTTGCCTCAAGGGTAGTAGTTTTAAGAGAGTTTAATAAAAACGAAAGATACTTACGTTTTCATACAGACGCAAGAGCTGCAAAAATTAAAGAATTTGAACTTAATAATAATGCTGCAATATTGGGATATGATCCCGAATTAAAAATTCAACTTAAACTCCAAGGCACTGTCGAAGTTAATTATGATAATCATGTTACTAAGTCTGCATGGGATGAATCTACTTCAAGGTCTAAAAAATGCTACTCAGTTGACGGCGGATCTACAATGCATATTGAAGATCCTTCTGAATATGATTTGAAAGATGGAAATATTGAGGACGGTTATACAAATTTTGCAGTTTTACTTTTCAGGTTCTCTTCCCTTGAATTTTTATATTTAAAAAGTTCAGGTCACCGAAGAGCTCTTCATAACTGGGATGGTGAATATTCTTCTTCTTGGCTCGTTCCTTAAACAAAGTTCATATCAATACATTTAACTATTAATAATGTACTATTATATGCATATTTATTAGGGTTTTTAAAAGGAGAAAGGTATGAAAAAATATTTATTAACAAGTCTATTAATGTTAACGACAGTATCTGTCATTGCTGATGGACATATGTCATCAGAAAAGGAAGTTTTAAAAGCGCTTTCAGAATACATGGATGCAAGAAATAGTAAGGATTATAAAACTGTTGTGGCTATGTCGAGTAAGACTGGAACTTTAGACACTAACTCAGATGGAAGTTTTCACAAGCCATTAGCTACTCAGACAGAGGCTAGTTGGGCAAAAAGTGGAGATGCTGTAACTCAACATTTTTATGCTGAGGCAACTGCTATATCAGAGGATGTAGTTCATGTTAGATTTTATTCTGAAGGCATGGTTGGAAATGATGGCAGCCTTAGTGATTACAGAACAAGAGTAACTATGAATTGGGTTAAAGAATCAGGAAAATGGGTTGTAAAAACTGCTCATTACTCACCAGCTAGTTATGGTGGCGTTCATAGAACTCAGGCTTCAGATTTCGAAGATTAATACTACCAATTAGCAATTAAAAAGAGCCGACTAAATATCGGCTTTTTTTTGGTGCCCTCTGCAGGAATCGAACCTGCAACTAATCCTTAGGAGGGATCTGTTATATCCATTTAACTAAGAAGGCCTTTTACTTTTAAAGATTTTCATAAAGATTATAATCTGCCTATGAAATCTTTGTTTAGATGTATTTTTTTAATTATTTTTTGTAGCGCAGTGGCTTCACTTGTGCAAACAAGTTTTGGAAAAGTGGAAGTCAATTCATTCAAAATAGATACTCAAAATGGACAACATTTAGTTTTTGATTTATATAAGCCTCACTCAGCCACTAAAGATAACAAAGCACCTTTTATTGTAGTTGTTCCAGGCTTTCAAAGGTCGAAAGAGGCTTTATCAAATATCGCAATTGAATTATCGAGAAGAGGAATGGTCATTGCTCTTATTGATCCATATGCTCAAGGCCTTTCAAGCTCATCACGAAGCAGAAGATCGGCAACTACAGAAGGGTATGGCATGTTTCACTTGGTTGAGTATGCATTTTCTGGAGAATTTCTTGATTACATAGATATTAATAAAATTGCATCTACAGGTCACTCTATGGGAGGTAATGCGGCAATAAGAGGAGCAAATTATTTTGGTAAACAGGCTTCTCAAAATAATGAAGCTAGCAAACTTCACTCAGTTTATGTATCAGGGTATGTATTAACTTTATTAGACGAAGTTCTTAAAGATATTCAATCTAATGTTGGTGTTAGTTATGCTCTGTATGATGAAGGAGCATTTAGAAATGAATTAACTGGCTGGGATGCTTCAAATATGAAGATTGCACCCGAATCACTAAGAGTAGTTAACTGGGGTATAAATAATGGAAATGAAAATTTACAAGAAGTTGAGTTAGGAAAATATTATGGATCTCTTGAGAATAGTTCATTAAGAGTTATCCATAATGAAGAATTAATTCACCCATTTCAACCATACAACAATATTGCGACAGCAAATCAAATAGAATATTTTGAAACAGTTTTTGGGGTCAATTCACCTATTTCATCATCAAACCAAATATGGCAATGGAAAGAATTAATGACTTTAATTTCTATGATTACTGCAATGATAATGTTGATTCCGTTATCAAAAACTCTTCTTACTTTTGGAGTATTTAAATCACTTGTGAAGGAAATACCCAAAGCCCTTCCAAGGCAAAATAAAAATTCGAAAACAATTTTTTGGATAATATTTTTTTTAGGTGCTTTGATAGCATGTTTTTCTTATATACCAATGGTTGATGCTGCTAAGTATATATTTGAAGACGCTACAAATCGAAGAATGACATGGTTTTATCCTCAACGTATGAATAATTCCGTAATGTTATGGGCTGCATTTAATGGAATAATTGGAATTATTTTATTTACATTATCTTTTCAATTGTTTGGAAAGAAACACGGAGTTCAGTCATCATCATGGGGTTTGAAAGCTGATAGTAAATACATCCTTAAAACTATTATTTTATCTCTTCTAGTATTTACTCTTTACTATTTATTTTTATTTCTTATCTATTATATTTTTCACGTTGATTATAGATTTTGGTTTATGGGAGTGAGAGTATTTCAGCCTGAAATGTTGCTGGTGCTAGCCATGTATGCTCCATTATTTTTTATTTTCTTTTTTTCAAATTCATTACGAGTCAATGGAGCAATGAGAATAGAAGGTCAGCCTGAATGGAAATCTATGATGATTGCAGGAATTGCAAACTCTTTAGGCTTATTTTTTATAATTCTCATTCAGTACATAACTTTTGCAAAAACTGGAACTGTTTTTTGGACAACAAACTGGTTAAGCGTTAATTTGTTATTCGCAATTGTACCTATGATGTTCGTTCTGCCTTACTTTAATAGGTATTTTTTTTATATGACCGGCAGAGTGTATCTTGGACCTATGGTAACGAC
>ERZ802830.834-NODE-834-length-30406-cov-12.218_pt1 | contig 30406 bp, 29 predicted proteins | sample MGYA00345654_ERZ802830 | MGnify/ENA primary metagenome ERZ802830 (study PRJEB30503, sample SAMEA104212375) | marine metagenome | biome: Westerlies Biome; feature: [SRF] surface water layer (ENVO:00010504) within the epipelagic zone...; material: water... | reverse complement strand
CTCGAACCCAGGACCCTCTCCTTAAAAGGGAGATGCTCTACCAGCTGAGCTACCAGGTCAATTAACGTGACTTGGCTGGGGCTCGAACCCAGGACCCTCTCCTTAAAAGGGAGATGCTCTACCAGCTGAGCTACCAAGTCTTTAGAGCCAGCAAATATAATATCAATTATTTATATTTCAAGTCCAATTGTTATAAATTTACTGCTCTATAAATTTTTAACTAGAATGATAAAATACATAATATTAATGGGTTATATGGGTTGTGGAAAGTCTACCCTTGGTCCACTTATTTCCAATCAAAATTCATTGCCTTTTATTGATCTTGATCAATACATTGAGAGGAACGAAAAATCAACTATTACTAGTATTTTTGAAAATCGTGGAGAGATTTATTTTCGAAAAAAAGAACGTCTTTATTTAGAGCATATTTTTCTTAATCAATCTTCTTTTGTCATTTCTCTTGGAGGAGGCACTCCTTGTTACTTTGATAATATTGATTATATTAATCTCAAGGACGAAACAACATCAGTTTTCCTTAAATCATCACCAAAAGAATTAGCAAACAGACTTTATGATAAAAAAAATAATCGACCTTTAATTTCTCATATTCAGTCAAAAGAGCAATTAGAGGAATACATTGCAAAACATCTTTTTGAACGCTTACCTTATTATGAGAAGGCAAAAAAAACTATCATTACAGATAACAAAAGTATCAAATCACTAGTTGAGGAAATTAATTTATTCTTAACTTAAATATATCCCCTCATCTTTTCCAAAACGGACGTTAATATGTTCCTTAATTGATGTGGACAGTGAGATTCCTTTAAAGTCACCTTTAATTGGAAAATTTTTATGATTTCTATTCACTAGAACAGCAGTTTGAATTTTTTTTAGTTTAATAGAAAGAAACTTTTTGACAGCATAAATCAATGTTCTTCCTGTATTTAAAACATCGTCTACTACAACCACAGACTTATTTTCACAAAAAGAGATAGATTGAGACATACTGATTTTATCTCTTGGATTTTTCTTATCCATTTTTATTTCAATCAAAACCACATCCAAATCAGATATCTTTTTTAATTCTTTTTGAATCCGAGTTGCCAATTCTAGTCCATTTTCCTTTATACCCGCTAAAACCAATTCATTCTCTTCAGAATTGGTTTCATAAATTTGATAACTAATCCTTTTAATAGTCTTTTGGATATGTTTTTGATCCATGATTTTATTTTTTTTTTCCTCCATTTAGATTCGTTTCTGGTTGTGAATTTAGCTAATAAGATAGTTATTTAGCTTTTTTATCCTCTTGATAGTCGTCAATTTCCCTTCTTTCCTTTTTTGTTGGTCTTCCAGTCCCCCTATTCCTTTGCGGAACCTTAGATAGTAATTGAAAATTCGCATTTTCAAAAGCTTCTTTTGGGGTAATATCCTGTCGGTAAAGGTTGACTATTTTGGCACCAACTCGGCTTTTTGGAAAATCAATTGCCATTAACTCCCTCCAGATTTGATTTTTCCTTACTTTAATTTTGTCTTCGATAAAAACTTCTCGAGAAGGTTTAACAATTTGTTCTTCAATTCTAATATGCCCTTGTTTACAAGCCTTACTGGCTTGACTTCTTGACTTGTAGTAGCGAAGATAATATAAATATGTATCGATTCTCATTGGCTAAAACTTGGTCTAATTCTCCAACAAAAATACAGGAAAATTGTATCTTGCGTAGCAATTTAATCAATGATGCTTAAAAAAACTTTCCTCAAATTCTATCTTTTTATACTTCCATTTAGCGCTTGTCAAAAAAACGAATCCTCAGTCCCACCCAGAGATGTTCAAGTTCAAACTATTGAGGATAATGAAGCCCTTGTAACCTACCTACAAACACACTTTTACAATTACCATGATTTTGAAAATGATCCTGACAATCATAAAATAGAAATTTCATTAGATAGCCTTACCGAGAAGAATAGTGATAAAATTGCTCTTTGGGATCAGGTTGTAACTAAATTTGTCGATACTGAGGATAGTGATCAAAATATCGTCGAGCACAAGCTATATTATTTAATAGTTAAGAAAGGATTAGGATCGATGCCTTCTTCAGTGGATTCTACTTTTGTTTCCTACAAGGGATCACTTCTCAATGGTGATGTTTTTGATGATAGAGATTATCCAATTTGGTTTGATTTAGTTAATGTTGTAAGAGGCTTTAGAGAATCTTTACCGGAATTTAATGAGGGAAATTTTACAATTAATGAAGATGGTACTTTTGATTTTGATAATTATGGTAAAGGATTAATTTTTATGCCCTCTGCTTTGGGTTATTATTCTTCAGCTAATTCTAATATTCCCGCTTATTCACCTTTGATTTTTTCGGTAAACCTGCACAGAGTAAACCATTCCGATCATGATAGGGATGGCGTTCTATCAATTAAAGAAGATATTAACGGAGATGGTAACCCTTTAAACGATGACACAGATGGGGATGGTTTACCTAATATGAATGACTTTGATGACGATGGAGATGGAATACCTACTTTTAACGAACTTGATAAAGATAAAGATGGTATCCCAGATGATACAGACAACAATGGTACGCCAGATTATTTAGATGCGGAAGTTTCTTAATTGATTTTAAAAGATAGTCCTAAAACAATTTGATTCACTCTCAAATCTGTATTTTCAAGATTGGCTGTTTCAGCTATCATGGATGATCCTCCTTTTTCATAACGAAAATCCAAACCTATATTTCCAAGATTCAAACGGAGCCCCATATGATATCCAAAATTCAATTTATTTTTTATTGTATCAAATGAATCTGCATTGGTTTTATTAGAAAGGTTGTAAAACAATGTGGGCCCGGTAAAAACACTTATTGGTCCTAGTAACTTGTATCCCAACGAAACAGGAAGCTCAATTCTAGAACTGGTAACATCTAATTCTTCAAAGTATCTTTTAACATTGGTGTATTGCAGTTCAGGTCTTAAATAAAATAAGAGTAGATTAACTTGAGCATAAACCCCTATATTAAGGCCTGATTCACTTTTAAAGGAGCCATTGCTTATAACATCATCGTTTAGTTTGGTTATTTTTCCAGCTGAGTCAAAGTTTAGACCCCCTTTAATTCCATATTCAAATTGAGAAAAAGTCAAGTGAGATAAAAGTAGACAAATCAGAGAAAACAGGAAGAACCTCATATATTATGATTTAACATAATTATCATTGTAATATATATTATTTTCTCGATATAACTTTTTTGGAAGCAGCGATAATGGAATTTTTATTTAGACCATATTTTTCCATTAACTCTGCTGGAGTTCCAGATTCACCAAAGGTGTCTTGTGTAGCGACATATTCCTGAGGGGTAGGATGGCTTTTGGAAAGCACGCCTGCAATACTCTCACCAAGGCCCCCCATATAATTATGCTCTTCTGCAGTGACAATCGCACCCGTTTTCTTGACTGATTCTAATATCAACGCTTCATCCAAAGGTTTAATAGTGTGAATATTAATCACTTCTGCAGTAATACCATCTGATTCCAATTCCTCAGCAGCCAAAAGTGCTTCCCAAACCAAATGACCTGTAGCAGCAATCGTAACGTCTGTTCCTGGATTGAGAATAATTCCTTTACCAATTTCAAAACCTAATTCATCAGTTGTAAAGTTTGCAACTTTGGGTCTTCCGAAACGAAGGTAAACTGGGCCTTCGTATTCAGCAATCGCAATAGTTGCTAACTTAGTCTGATTAAAGTCACAGGGATTGATTACTGTCATACCAGGCAGCATCTTCATCAAACCGATATCCTCTAGGATTTGGTGGGTTGCTCCATCTTCTCCTAGTGTTACCCCAGCATGTGATGCACATATTTTTACGTTTTTACCTGAATATGCGATCGATTGTCTGATTTGATCATATACTCTTCCAGTAGAGAAGTTTGCAAAAGTGCCCGTAAATGGAATCTTCCCGCCAATGGTTAGTCCTGCGGCGATCCCCATCATGTTCGCTTCAGCAATTCCGACTTGAATAAACCGATCTGGGTTTTCATTAATAAATTCTTGCATTTTAAGCGACCCTACAAGATCAGCACAAAGTGCAATGACATCTGGGTTGGTTCTTCCTAGCTCTGCAAGACCAACCCCAAAACCAGAACGTGTATCTATGGATCCCTTGTCAGTATATTTTTTCATAAAATAATTACATTCAAATTAATAATCTCCCAGGGTTTCAGGGTTTTGATCTAATGCTTTAGCAAGCAGCTCTTCATTAGGTGCCTTACCATGCCATGCATGAGTATACATCATATAGTCAACACCATTTCCCATTTCAGTTTGCATTATAATCACCACCGGTTTACCTTTGCGTGTTTTAGTTTTTGCGAACTGAAGGGTTTCAATTATTGCCTTAAGATCATTACCCTCTTTTAGATCAATAACCTCCCAACCAAATGCTTTGAACTTTCCTGCAATATTACCCATGGGCATAACATCTTCTGTTTTTCCATCGATTTGTTTACCGTTCAAGTCAACGGTGGCAATGAGATTATCTATTTTTTTTCCTGCAGCAAACATGATAGCTTCCCAATTTTGACCTTCCTGTAATTCACCGTCTCCCATCAAAGCAAAGACAGTCTTATCATCTTGATTTAATCTTTTTGAAACTGCTGCACCAATTGCCACAGATAAGCCTTGACCTAATGAACCAGAGGCTATTCTCACTCCAGGAAGACCTTCGTGTGTGGTGGGGTGACCCTGAAGCCTAGAGTCAATAAGTCTGAATGTATTAAGCTCTTCTAAGGGAAAATATCCTTTTCTTGCAAGTACACTATAGAAAACTGGGGAAATGTGACCATTAGAGAGGAAAAAAAGATCTTCGTCTTTTCCGTTCATGTCAAAATTTACATCTAACTCCATAACCTCATTATATAGCGCTACGATAAATTCAGTACAACCGAGGGACCCTCCTGGGTGTCCGGAGTTCACTTTGTGAACCATTCGCAAGATATCTCTCCTTACCTGTATAACTAAATCATTTAAACTTTTAAAATCTGGCATTGAATTTTATTTTCAGAGCAAAAGTAAGATTTCAAATATAAGTAGCAAAGAGCCATTAGTCATTTTGTTTGAAATACCTAAATTAATTGTTTAATTCAAACTTTGAGAGATAACAATGTGGACTGTCTTATATTTGTTTCATTACTAAAGAGATGAATTTTAAACTAATTCAGACCGATCCTGCTTCTTCAGCCCGCGCTGGAAGTTTTAGCACTGACCATGGTATAATCCAAACTCCGATATTTATGCCTGTAGGTACTGCTGCAACTGTCAAAGGGGTTCATCAAAGAGAATTAAAACAAGAGATTAGGCCCGATATCATTTTGGGAAACACCTACCATCTCTACCTTCGTCCTGGTACAGAAATCATAGAGCAGGCGGGTGGACTACATCGTTTTATGAATTGGTCTAACCCTATTTTAACAGATTCGGGGGGTTACCAAGTTTACTCCCTTTCCGACAATCGTAAAATTGTAGAAGAAGGAGTAACTTTTAAATCACATATTGACGGATCTAAACATTTTTTCTCTCCCAAAAATGCCATAGATATACAGCGTAAAATTGGAGCGGATATTATAATGGCTTTTGATGAGTGTACTCCATATCCATGTGATTATGATTATGTCAAAGCATCGATGAATATGACCCATCGCTGGCTGGACGATTGTTTGGATCATCACATCAAAGTGCCATTTAATTATGATCATCAGCAGTTTCTTTTTCCCATAGTACAAGGAGGAGTATATAAAGATCTGAGAAAATATTCTGCTGATTATATCGCTTCAAAAGATGCAGCAGGCAATGCCATTGGGGGTTTGTCCGTTGGAGAACCTGCCGAGGAAATGTACTCCATGACCGAAGTAGTTTGTGAGCGCTTACCAGAAGACAAACCACGATACCTCATGGGAGTTGGTACTCCTATAAATATTTTGGAAAATATTGCGTTGGGTATTGACATGTTTGACTGTGTAATGCCAACTAGAAATGGAAGAAATGGCATGTTATATACGGCTAATGGTACTATTAATATTAAAAATAAAAAATGGGAAAATGATTTTTCTCCCATTGACCAAGAATCCTACTGTTTTGTTGATCAAGATTATTCAAAGGCTTATTTAAGGCATCTGTTTGCTGTAAACGAAATGTTAGGAAAGCAGATTGCTTCAATCCATAACTTAAGTTTTTATCTCTGGTTGGCTAGAGAGGCGAGAAAGCATATATTAGAAGGTGATTTTACAGGTTGGAAAAATAAAATGTGTAATCAAATGGATAACAGGTTATAGTATGAAAATTATTGATCGTTACATTATTGTAAAATACCTTTCCACTTTTTTAGTTATGCTGATAATGTTCATACCCATTGGGATTATGGTAGATATGGCTGAAAAAATTGATAAATTTAAAGAAAATGAAGTTCCAATAAGTGCAATAGTTGATTACTATTATGATTTTACTTGGTACTTTGCCAACTTATTATTTCCCATTTTTTTATTTTTAGCTGTTATTTGGTTTACATCAAAACTTGCAAATAACACTGAGGTCATTGCATTATTAAGCTCAGGAATTTCTTTTAATCGTTTTATAAGACCTTTTATGATTTCAGCTTCAATAGTTGCAATATTTGCTTTTTTTGCTGGCATGCACATAGTACCCAAATCTAATCAAAGGTTTAACGAGTTCAGATTTAAATATATTGATAAAAAAAGTCAACGCCAGACTAGAAATCTATTTAAGCAAATTAACTCCAAGGAGTTTATTTTTGTAAGTAGTTATGATCCAATCAGAAAAAGTGCTAATAATTTTACTTTAGAGCATTTTGAAGATAACATATTAAAATATAAAATTAATGCAAATAGCATTCGGTGGATAAAAAAGGACAGTATTTTTAGAATGGCTAATTATGTTAAGCGTGTTATTAATGGAGATGACGAGATTATCCTTAAAAATAATAGAAAGGACACAATTTTTGATTTTAAAATTGACGATTTGGCTCCAGTTTCTTATAAAGCGGAGACACTAACTTATGGTCCGCTCAATCGTTTTATAGACAAAGAAAAGGAGGGTGGCTCGATTTTAATTAACAGTCATTTATTAATTAGACATAAAAGATGGAGCCTTCCCATTTCCTCATTTGTTTTAACATTGATCGCGGTTTCAGTTTCTTCATTTAAAAGAAGGGGAGGGATGGGGCTTAACCTTGCTTTTGGAATTACATTAGGTTTTATATTTATTTTTTTTGACAAAATTTTTTCAGTTATGGTAAATAAGTCGAATTTTTCTCCCCTTTTAGGAGCATGGCTTCCGATTGTTTTATTTGGGATTTTGGCATTTTTTATGCTGAGAAAAGCAACTAGATAAATATATATCGTATAGAAATAATTTTAAACTCTTCAACTAATATTTATAAATTTGTAACAAATAACAAGAAATTTTATGGAGTATTTAGATTTTGAACTTCCTATAAAAGATATTAATGATCAGATCGAAAAATGTAAGTCTATTGGTGATGAAAGTAGGGTTGATGTTACCGAGACTTATAATCTCCTAAAGGATAAACTCTATAAAACAAAAAAAGAAATTTATGGTAATTTAACTTCATGGCAAAGGGTGCAAATGTCTAGACATCCCTCTCGTCCATATACTCTAGACTACATTAAAGCTCTCTGTGGAGAAACTTTTCTTGAACTTCATGGTGATAGGAATTTTTCGGATGACAAAGCAATGATTGGTGGATTGGGTAAGATTGATAATCAAACTTTCATGTTTATAGGGACTCAAAAGGGGTTCAATACTAAAACACGCCAATATAGAAATTTTGGTATGGCAAAACCAGAGGGATACCGAAAGGCATTAAGATTAATGAAAACAGCTGAGAAATTTGGAATCCCTATTATTTCATTTGTTGATACTCCAGGCGCATACCCAGGAATTGAAGCCGAAGAAAGGGGACAGGGTCAAGCTATTGCAAATAACATCTACCAAATGATGAATATAAAAACTCCAATCATTGTTACAATCATTGGAGAAGGAGCTTCTGGAGGTGCATTGGGAATTGGAGTAGGAGACCTTGTATTCATGTTAGAAAATACTTGGTATTCTGTTATTTCTCCAGAATCTTGTTCCTCAATTTTGTGGAGAAGCTGGGAGTATAAAGAGATTGCTGCAGATGCTCTTAAGCTTACAGCAAATGACATGTTGGAATCTAATCTTATTGATAAAATCATTGGGGAACCATTAGGAGGAGCCCACTTTGATCGGGAGCTAACATTTAATTCAGTAAAAAAGGAATTAGTTAGTTCTTTTAGAAGGTTAGATAAACTTGATAATGAAAAATTAATACAATTGAGAAGGGAGAAGTTTTTTAAAATGGGTACTTTCCATGGGTAGCCTTTATTTGTTTTTTCACATTATTAACAAGTTTTTTTTTTAATTAACAATCCATTTGTTGATTCTCGTAAGATAAGTGACGTTGAATTTTCCTTTTATTAATATATAAAGCTTTTACATTCGCTAAATGGAAAAAAGTGAACCAGTTAAATTAAATAAACAGCAATCCGGAACAGTTATTGCTTTACAGCAAGGAAAATTGCCTCCTCAGGCACTCGATTTAGAGGAGGCAGTGATAGGAGCTATGATGATTGATAAAAAAGGAGTAGACGAAGTAATTGACCTTCTTCAGCCCGATGCCTTTTATAAATTAGCTCATCAAAATATTTTCGAATCAATTCTCAACCTCTTTCAGAATTCCCAACCGATAGATTTACTTACTGTGTCTGCGGATCTTAAAAAAAATGGAAAGCTGGAAAGTGTAGGAGGAGATTATTATTTAGTTCAACTGACTCAGAAAGTTGCCTCCTCTGCACATATTGAATTTCACGCTCGAATAATTCTTCAAAAGTTCATTCAAAGAAGTTTAATACGTATTTCAAATGAAATAATTGAATCTTCATATAAAGAGTCAACTGACGTTTTTGATTTATTAGATGAGGCAGAATCTAAACTTTACGATGTTGCTCAAGGGAATATTAAAAAATCTTCTGATACTGCTCAAAATTTAGTAATGTTAGCCAAAAAAAAAATTGAGGAGATTGCAAATAAAGATGGTTTGAGTGGAATCTCAACCGGTTTCGAAAAACTCGACACTTTAACCTCAGGCTGGCAGCCAAGTGACCTTATTATTATTGCTGCCCGCCCTGGTATGGGTAAAACCGCTTTAACACTCTCGATGGCAAGGAATATTGCAGTTACAAAACAAGTTCCTGTTGCTTTCTTTTCTCTGGAAATGTCATCTGTGCAGCTAATTACCAGACTAATTTCTGCCGAAACTGGACTTTCATCAGAAAAATTGAGAACAGGTAAATTAGCAGATCATGAGTGGAAACAATTGAATGTCAAAGTAGGTGATTTAGAAAAAGCTCCCCTATTTATTGATGACACCCCTGCTTTATCTATTTTTGACTTAAGGGCTAAAGCTAGAAGATTGGCTTCTCAACACCAAATCAAATTAATTGTAGTGGATTATTTACAATTGATGACAGCTGGAAATAATAATAAGGCTGGAAATCGTGAACAAGAAATATCAACTATTTCAAGAAATTTAAAATCCCTAGCAAAGGAATTAAATATACCAGTTATTGCTCTTTCGCAATTGTCTCGGGCTGTAGAGACAAGAGGTGGGACCAAGCGTCCGCAGCTTTCTGATCTTCGTGAGTCGGGAGCAATAGAACAAGATGCAGATATTGTTTCGTTCATTTACCGTCCAGAGTATTATCAGATTGAGGAGTGGGATGATGAAGAGCACACTTCATCCATCGGACAAGCAGAGTTCATTGTTGCTAAACACCGTAATGGAGGTTTAGACAATATTCGAATGAAATTTATTGGTCAGTTAGGAAAATTTGAGGATTTACAATCTGACGACTCTTCTTATGAATATCAATCAAAAATGAATAATGGTGATGATTCAAAAACTAATAAATTGTCTAGTCCAAATGATGCTTTTGATCTACCCACTGAGGAGCAAGGGGATGATATCCCCTTTTAAATTCAGATTAAATTTTAATTCCCATTTGATCAAGATGGTTCAAAATTTGAGCTGCACTCTCAAACTGTACAGCATTAATTCCCATTTCAGTCGCTGCATGAACATTTCTTAAATTATCGTCAATGAATAAACTTTCTTGAGCATTCATTCCGTAACGATCTAGTGTGAGTTTATAAATTTCGGGAAAGGGCTTCCTTGTTTTTTCCGTTCCAGAGACAACAATCCCTTCAAAACGATGTAAAAAGTCAAAACGCTCCAATGCAACTGGAAAAGTTTCTGCACTCCAATTTGTCAATGCAATGACCCTATATGAAGGGTTTTCAAAAAATTTTTCTAAAATTTCAACTGTTCCTTTAATCGCTCCTCCGAGCATTTCTTCCCATCGACCATAATACATTCTAATCAATTTTTCGTGTTTTGGAAACATTTTTATCCGATCTTCCGTGGCAGTTCTTAGGGAATAGCCAGCATCTTGATTTTCATTCCAATCATTAGTACATATTTCGTCAAAAAACCATTCCATTTTTTTACGATCACCATTAAAAACCTCGAGATATACATAAGCTGGGTTCCAGTCTATTAGTACACCTCCCAAATCGAAAATAATATTTTTAATCTTATTCATTTGTAAATTAATTTTCATTTTGTCCAGACAACATTAAATAACTTTTGAGGAATTGATCAATTTCACCATTCATAACACTATCAACGTCATTAGTTTCCGATTGCGTTCGTACGTCCTTTACAAGTTTATAAGGATGCATTACATAATTTCTTATTTGAGACCCCCATTCTATTTTCTTTTTGGAAGCCTCAATCTCGTCACGAGCAGAAAGCTTTTTTTGAAGTTCAATCTCATAAAGCTGGGACTTTAAAAGTTGCATAGCTTTATTTTTATTTTCCAATTGAGAACGTGTCTCAGAGTTTTCAATCATAATTCCGGTGTTGTGATGTCTCAGTCGAACAGCAGTTTCTACTTTATTTACATTCTGCCCACCTGCACCGCTGGAACGCATTGTCTCCCATGTAATATCTGATGGATTGACAATAATTTCGATGGAGTCGTCAACCAATGGATATACATAAACAGAGGCAAAAGAAGTATGCCTTTTAGCATTGCTGTCAAAAGGAGATATTCGCACCAATCTATGAACCCCATTCTCTCCTTTAAGCCATCCAAATCCGAACTCACCGTTGATTTCTAGTGTAGCTGTTTTTACTCCTGCGACATCTCCCGCCTGATGGTTTAGCTCTTTAACAGAGAACTTGTTTTTTTCTGCCCACATAATGTACATACGCATTAACATTTCTGCCCAGTCACAACTCTCTGTTCCACCAGCTCCAGCAGTTATTTGTAGTACAGCACTCAAGCGGTCTCCTTCATCAGAGAGCATATTGCGGAATTCGATATTTTCCAAAAGGTCGAAAGCCTCAGTAAAGTTTTTATCCACTTCCTCCTCCGAAACTTCACCGGCTTTTTGAAATTCAATTAAAACCTCTAAATCTTGCTGTTTTGACCTTAAGGTTTCATAATCCTCAACCCATTTTTTTAAGTTTCTAATTTCTCGCATTAATAACTCTGCTTTTTGGGCATCATCCCAAAAATTTGGTGCAAGCGTTTTTTCCTCTAGATTGGAAATTTCTGTTTTTTTGACATCAATGTCAAAGATACCTTCTTAAAGCACCAAGGCGATCAATAAGTTCCTTTTCCTTTTCGAAACTAACCATATTATTTTTTTGTAAAAATAAATAAAAGATGGCCTTAAATTTAATTTATTTACTTGTAAAATATTTTTAATTTTACAAACTGTATATCTAAATCTCATCGTGAAAAGAAGAGCACTTTTTTTTAATTTTATCTTCTCTACTCTTTCATTATTCTTAGGCTGTAATTCAAAATCAAAAAAAATGTCAATGGAAAACCTGTCACCCCCAATTGCAGACATAATTCCCTACTATCATAAAATTCATGGCCACGTTAGAGTGGATAATTATTATTGGATGAAGGATCGAGGTAATCCAGAGGTGATTGATTACCTAGATCGTGAAAACGATTACTATCAAAAAAATACCGCTCATACAGTTCCTTTACAAGAGGAGTTGTTTAAAGAAATGAGAGGACGCATTAAAGAGGATGATAATTCTGTCCCATATTTTTTTAATGGTTATTGGTACATTACCCGATTTGAAGAAAATAAAGATTATCCCATTTACACGCGAAAAAAAGAAAACTTGACTGCTGAAGAGGAAATTCTTTTTGATTGTAATGAAATGTCAAAAGATCATCAATATTTTCATTTGGTAGGCATGGCTGTAAGCCCAGATAATACAAAGGTCGCTTTTGGTATGGATACTGTTTCAAGGAGACAATATACTATTCAGATTAAAGATTTACTGACAGATAAAATCTTAAATACTAAAATTGAAAACACCACAGGTGGAAGTGTTTGGGCAGCAGACAGCAAATCCCTTTTATACACCAAAAAAGATCCTCAAACTCTTCGCTCAGGTGCAGTGTATAGTCAAGATATTAGCCAACAGCTAAAGGAAGAATATCTTGTTTATGAAGAGGAGGATGAGACTTTCTCAGTCTATGTAAGTAAATCTAAATCTCAAGAGTACCTTATAATATCATCTTTTAGTACTTTAACTAGTGAGCATCGATTTGTAAAATCAAACAGTCCAAATGATGGATTTAAGATTTTCCAAAAGAGAATAACAGGTTTGGAATATAGTCTGGATCATTTTGGTGCCCATTTTTATATTCATACTAATTATGATGGTGCAAAGAACTTCAAGGTTATGAAAACTTCTGTTGATAAAACAACTATTGAATATTGGGAAGACCTTCTCTCCCATCGTGAGGAAACACTAATTGAGGATTTTGATTTATTTGAAAAATATTGGGTTGTTAATGAGCGAGAAAATGGTTTGTCCAAGCTTAGAGTTATCCATTGGGACGGAACTTCTGACCACTCACTAACTATGAATGACGAAACCTACACCACTTATATCAGTTATAACCCTGATTTTAAGTCAAAGAGCTTTCGATATGTATATAATTCAATGACGACCCCTACATCAGTAATGGAATTCAATACGGAGAACAAGTTGGCTGTTGTCCTTAAAACTCAAGAGGTATTGGGAGGAAAATTTAATAAGGAAAATTACAAATCTCAGAGGCTTTGGGCCGAAGCAAGTGATGGAAAAAAAATTCCGATTTCACTAGTTTATCATAAAGATACCGAACTAAGTTCTGACACACCGATTCTCCAATATGCTTACGGATCTTATGGAAATACGATTGATCCTTCATTTTCTTCTACACGTTTGAGTCTTTTAGACCGTGGTTTTGCGTATGCCATTTCCCATATTAGAGGAGGGGAGTACTTAGGACGTAATTGGTATGAAGACGGAAAACTACTCAACAAAAGGAATACTTTCCAAGATTTTGTGGATTGCTCAAATTTTTTAATTGAAAAAGAATACACTTCTGCTAATCACTTGTATGCCTATGGGGGTTCTGCTGGCGGGTTGTTGATGGGAGCTGTAATAAATATGGCACCCGAATTATATAACGGAGTTATTGCTGCTGTTCCATTTGTTGACGTTGTCACTACTATGCTAGATGAGTCAATTCCTTTGACAACCTCTGAGTTTGACGAATGGGGGAACCCAAACGACAAAGAATATTACGATTATATGCTATCCTATTCCCCTTATGATCAAGTTAAACCAATGGATTATCCTAATTTACTAGTTACTTCAGGTTTTCACGATTCTCAAGTGCAATATTTTGAGCCTACCAAATGGGTAGCGAAAATGAGGTCGATGAAAACAGACAGAAATTTTCTTTTTTTAGACACTAACATGAAAGCAGGACATAGTGGTTCTTCTGGTCGGTTTGATGGATTGAAAGAGTTAGCAAAAAAATTTGCGTTTTTAATTGATCTTGAGCAAAAATAGTCTTTAAAAAAAGTATTATTTTTATACCTAGAATGATAAAATGAAATCAAAGTCTGAATGAAGGTCCAACCTAATATCTTATCTCTTATTGGAGACACTCCCCTTATCCGTTTAGAAAAAATTGTAGCTGGCTTTGATGGTAATTTTTTCTCAAAGTTAGAGGCATTTAACCCAGGTCATTCAAACAAAGATCGAATTGCGCTTCACATAATTCAAGAAGCCGAAAAAAAAGGTTTTCTCTCTCCGGGCGATACCATTATTGAGACCACCTCAGGAAACACTGGCTTTAGCTTAGCTATGGTCTCGTTGATTAAAGGATATAAATGTATTTTGGCGGTTAGTTCCAAGTCCTCTAAAGATAAAATCGATATGCTTCACGCGATGGGAGCAAAGGTTTATGTTTGCCCTGCAAATGTATCAGCTGAAGATCCAAGATCTTACTATCAGGTTGCCAAAAAATTAAATGCTAAGATTAAAGATTCAGTATATATTAATCAGTACTTTAATGAATTGAATATTGAGGCACATTACAAATCTACAGGCCCAGAGATTTGGAATCAAACCGAGGGTAAGATTACCCATTTGGTAGCAAGTTCCGGTACAGGAGGGACTATTTCAGGCTGTGCTAAATATCTAAAGAAACAAAATCCTGCAATAGAAATCATTGGAGTTGATGCTTATGGGTCCGTACTTAAAAAATATCATGAGACTAGAGAGCTAGATACTAATGAAATTTATCCCTACCGAATCGAGGGCTTAGGTAAAAACTTGATTCCTACAGCAACAGATTTTGATTCAATTGACACTTTTATCAAGGTTACTGACGAGGATAGTGCCCATACTGCTAGGGAGGTCACTAGAAGTGAAGGTTTATTTGTCGGTTATACTTCAGGGGCTGCAATGCAAGCCGTAAAGCAACTTAACAAACTAGGTCATTTTAATAAAAATAGTGTAGTAGTAATTATATTCCCAGACCACGGATCTCGATATATGAGTAAGATCTACAGTGATACTTGGATGATTGAGCAAGGATTTTTTGATGCTGAAAATGAAGAAGTCTTAAATAAAATTGAATACATATAATCAGGATTAATGATGAGAGATTTATTTGACAGATTTTACGAAAATAAAGGGCCACTTGGAAAATGGGCCAAATATGCTGAGGGCTATTTTGTATTTCCCAAATTGGAGGGCCCTATTAATAACCGAATGTTTTTTAAAGGAAAAGAAGTCATTACTTGGAGTGTCAATGACTACTTGGGACTGGCTAATCACCCAGAAGTTAGAAAAGTTGATGCAGAAGCTGCCTCTGAATTCGGTTCTGCATACCCGATGGGTGCTAGAATGATGTCTGGCCACACTAGCCTGCACGAACAACTAGAGTGTGAACTTGCTGAATTTGTCAATAAAGAATCTGCTTATATACTAAACTTTGGCTATCAAGGTATTTTGTCAACCGTAGATACTTTGGTGGGAAAAGATGACGTAATCGTTTATGATGTTGATGCTCATGCATGTGTTGTTGATGGTGTAAGACTTCATTTGGGAAAACGCTTTACCTACAAGCACAACGATATTGTAAGCTTAGAGAAAAATCTTCAAAGAGCCCAAAAAGTGGCTAATCAAACCGGTGGTGGTATTTTGGTTATTTCTGAGGGTGTATTTGGTATGCGTGGAGAGCAAGGAAGGCTTAAAGAAATTGTTGCTCTAAAATCAAAATATAACTTCAGGTTTCTTGTCGACGACGCTCACGGTTTTGGAACTTTAGGTGAAAACGGTTCTGGTGCAGGAGTAGAGCAGGGGGTTCAAGACGATATAGATGTTTATTTTGCCACCTTTGCCAAATCAATGGCCTCAACAGGTGCATTTATAGCTGCTGACAAAGAAATAATTGACTACCTAAAGTATAACATGCGTTCTCAAATGTTTGCTAAATCTCTACAAATGCAGTTGGTTAAAGGAGTATTAAAGCGTTTGGATATGCTAAGAAATCAACCAGAGTTTAAGGCGAAATTATGGGAAAACGTACATGCCCTACAAAATGGCCTAAAAGCCAACGGCTTTGATATAGGTAATACCCAAAGCTGTGTTACGCCAGTTTATCTTGAGGGTACAATCCCTGAGGCAATGACTCTGGTGAAGGACTTAAGAGAGAATTACGGGATTTTCTGTTCAATAGTAGTATATCCTGTCATACCAAAAGGAATTATTCTTTTACGATTGATTCCAACTGCTTCACATACATTGGATGATGTCAAAGAGACTCTTGAGGCGTTTGCCAGCATTAGGGACAAACTAGAGAAAGGAATTTATAAGCGTTCTTCTGATGCACTTATGGCATCAGTCAAATGATTATCTAATTATTCATTTAACATTACGGGCATTACCAACATTGTAATATCCTCTCCTTCCTCTATGTGATCAAGAGGGGCAATGATTCCTGCTCGATTAGGAAGGGACATGGACAGCTTAATCTGGTCACAGCTTAAATTGTTTAGCATTTCAATCAAAAACCTTGAGTTGAATCCGATTTGAAGATCATCTCCCTGATAGTCACAATTTAATCGTTCTTCTGCCTTGTTACTATAGTCAAAATCCTCAGCTGAAACATGAAGCTCGGCCCCCGCCATTTTTAACCTCACCTGATGGGTAGTTTTGTTGGAGAAAATACTCACCCTCCGGACAGAATTGAGGAAATCAGCCCGCCCAATTTGCATTACGTTGGGGTTTTCTTTTGGAATTACTGCTTCGTAATTTGGATATTTACCCTCGACCAAACGGCAGGTCAAACATACATTTCCAAATTTAAACTCAGCATTGGTCTCGTTGTATTCAATCATTAAATCATTATCTATGCCTTGCAAGATACTTTTCAATAACTGCAAGGGCTTTTTGGGCATAATAAACTCCGCATTACTTTCAGCTTCAAGATCTTTTCGAGTATATTTAACTAATTTGTGAGCATCCGTTGCAACAAATGTAAGCTCAGTTGTTGTAAACTGGAAGAAAACACCACTCATAACGGGCCTGAGATCATCATTCCCGGAGGCAAATAATGTAGCATTAATAGCTGTTGCCATTACTTTACCGTTAATTTTTGTTTGTATAGGGTCTTTAACTTGTACTGCTCTAGGAAAATCCTCTCCATCCAAGTAGGCGACAGCGTATTTTCCATTGTTGGCGCTTATTTCTAAAGTGTTTTTTTCAGTTTTAACAAATGTCAACGGTTGTTCGGGAAAGGTTTTAAGTGTATCTAATAATAGCCTTGCAGGAAGAGCAATAATACCACTGTCCTCAGATTCCACATCTAATTTACATGACATTGTTGTTTCTAGATCAGATGCACTCAACAACAATTGATTACCATTCAAATGAAAAAGAAAATTATCTAAAATTGGAAGGGTATTGGTGGAATTGATTACCCCACCTAATATTTGTAATTCTTTTAGCAATGCCTCGCTTGAAACGATAAATTTCATAGATTTAAATATTATTTTATCTATTTAAAATTATAATTAATGATAATAATAGTAAAATGAAGTTATTAAAAGTTATTGACTATACTTTGCTTTTCTGAATCTAAAAATAATAGCTCCAATCCCACTCAGTAGAATTAGGGGTAATGAAAAAAGTATAATACGCCAACTATTACTTCTTTGAGCAACGGATTCTAAATCAAAAATTGGAAGACTAATTTCTTTGTTTCTAATGTATAACAGTTTGTGATCGTTCATTAAATAGTGAATACTATTTTTTAAAAATGCTTTATTACCGTAGAAATTATTTGTCCATTTATCATAACCCAATTCGAGTGGCTGCCCTTTGTCTAATTGATTTTCAGCTAGTGTACCCTCAGAAAAAATAATCATCTCACTTTCTCCTTTTTCAATGTTGTTATGTAGCTCGAAGGGTTTTATACGATTTTCAAAGGCGGATGATAAAGTGCCAGACAACAAAACCCCTAGTATCTGACTAGGTTGGTTAAAGTAGGAGGGTAAAAGTTTTTCTGAGGCTTCCTTTAAGGATATGCTTATTGGTGTTTGAATTTTTTTAGAGAAATCAGAAGTTCCAACCAAAACCGTTTTTTTGGCAGTACTTTTTAGGGTGTCAATTACTGAAGGGAACTTAAACAATACGTTTGATATACCTTTACCAATAATATGGTTAGTGGCTTGTGCTAATGGGTAATAAGGCCATGGAATTGGCAGGTATTGGGCTTGATTATGAACTCCAGTCGCCAAAACTATAGGGGCACAGTAAAGGTCTTTTACCAGGTTTTTTTCTAATCTAAAACCGTATTTAAAAAATGCATTGGCTATATTGAGTTCATTTCCTGAAGCAACCGTACTACCTTGTTGATTGAATAAGCTATCGCGGTTCACAGCAATGGGATTAATCATCCATAGTTGTTTCCCTCCATTCATTAAGTGTTGATCTAAGAGATATTTTTCTTGTTTTGAAAAAGAATTTTTCGGATTAGAGACAACTAATAACTCAAACCTTTTTAAGTTATCCAATGTTTTAATTGGATCATTTTCTAGGGCTTTTAAATCAAATGATGCAAGTTGATAGTATGGTTGGAGACTTTTTAATAAATCTGCAATTTTGGCATCCTCTGAAGTAGCGTGTGAGGTTAGTAAAGCCAATGCTTTCTTTTGCTTTCGATTTATTTTAATGAAAGCATCAAAGAATTTAAATTCAATTTGAGCAACTGAGCGATTCATTTTTTCTTGATGACTATCGCCAAGGTTATATGTTATTAGTGGTATTCTTAGAGTTTTATTTCCGTCATTTACAATGGCCCACGGAAAAACAACCCTTTGCTCTATTGCTTGAATGTTTTCAGACCTAACATATTCTGGGCTAATTCCAAATTTATTCATCTCATCAATCAGTACAGCTGAGTTGGAAGCACCCTCAAAAGGGTCAATATACTCGATTGAAATTTTGTCGGTATGTGTCTGCATATTTTTAAAAAGCGCTTTAATCTCCCTTAGTAAGCGCAGGTACTCTGCAGGGAGTTTTCCGCTTAAAAAAACATCAATCCTGAGTGGCTTTTCTATATTTACTAATGATTCTATTGTGGAGGAGTTCAGAGTATATCTTTGATCTTGGGTAAGATCAAGTCTAAGATCAATCCACTGCGCTGTAATTACAAATATTAGTGGGAAAAATAAATTTCTTAACAAGCTTAATCTCTTTTTCACCACCCTTTGTTTTTGATTTTAAATAACATTTGATGACTTAGATAAAGTAAAACATAGTTAAAAGCAATAAAATAAGTTAGATCTTTGATAGAAATCACTCCTTGACAGAGGCTCAAATAATGCTCAAAAAATCCAAGCTGATTAAAAAAATAATTAGTTTTAGCGTCAACCATCAAATCTGCAATACCTTTCCATAAAAAAAACTGAATAAAACATATCAAAAGAGATAGCATAAATGCGGAGACTTGGTTTTTGGTCAACAAGGAGCCGAGTATTCCAATAGCTACAAAAACACTACTTACCGAGATTAACCCAAGATAACCGCTAAAGGCACTTCCCCAATCCAAGGGGGTATTGTTCAGTTTTAAGTCGTTAACTGCAAAAAAATATACCAAAGTCGGTAGAAAAGCAATCATTACTAATAACATGCACCCAAGATATTTTCCCAAAATAATTTTCCAAAGGCTTATGGGCTTAGTCAATAATAACTCTAGCGTTCCCGTTCTTCTTTCTTCGGAAAAACTTCGCATACACAATGCTGGAATCAAAAACATTAAGAGCCATGGTGTTAAAACAAAGAAACTGTTTAAATCCGCAAAACCTGCGTTAAGTATATTGAAATCTGTATCGAAAAACCACAGAAATAGTGTGCTGACTGTAAGATAAATTCCAGAAGTGAGGTAACCAATTCCACTACTAAAAAAAATAAACAACTCTCTTTTGGCGATTACCCACATAACTATTCAAACTTTACTGTTACAGAATCCCGATATTCTAATCCAAATAGGGAAGAAGCACTTCCTACGGATTGTGGGTTACTTTTATAAATTGCTAATTCAAGATGATCGGCATCATTAAACAAGGCTATTTTTTTACCCTCCTCATTTCGTTTTCCCTTGGGAATATTGAAATCTATTGCACCTGAGTATGTTTCGAATACTTTCCTGAACTTTACATTTCGGGCAAAAATTATAAAACCTCTGGATTTTCTAACCTCATTGAAGAGCTTTCGAGTGATATTGGTAATTACATTTCCATAATTATCTACATAAATCACACTGCCCACAACTTGATCTCCAGTAGCATTAATTACTGGTCGTAGTTCGACTAATTCTCGTATTTTATCTGTTTTTTTTCCAATCACATCCAAAGTTCCACTTCTAGATAGATGCGCAGCTACTTTAATAAAGGCATCGAGGACGGGAAAAACAATTGAGCTCTGATCGTGAATATTTATCGTTACTATTTTATCTGCTTTAAGTTTCCCCTTTATCATCGAGAAAATACCATTGTCAGCTCCAATAAAATAATGACCGTCAAAAGACATAGCTAAATGATCATTTTCAGGGGTTTTTTCAGACTCAACACCGATAATATGGATAGAACCTTCAGGAAAGGTCTTGTAAGCATTTTTTAGAATATAGGCAGCTTGAGTAACTTTGTAGGGCTCTATCTGGTGGCTAATATCAATTATTTGGGGTTTATAAACCGTACTAATTATCGCTCCTTTTACTGCAGCCAAAGCGTAATCTTTATTTCCAAAATCAGTAATTAAAGTTACTACGGGCATAAGAGTATAGTGCTAATATTTTTTTAAATTTGAATTAAAACTATTCGTGAACAAAATTAGATTATTTTAATTGACTATCCTTTGAACGAAATAAAAATTGAACTTTCTGAGGTAGATCCTCAAGACTTTTTTGGACATCAAAATATTCATATTGAAAAGTTAGGGGATTATTTCCCAAAACTTAAAATAGTAGCTAGAGGGACTAACATAAGAGCATATGGAGAACAACCATTATTGAAAGAGTTTGAAAAACGTGTTAATATGTTAATGACTCACTTTGGTAAGTTTAATAAATTAAATGAGGAGATTATTGATCGTATAGTTATGTCTAATGACCTAGGGGACTTTAATCCTTCCTATGATAAAGAGAGCTTTATTCTTCATGGAGTTGGAGGAAAAATAATTAAAGCCCAGTCTCATAACCAACAAAGGCTTGTAGCACTTGCAAAAAAAAATGACATGATTTTTGCAATTGGTCCTGCAGGTACAGGGAAGACATATACTGGTGTTGCCCTAGCTGTTAAAGCGCTTAAGGATAAACAGGTTAAAAGAATTATTCTGACCCGACCTGCTGTAGAGGCTGGCGAGAACCTCGGTTTCCTTCCTGGCGACCTCAAAGAAAAGTTAGATCCGTATATGCAACCATTATACGATGCTTTAAGAGATATGATAAAACAAGAGAAACTATATAGTCACATAGAAAATGGAACGATACAAATTGCACCACTAGCGTTTATGCGAGGAAGGACTTTGGATAATGCATTTGTGATATTGGATGAAGCACAAAACACTACCCATTCCCAAATGAAGATGTTTTTGACCCGGATGGGTAGGAATGCGAAATTTATGGTTACTGGTGATCCAGGACAGATTGACTTACCCCGACGAGAGATTTCTGGATTAAAGGAAGCACTATTAATTCTCAAAGAAACCAGTGGTATTGGAATAGTTAAATTAGATGAGAATGATGTTATCCGTCATAGTTTGGTCAAAAAAGTTATAGATGCATATAAACGAATTGAGCATAATAATTAGGTAATCAATGACTACAATCACAAGACCAAATTTTCAATTTCCAGGACAATTATCTAATTATACAGGAAAAGTTCGAGAGGTTTACGAATTGGAAGAAGATATATTGGTTATGATTGCTACCGACCGTTTATCTGCCTTTGATGTAGTCATGCCTGCGGGAATTCCATATAAAGGCCAAATTCTTAACCAGATTGCTACCCAAATGATGAATGCCACTGCTGATTTAGTTCCCAATTGGCTTGAAGCAACCCCTGACCCAAATGTTGCCATTGGAAGACGCTGTAAACCCTTTAAGATTGAAATGGTGATTCGTGGGTACATGTCTGGTCACGCGGCTAGAGAATACACGGCCGGTAAAAGAATAATTTGTGGTGAAGATATGCCTAGTGGTATGCTTGAAAATGATCCCTTCCCCAATCCTATAATTACTCCATCAACAAAAGCCGATCAGGGTCACGATGAGGATATTTCAAAAGAAGAAATCATTGAAAAGGGTATTGTTAATGAAGCCGATTACCTAAAGCTAGAAAAATATACTCATTCCCTTTTTAATAGAGGAACTGAGATTTCAAAATCGAGGGGCTTAATCTTGGTAGATACCAAATACGAATTTGGAAAGACTAAAGATGGAAACATTGTATTGATAGATGAAATCCACACACCAGATTCTTCACGTTATTTTTATAATGACGGCTATGAAGAAAGGCAAGAAAGAGGTCAGCCTCAAAAACAATTATCGAAAGAGTTTGTTAGACAATGGTTAATTTCTAAAGGTTTTCAAGGAGTAAAGGGTCAGAAAATACCTGTAATGAATGAGGAGTATGTCAAAAGTGTGTCATACAGGTATATAGAGCTATACGAAAAAATTACAGGTGAAAATTTTATTAAGGCAGATACTTCTTGTATCGAAAAACGTATAGAAAAAAATGTATTAGATTATCTTAATAAATTATAGGATTTTGTTTAAAAATATTGTGCTAAATATTTAATTACCTAAGATTAGTGATCTTATTCTAATTTTTTTATTATTTGATCAAATGTTTGATTTACTTTATTAATTTTAATGGGAATAGAATTTATTTTATTAAACCACGTCAATTGGCGTTTGGCATAGCGGCGAGTATTTTTTTTAATTTCTTCAGTTGCTTCTTGAAAGTTTGTTTTCCCTTCAAAATATTCAAACAATTCTTTGTATCCAACGGTTTGTAATGCGTCAAGGCTCTTGTAAGGTAACAATTCTCTAGCTTCTTCTTTCAATCCAATCGAAACCATCTCGTCTACCCTTTGGTTGATGCGCTCATAAAGTTTTTCCCTCGGCATTTGTAAGTATAAAGTTTTACCTTGGAATGGTCTAACAGAACGAGTTTGATTTAAAAAATAGGAATATGGCTTTTGGGCAGTTTCGTAGACCTCAAGAGCACGTATAATTCTTCTTGGGTTTTTTATGTCAACAGTTTTGTAATAATCAGGATCATTTTTCGCCAATTCTAATTGTAAACCTTTTAAACCTGCTTTTTTATAAACTTCCTCCACTTTTTTTATTGCCTTAAGTTTAACTTTGGGGAATTTATCTAGCCCATCCATTAAAGCTTTTGCATACATACCTGAACCACCAACCATTATTACATTATCGTGTTTTTGAAATAATTTTTTAATCAATATCAGTCCTTCTTTTTCAAATTTACCTGCGTTGTAAGGCTGATGAATACTTTTATTTTGGATAAAATGATGTTTTATCTCTTTCTGTTCTTCTTTTGAAGGAACAGCAGTACCTATAAACATTTCCTTATAGAATTGTCGTGCATCACATGATAGAATTTCAGTTTTAAAGTGTTTTGCAAGTAGTATACTTATAGAAGTTTTTCCAACCGCAGTTGGTCCTGCCACATAAATCAATTTTTTACTCGACATCATTAAGAATTTCTCCACATTGGTGACAATATTTGGCATTATCTTTATGCTGGGTGGTCATACAATTAGGACAAGCTTGGGTATTATTTTCTACCATGAATGCCTGCGAGGTAAACTCGGCAGAAACGATTCCGGTGGGAACAGCAATTATTCCATAACCCAAAACCATAATTATTGAGGCGATAAATTGCCCTAGAGGGGTGATGGGAGCTATATCACCATAGCCAACGGTGGTCATAGTTACTATGCACCAATAAATGCTTCTAGGAATACTTGTAAAACCGCTGGTATCATCTTCAACCATATACATTATAGTTCCAAAAATAATACACATTACCACCACACTAAACATAAAAACTAATATTTTGGTCCGACTTTTAGCCAACGCTTTTAAAAGTGAGTTGGACTCACCTACATATCGGGTAAGTTTTAGTATCCTAAACACCCTTAATAATCTTAAGGCTCTTAAGGCTAATAAAGATTGGGTTCCTACAAAAAAAAGCGAAATATATTTAGGCACAGTAGATACAAAATCTATAATACCATATGGACTTAGAATATATTTTAGTGGCTTGTTAACCGAAATAACCCTGAGGAAGTATTCTATAGAAAAAACGATAGTGATTACCCACTCTGAAATGTTCAATAAGTTATGGTGCTTATCGTCTATCCAGTTAATACTTTCAAGAGCTACTAGTATTACACTAGAGAGTATAAAGATTAATAAAAGTATATCAAAAACTTTTCCTGCAGGGGTATCTGCCTCATAAATTATTTCATGTAAACGGTGTTTAAATTTCTTAAAATTCAAATCATTCAATTTATGCTAAACATTCAATGGAATTAACCAAAGGTATTAATTTTATAAATTTCTCTTTTTTTATAAAGGAAAGGATTAACTCGTGGCAATCTGAATTATCTTCCATTGCAGTCATTCGGGATAAAATCTTTTCGGGGGTTTTTATTTGGTGGTTTAATTCGAAAAAGCCATAACCCCTATAAACCTGATTTTTAATATAAATAAAGCTGGATTCTCCATTTTTTCTCCCTTTTCCTATTACCAAGCAATTATTGTGAGGGTAATCGCGTTGATGGGCAAGTTTTGCAACCCTTTGATTATAGTCCTTAGCCTTTTCTTTTCCTATACATACTCCATCACATTGGTCATTTTTATAAGCAAAACAAGGACCATTAGTTTCTTTAAGAGAGCTGTTATGATAACATAGTTGATTGTTGGTAATCCACTTTTGGAGAATGTACTTGGCCACCCTAGCATTTTTGAATACATTGATATACACTCTGTCGCTCCTCACTTGTTCCAAAACAAGTTGGTGGTAATCAGTCTCCATATCAATACGAATTCCCATGGGAAAAAGGCGATAACGACCATCTTTATTGATTTTTGGTTGATTTTTTTTTATTTCGTGTTGCTCTTTTAATAATGCAATGAGTTCACTCCCCGTAGTTTCAAAGTTTACCTTATGAAGGTTTTTTTGAATTTTTAATGCTTTTCTGCTGCTTCCCGTTAAGTGGTTTCTCACTCTTTTTTGGATATTATTGCTCTTACCTATGTAAAGTATGTCTCCAACAGTGTTATGCAAGTAATATACCCCAGATGCATTTGGTAATTCTTCAATAATTTTTAAATATTTCGATGGTACGCGCTCTCCGTGTAGAACTTTGATTTGGGATTTTAATATTTTTTTACTGCTGTCTTTCTCTAACAAAAGCTCGAAGAGCTTGACTGTAGCCAATGCATCTCCTTGCGCGCGGTGTCTATCGCTAATGGGAATTCCCAAAGAACGAACTAGTTTACCAAGTTTATAGGATTCCATATTAGGTAGTAGTTGCTGAGATAGACTTACGGTACATAGAGAGTTTTTTTCAAAATTATAACCAAGCCTTTTGAATTCAGTTCTTAAGATACGGTAATCGAAGTCAGCGTTATGGGCTACAATTACACAATCTTCCGTTATTTCAATTATTCTTTTTGCAATCTCAAAAAAACGAGGAGCACTTCGGAGCATTTTACTGTTTATACCCGTGAGTTTTTGAACAAATGGTTGGATTTCCCGCTCTGGGTTGACTAAACTAATGAACTGATCGGTTACTTCAAGACCGTTGTGTCGATAGATTGCAATTTCAGTGATTCCCTCTTCATTAAATTTTCCTCCAGTGGTTTCAATATCTAAAATAGCATACATAGATCAATAATTTCTCTCACCGAATATTTTACTACCCACGCGGATCATATTACTACCTTTGGTGATGGCGATTTCATAATCACCACTCATACCCATTGACAGTACTTCAAATTCGCTGTATTGCTTAGCCAATTGGTCATATAGTTCCTTGAGTCCATTAAACTCCTGTTCAATTTGACAGTTATCGTCGGTAAAAGTTGCCATACCCATTAACCCTTTGATTGTTACATTTTCTAATGATTCAGCAGCTATTAAAGCCTCGATGCACTCAATTTTAGAAAGTCCAAATTTGGTGCTTTCATTTGCAATATTAAGCTGTAATAAACAATCAATTACCCTGTTGTTTTTTAATGCTTGTTTGTTGATTTCTTTAAGTAGTTTCAAGCTGTCTACCCCATGGATTAAGGTTACAAAAGGAGCCATATACTTTACCTTATTTGATTGTACATGGCCTATCATGTGCCATTGAATATCTTTGGGTAAAACTTCGTATTTACTAATCATTTCTTGGACTTTGTTTTCACCAAAAATCCTATGACCAGCTTTATAAGCCTCAAAGATAGCTTCGTTGGGTTTGGTTTTTGAAACAGCCACCAATTTGACTTCCTTTGGCAACTGGTCTAAAAGATATAGTAAATTTTCCTTAATATTCATCATTCAAAGGTATTCAAAATGAGTAAGATTTAGTTTAAATTTTAAATCAACAACACCTAGCTGTATGCTTTCATAATCTGATAAGCTAATTTTAAGGCTGCAGTCCCGTTTTCTAAGCTCACCACTGGTACAGTTTTGTTCTCAATCGCATTGGAAAAAGTTTCCAGTTCCTCAAGAATAGCATTGGAATTATCAATGATAGGATTTTCAAAGTAAATTTCTTTTTTTTGACCCTCGGCATTTTGCAATATCATAGCGAAGTCTTCAGGTTTCTCTGGGGCTTCTTTCATTTTGACGATTTCTACTTTTTTTTCTAGAAAATCTACTGATATATATGCGTCTTTTTGAAAAAAACGGGTCTTTCTCATCTTTTTAAGCGAGATTCTGCTGGCAGTAAGATTTGCAACACAACCATTTTCAAACTCAATTCTCGCGTTCGCTATATCTGGTGTATTGCTAATAACTGAAACTCCAGATGCAGAAACAATTTTAACTTTAGATTTAACAATACTCAAAAGAATGTCAATATCATGAATCATTAAGTCTAAGACGACCGGTACATCTGTTCCTCGAGGATTAAACTCCGCCAAACGATGCGATTCAATAAACATGGGATTTGTAACTGCATGACGAGCCGCTTTAAAAGCTGGATTAAAACGTTCAACATGCCCTACTTGCCCTAATACTCCTTGTTCCTTTGCGGCTATTGTTATTTTTTCAGCTTCTGCAACACTATTTGCAATTGGCTTTTCAATAAAAATATGTTTCTTCTTTGCTATAGCTTTAAGTGAAACTTCGTGATGAAATAAAGTTGGAGTTACAATGTCAATCATATCACATGCTTCAATTAACTCTTCTATGGAATCAAAGAGTCTGTACCCTTTTTCAATGCTTAGGACTTTCGCGTTTTTATTGTTGGAATCATAAAAACCAATTAATTTATATCGTTTAGAGGTTTCTAATAAACGCAAATGTATTTTTCCAAGATGACCTGCTCCTATTACACCAGCCTTTATCATTTTAATTTAATTTTTTCAAAAGTAGCATCTTTTTCTGATATTTTTTTTGGAACTGATTACTTTTGTAGTGATGACAGATTCAACAAAGCACAAGGGACAAAGAAGGCAGTTGTTAGTTCAATTGAAAGATAAAGGTATAATAGATAATCGCGTTTTAGCAGCAATTGAAAAAGTCCCAAGGCATTTTTTTATGGATCTAGGGTTGGAAGATTTTGCTTATGTTGATAAAGCCTATCCAATTGGAGCTGATCAAACCATTTCTCAGCCTTACACAGTCGCTTTTCAAACGCAATTATTGAAATTAGAAAAAGGAGACCATGTATTAGAGATTGGAACAGGCTCAGGTTACCAAACTGCTGTACTGATGGCATTTGGAGATATCAAAATTTACACTATTGAGCGACAAAATGAGCTTTTTAAAAAAACCTCATTATTGTTTAAAAAGTTAAGCCTGCGCCCTAAAAAATTTATTTTTGGAGATGGATATAAAGGACTTAAAGAATCTGGCCCTTTCCAAGCCATATTAGTTACTGCTGGAGCACCTAAAGTCCCTAAAGCACTTTTGTCTCAGTTAGCAATCGGTGGTCGATTGGTTATACCGATTGGGGAGAAGGAGCAAACTATGACTCGTTATCTTCGCAAAGGTGAAAAAGATTTTGACAGACAGAGCTTCGGGAAATTTAGATTTGTTCCCATGTTAAAAGATCGAAACTAGTTTTTGTTGAATGACTTCTTGACCCGATCTAAGTCCCTTTTGTTATCGCGATCTTTGATGGTCTCTCTTTTATCATAAAGTTTTTTTCCCTTGGCTAAAGCAATAAGTATTTTGGCAAATCCTTTTTCGTTAATGAAGAGCTTGAGGGGTACAATGGTTAACCCAGTATTTTTAACTTCTTTATTAAGTTTTTTCAACTCTTTTCGATTAAGCAATAGTTTTCTGCTGCCACGAGGTCTATGGTTAAACCGAGTACCAAATGCGTATTCTTCAATGTACATGTTCACGGCAAATAATTCCTCTTTTTCATTGAATTCACAAAAACTTTCAGCAATAGAAGCCTTATTGTTTCGAATAGATTTTATTTCAGTTCCTGTCAATACTATCCCTGCGGTAAATTGATCAAGAATTTCGAATTCAAATCGAGCACGATTATTTTTTATATTGACCGTCTTTTTCACAGATTAAAGTTAAGAACTTATTTTTTTTGTTTTTTTTCGTTTCGAAATACAATTTTATTATCAAAAAAATCTATTATTACCTTACTACTTTTATCAATTTCTCCTCCAAGTATCGATTTACTTAGTAAATTCAGGATATTTTTTTGAATTACGCGCTTAACAGGTCTTCCACCATATTCGGGGTTAAACCCCAGTTTTGCTAGGGCATTTATTGCTTCTTTTGTTACATCTATTTCAAGACCCTCTTTCTTTAATCTTTCAATTAATAAACTTAATTGTAACTCCACAATTAGATTGATTTCAATTGCAGTTAGGGGAGAAAACATTATTACGTCGTCAATTCTATTTATGAATTCGGGTCTAATAGTTAATTTTAGTTGTTCAAGAACAGCCTTTTTTGCTTTACTTTCTGCAATTTCAAAATCTTTGTTATGCATAAAAGATTCTTTAATCTGATAGCTTCCAATGTTACTGGTCATTATAATTATTGTATTTTTAAAATCCACTCTCCGTCCCTTGCTATCTGTTAAATGTCCTTCATCAAGTACTTGAAGTAAAACGTTAAATATGTCAGGATGCGCTTTTTCAATTTCATCTAAAAGAATAACTGAATAAGGTTTCCTTCTTACTGCCTCTGTCAATTGTCCACCTTCTTCATATCCTACATAACCAGGAGGAGCCCCGATTAATCGACTTACCGAATGGCTTTCTTGGTATTCGCTCATATCAATTCGAGAGAGATTATTTTCATTGTCAAATAAAACCTCTGCAAGTGCTTTGGCTAGTTCAGTCTTACCAACTCCGGTAGTTCCAAGAAATAAAAAACTACCAATAGGTTTTTTTTGGTCTTGTAAACCTGTTCGATTTATTCTAATCGCATCAGATACTGCCTCAACTGCATTATCTTGACCAACCATACGTTTATGAATTTCCTTTTCTAAGTTTAAGAAACGGATTTTATCTGATTTTAGCATTCTAGTTACAGGTATTCCGGTCCATCGGGCAACAACTTCTGCTATATCTTCATAATTTACTTCCTCTTTTATCATTGAATCCTTTTTTTGAAAAAGTAATAGATCTTGATGCATATTTTCTTGGATTTCCTGCGCTATTTTGATTTTACCATAACGTAATTCAGCTACGAAAGCATAATCTCCTTCTCTTTCAGCTTTGTCTGCCTGCAATTTATAGTTTTCAATTTCCTCCTTATTTTGCTGAATTTTATCAACTAATTCTTTTTCTTGACTCCAATGTGCAAATAAAGTGTTCCGATCTTCTTTTAAGTTTGAAAGTTCCTTATTCAGCCTAGAGACTTTTTCATTTTCTTTCTCTCTTTTAATAGCAACCACTTCGATTTCAATTTGCCTTATTTTACGATCCAATGAATCAAGCTCCTCAGGCTTTGAGTTGATTTCTATTCTAAGTTTTGATGCGGCTTCATCCATCAGGTCAATTGCTTTATCGGGTAGAAACCTATTAGATATGTAACGATTGGATAGCATTACTGCCCCAATGATGGCTTCATCTTTTATTCTTACCTTATGATGAGCTTCATATTTTTCTTTTATTCCTCTCA
>ERZ802830.833-NODE-833-length-30501-cov-12.3984_pt1 | contig 30501 bp, 47 predicted proteins | sample MGYA00345654_ERZ802830 | MGnify/ENA primary metagenome ERZ802830 (study PRJEB30503, sample SAMEA104212375) | marine metagenome | biome: Westerlies Biome; feature: [SRF] surface water layer (ENVO:00010504) within the epipelagic zone...; material: water... | reverse complement strand
TAAAACTTAAATCACTTTGTACTAAATTGGCTTGTGTCATTCCTGAGCTTGTGCCATCGTTAGAACCAGCGTGGTCTTCAATCGTCCAATTTCCTGTTGATGAATCATAAGTATCAGAAGCATTTAATTTCCACCAACCTTGTAAAGAAGTAAAGCCACTCATTGAAGTAAGTGGAGAACCATTATTGTAAAGAGTTTCTACTGAGTTAGAACCTGTTGCTGGTAGTGCTGTGTTGAATATTTGAGTGTTTGAAAGTTTGCCATTTAGATATTGACTTGAAAAATCTCCACCAAGTTTTAAACTAACAGATGCGTTATTCAAAAGTGTTCCTGTGTTTGTTCCTGTTGTTGCTGTATCTTCCGAGCCATCAATATAAATTTTTGCAGTTCCTGCAGAATCATTTACGCACGCTATGTGATGCCAGTTAGAATCATTTACGCTTATACTACTATCCATATAATAAAAACTTGATGCTGTATAAAATCGTGTAAATCTAATTTTACCACTTACAACCAACATAATCCAAGCTCTGTTGCTTCCATCATCTTTATTAATAAACCTCATTGTAGATGTTGAAGTACCAATATTAACCCAAGTAGACAAAGTTATATTGCCTGTTATTTGCAAACTACTATCATTTCCACAATCTATATAATCATTAGGTATAAAATCAAAAACAAAATCTTTCAGAGAAGCGTTGGGTGTCAAATATGATGAACCATTGAACGAATCTTGGTCACCTAAAGGATAGTAAGCAACAGGCTTTGGAGATAAACTCATCGGATTACCTATACCAGTAGAGCTTGAACCATAAAGAGCAGCAATCTGATTAACTGTGCCACCTGTTCCATCTGTTAGAGCGTAGTTAAAAATGGATACTCCGTCTATTTGTCCATCAAAATAATAACTTGAATATCCCCACTTTCCAATTAATAAATTTTTACCACTTGTATTATCATAACTACCAGTTGCAGTTCCTAAACTTGAACCATCTAAGAAAAATTCTAAAGTACTACCATTATAAGTCAAAGCTACGTGATGCCAATTTGTAGTATCTGTAAAAGATTGTGTTACTTCTGTTACTCCATTGCTATAAACTCTTCCTGTTAAAACATTACCATTTATATATATATCTAACCCTTGCGAATTTAACAATCCGTGGTCTCTTGTTGATACAATACTCCTTACCACACCTGCAGTATCATCAGCTTTAAACCAAGCGGAAATACTAAAAGAAGTTAATGTATTAAAAGTTGAATTAGTATCTATATACTGACTACTCCCATCAAATGAAAGCGAATAATTCGATTGCTTATTAACATTGCTTTCCGTGCCATTCCACGCGTTAGGAAGCCTCCATTGTCTATTATAGTAGTTACTCATATTAATCTCCCATTCTATTCCAGTATATTAGGTTTGAACCTGATACTGTGGTTAAATCTTTAGTTAAATTAGTTCCTGTTGCGCTGTATATCTCCGATACTTGTGTAGATGTTAGAGCTGTGTTCCAGATTGCAACTTCGTCTATTTGTCCGTTGTTATAAGTGCTTCCATTTGATAAACCAATATGGAAATTGTTTGCAAGGTTAGCACTTGTTGATGATGGTTGTCCTGTTTCAGTATCTACTAAAGACCCGTTAATGTATAATTTTATAGTATTTGTAGAACCATCAAAAGTAGCTGCAATATGATTCCAATCATAAATAGTTAATGCACTCGAAGCAGTAGATGAAGAAGGGCCATTTCTTACACTCCAATAAACATTATTATCACTCCACCAATATAAAATAATTCTATCTGTTGAATGTACAAAACTTTCAAATCCAACAACATTACCACTTGTTTTCTTAAACCATCCTGAAAAAGTTATAGCAGTTGCGTTGTTTAATTCGTTTATTTGAGCATTTATATAATCTGAACTGGCAGCATCAAAGCTCATACTGTAATTATTAGCAATTCCAGCCAAAGCAATTTCAACAGTTTGAGTAGATGTATTTGGACAAACACTTGAACCGCTTGAAGTAGTATCATAAGTAATGGTATAACTTGCAATAGTTGAAGCACTTAAATCTATCTGACCAGTTGAGCTTCCTGTATTAGTTCCACTATCAACAAATACTAAACCACTTGTTGAGCTGAATGTACCACCTGTTAACCCTGTGATAGTTGGTGTTGGGTCTGCATCTGTTGGTTCATAACTACTTGCAGAGTAAGCAAAGGCAGCATTGTCTAAAGGTGTTTCAGTTACTGTTACACTTGATGAAGTAGTAGAACAACCATTGCTATCTGTACCAGTTACTGTATAACTTCCAGCGGTTGCAGTTATGCTTTGAGTAGTTTCACCACTTGACCATAAATAACTACTTAATCCAGCAGTAGCGGTTAATGTAGTATTTGAACCAGCACAGTAAGAAAGTGTTCCGCTAATAGCTACAGTAGGTAGTGCTAATTCTGTTACTGTTACTTGAGCAGATGTATTAGAACAACCGTTAGAGTCTGTTACTGTTACAGTATAACTCCCAGCAGTTGCACTAATTGTTTGAGTAGTTGCACCTGTTGACCATAAATAAGAAACAAAACTTCCAGCGTCTAAAGTAGTATTTGAACCAACACAATAAGTCAAGCTTCCTGAAATACTAACACTTGGTAAAGGATTAACAGTAACATCTACAGAGTCTGTAGCAGAACACGCTCCGTTAAACCCAGTTACAGTATAAGTAGTGTTTATTGTAGGGTCAACAGTTATACTAGCACCTGTTTGTCCTGTGGACCAAGAATAAGTAGTAGCACCTGAAGCAGTTAAAACAGTACTGTTTCCAGTACAAATAGCAACGTCAGCACCAGCAGAAACAACAGGAATAGTGTCTATAGAAATAGAAGTAGTAGCAGTGTTTGAACTTGGGTCAGTATAAGTGACAACATAAGTTCCAGCAGTTGAAGCAGATAAGTCAACCTGTCCAGTAGATGTTGAAATAAATACAAGTCCAGTAGTACTAGAAAAAGTCCCTCCAGTGTCTCCAGTTATTCCAGGAATTGGGTCTGTTCCATCCTCACAAAAACTAGTCGCACTATACTGAATAGCAAGACGCTCTCCACCAGTAGCTCCAGATGGGATAAAAAATAAACCTTTTTTTCTATTTGGATTGTAAAATATTGCCATCTTTATTCTATTGGTAAATCACAATTATTATAACTAAACGGAAGTCTAAACCCTATATTCATTCCCCATCCTGTCAACTCATCTGAAAATCTTTCTGTAAAACTTGTCAAAGTCCCTGACCTAACTAAATTAACTTTTAACCAATCTACATTATTGCTAGTCGCTGTCTTTTGTTCAAAGTATGAAACACAATCTAAAAGCACTTGACACATGTCCGACTTTACATCATTCTCATTAGATTCGTCTTTGTTTACTAAGTCCATAGCCATGACGTTAAAATTCCAAGTGAAAGTCCCATCACCTAAATTAGCAGGCTGGTCAGCTACCCAAAATAAAGGATAGTTAAAGTCTGTTAGTTGGTTATGTTCTACAATTTCCCATAAGTCACCATTCCCAAAATTTTCTATTTGCTTATGGTTAGTGGCAAAAGTCTTAAACTCTTTTAATATTTGATTATAAGTCAAAATCATTTCTCACTGTTTCTATATTCATCTCTCCAACAATCACTTCTACTGCTACCACCTAAATAAAAACTAGTTTGGTAAGCTGTTTTTCTAGGGTGTAAATCGTCACTATTTTCCTTATATTTAGGGAATAAGTTGTCATTGTCACATAAGTAGTTTATTAGTCTTGCTTCTCTTTCTTCTGCTTTGTTCTTCCATTCGTCTCTAAGATATTGTAAGTCTTGGTAGCTAATAGGGTTGCTATTCTCACTGTTCTTAGTTGAAACAGATTTGTTTCTATACTTAAATAGCATAGACGTTGAACATTCATACATAGTCCATTGAGCCATAGCTGGGGCTATATATACGTCTAACAAATTAACTTCGTCACTGTTTAAAGTTCCAGCAGTTATTTTACTTTTTAAATCTTCATAAAATGGAGTCCCTAAAATTGGATGAATTCTTAACTCCTGACAATCTTTAATACTTGGTAATATAAGTCTAACATCTACATTCTCGTCAATGAGAGTTGTGTTCTTTACGTATTGTTCGGATATAAATAAAACTGCCATAACTATTTTTTTAATCTTACTATTTGTTGTTCCCAAATATGCCTACAAAAAGGAGTTGTTCTATTTGTTCTATAATTATGATACCATCCACCTCGTTTAGTAAATATGTCAATTCCAGATTGTCCAAAATCATTAGTTAATAATTCTAATTGTTGTAGCGTATATCTTTTAGTAGTTGCTAGTAACATCATTCTATTACAAAATGGTCTACTATTAGTTTTCAAAGGCGGTGCGTCTGGTCTTTCTACATATTTGTAAACTATAAATATTTCATCTTCTGGGACTTGAATACTAGCCTCAGCGTCTTTAGTAGGTTTAAAGTCTTTGTCTAAAGCACCAGCGTCAAACAAATTAGAAATAGATTGATTAATTAAAGACTGTTCTACTTTTAAAGCATTTGCAAGCTCTGTCACAGGTAATAAAGGGTTTTTTAATAGTAACGCTAAGACACTCTTTTCAAGCTGTGTTAAAACGCTTGTAATTGCAAAAGACTCTTTCTTTATTTTTTCTTCATATTCCTTAGCGTCTGCTATACAAGTAATAGGGTTTTGAAAAGTGTTTATTACTTCTAATTTACTAGAGTCAAAACCTGTAGTCTCTAATTGATTAAATATAATGTCATCTTCCTGACTGTTTAATTCTACTTTTTGTTCAGGTTGTAAAGATGGAAGTCCGATTTTTTCTCTAATTTCATCCTGAGTCATAACACCTAAAACAGCAGTCTCGCTAAAATACCTTTGAACAGGTTCTATTTTTTGTATTCTTACAGGTTGTCCATTAATACCATTATAGTTAAGAATAGAATTAATTAACTCATTAAATATTTTTTGCTCTGGGTCTATTTGTAAATTTTGGTATAATTGAGAAGCTACAGCTATTTCATCTGCATTATTTCCTAGTCCTGAATTTTCTTTAATACCAAAAAGTTGGGGACTCGTAATTCCATGAGCTGTAAATATTTCTTCTCTTATTTGATTGTTTAAGTTAATAAACCTTTCATCCTGTCCGTTAACTGGAATTGGCATAATTTCAGGATGGTCCGAAGCTTGGTCTGTAAATGATAACAAAGGCTTTCCAGCATTGTCAGCCCCTGTAGCATAGTCCTTAAATCTTCTTTCAATTTGGGCCATATCCTCCTCATTTGGTTGACCATTTTTAAACGAAATTAAGTAGCCCGCAGAAAGATTATTAGAAATATTACTAAGTGTAAAGTTAGCTATTTGAGCGTCAGACTCTAAATAAGGTAGAGCGGAAACATAGTCAGGTAAAGGATAAGCCCCTAAGTCTGGTCTGTATTCTTTATAATAAATTACATAATCAACGTCAGGTCTAGCGTCTTCATTATATGGAAACGCTTGTAGCACTTTAAAATCTTCATTGTTTTTAGGGTTTCTAGCGGACCAATCGTCTGTATAATAAAATAAATCATTGTCAACACCTGTTCTAACATCCGCAAAGTCTACATGATTAACAGCAGCAATCTTATTATTTTTAGACATTCTAACCTGTAAACAAAAACCACCGTAAACCTTTTTGTCTTTAGCTAGTTTACCGATTAAATCGTCTAAGTTTTCAGACTCGTTAGGCATTCTTATAAAACCATCTACATAGGCTTTTTCTGTAAACGTTAATTTTTCATCCACAACAAAACCTTGTCCAACTATAAACTTAACTTTAGAGTTAATTATTTGGTTATGTTTACTAGATTCGTTATATAATTTAGTTAAGTAGTCAGGATAAGTGTTTTTATAAGGTCTGTCTGTTCCGTACTCAAACCAATCTCCTTTTTTAGACTCTTTAAATTCAGGTAATTCATAACCTCCAAAATTTAAGGGTATTAATTTTACGCTCATTGTGCTGGGTTATATACTACATTTGTAGTTGGTGAAACTGAATGTTGAGTAAATGACGGTTGATAAGTTGAGTCTATTAATTTCATTTTCCCCTGTTCTACTTCGTTTAGTCCTGTTGGGTTTAGGTTTGTTGTGCTGTTTTGTTCATATACTTTATAGTTGTAAAAGCCTGGTGACCCTAAGTCTAGACTTCCACTAGTTGGGTTGTCAGTACCCTCTACAAAGTTAAATTCATTATACCTACTTTTATTAGTGCTTATGTCTGCTATGATAGTATAGTATTTAGTCTTAGTCTGGTCACTCTCAAACTCAAATAAATAATCTGGGTTTGTTAGTTGACTAAGTTCAAATAAGGTTGCTACAAAATTAGTTGTAGTGTTCTTATTTATCACTATCATTTTTCTTTTTTTTCTTTGTTTCAAAAACCCAATCAACATTTAATTTCTTTAGAGTTGGGATATTTTCTTCACTTACTAAAACGCTAAAATGTTTTAAGTGAACCATTTTTCCTATATATTCTTTTTTTAACATAATTCAAATTTACTAAAAAAAGGGGACAGTTTAACCCACCCCCCTTTCATACAACAAAGAACAATTAAGCACTAATTGTCAATCCAGCCACCACAGATGACTGTACCCCATAACATGGGAACTGACTTTTGTCAGTTAATTCTATTTGGTATTGGTTAGGGTCTCCATAAGCCTGTCCAGTTTGCCCAACTAAAGACGAACCTTCCGCAAAGTTATCGTTTCCTAAAGCCCAATAAACACCGTTGTTATCTTTTACAATGACGAACAATCTAGCTAGCATAAGCATTTTAATTTCGTTAGATTTAGCAGCACTCATTTTGTTAATAGTGAAAGCTACAACATTGTCATAAAAAGAAGTGCCTCCAGTTTGGTCTACAGTTGCTGTAGATGTCAAACTCCCTGACTCTTTTTTCAATTCATATCTATAGAAATTAGTCGCTCCTGATTGCGTAATAGCTGAAATATCTCCGTTAGCTACAGTAGTCGCAGTAATATTGTCTCTTTCTGAGATTAATACTTCTACAATTCCGCCTAGACTATCTGAGCAATCTCTCGCCTGTCCGTTACTTAATACACATGACATAATTAATTAATTTTCAGTTAGTTAGCGTTTCAGCTAACAGTTATTAAAAAGGGGGTAATTAAACCCCCATTAAATTTAGGCTAATAAAAATTCTACAACTTGGTCAGGAAATGCGACATTCACACCTCTTCTAAAAGCCATAGTAACTTTATAAATTCTGTCATTGTCATCGTACCAACTTCTAACATCGTTAGACTCTTCACCTGGTAAGTCAACACCTACATAAACGTTAGACGCTCTCATTAGGTAACAGTTACCAGTGTTTAAACCTGAAAGACCAGGAGTAGCACAAACAGTCACATTTGGAAAACCAATCAAAGGAAGCTCAGAAGTATAACCACCATCTACAACATAATGGAAATAGTTTCCATCAGCTATAGCTTTTTGGTACTTTAAGAAAGTGTCCATTCCTACAAACAATTTTAAATCGTCTGCATCCATAATGTCCTCACTCATCAACTCAGCCATTCCAGTAAGAATACCAATAACATTAGCAGCAGTCACACCAGTAGCAATAGTAATTCCAGAAGGGTTACCATTGATAGCAGTAGCAGCAGCTATAATTTTATTTAAACCATCATACTTAGATAGGTTAGCAGTTCCACTAGTTGTGTCACCTTGCCAGTCAGCTACTTCAATAGCTTTCTGTAGTTTAGCAACTTTCTCAGAAAAATATAATTCCTCAAAAGGAATTTCTTCTTTTTCACCAGTTAGACCAGCTTTTAACATTACTGCTGTATATTTAGCAGCTAAATCAGTCATACATAAATCTTCATGAATTGCAACCGCTCCAGGAGTAATAGTTCTTTGAGACAAAGTAGTTGAACCACTTGCACTCCTAGAACATCCGTCAGCTTGGAAAACAACGTCACTAGATAATATATTAATTGTAGTAGGTCCTTTCACGCCATCCTGTATGTTAGCGTATTCTGAAAGTCTACCACCAGCCACAGACTTAATAATCAAGTCCATTGCATTTTGTTCGGTATATGCGGCCAAAGCCGAAACATCAAAACTCATAATTTAATTTTTATTTTATTATTTTTTTACTTTTTAAGATACTTATTATATCTTTTTTACTTTCTTTTTTTAAAGCCTTAAAGCTAGACGGTCTTTTGACTACCTCTTCTTTTGTTGGCTCTACTAACATCTTCTCTGTTAAGTTTAACAACATAGAAAAAGACTCTTTAAGATTATTTATTTCTGTTTTTAGTTCGTTGTTTTCTTCTGACAAAGTAGCTTCCATTCCGAAAACTCTTTCAGTCACAATCGACTCTATAATCTTTTTAGCTTCTCTTTCTTGAGCTTCACTTAAAGGACTAGACATTTCTTCCTCTTCTACAGTTTCTGCCTCTTCTACAGGTTCAGCTTCTTCTTCTACAGCTTCCTCAACTTCAACAATGACTCCACCCTCAGTAGAAATTACTCTACCGTCAGATAATTCATGTTTTCCGTCTGGAGCTGGTAAAAGTTCACCATCAACCTCAACAACTACAGCAGCACCTACAACAACCTCAGGTTCAACTTGAGCGACAGTACCGTCAGACAGTACAACATCCTCAAATTTTTCCTTTACAGGTTCGTTAGTTTCTTCCACGTTGTTTTCAGTAGTTTCAGCAAATTCCTTAGATTCGTTTTCAATGTCAACACCCTCTGTTTTAAAAATGCTTTTAATCTCATTGAATAACTCTTTTAATTCACTCATAACATATATTATTTATACCTTTATATATATAACAAAATATTTATAGTTTAACAATTACAAATGTTTTTCTTTGTATTTTCTAACTACAGAAATAATTTTCCCAATTAAATTAGTAGGGTATTTAGTTACTTTAGCCTCTCCAAAAATTCCCTCTACTGAAAAACCTTTGAAAGTTCCGTCTTTAACCATTTGCCAAACTTCGTCATTCTCTACTCTCATACTTCCCCACCATGAACCATCTGGAGCATTCTCAAAACCGTCAGGAGCTTTTATTCCCCTTTTACTGTCAATGATTAATGACTCAATTACATAGACCCCATTGTCTTTGTAGTCAATGTCGTGCATTAAATTAATATTAGAATTATAATTATTTTTAAAAAACTTATTGACTATTTTTTCAATAGTAGGTTTTCTAAATACTACATAATATTTTTCGTTTTCATCATTTAGTCTAATTATAGGTAAATCAGCCTTCATAAAATATCCGCTAACTATTCTTTTATCTTCGTCTTGAATTTTAAAAGCTGTTTTATATTTGTCTTTGGTTTTCATTTTATTGATTGCCCAATTAACACCAGAAGTGCCTCCCCATGCGTCCCACATCAAACCACCACAACCCTCACTATAAGGAACGTCTTTATGTTGTTGATGTCTATTAAAACTAGCTATTCTACCTATAGTCTCCCAACTAATATTTTCTTTATTAGCCAACTGTCTAGCTCTAGTCCATCCTACTTTAGTTCCGCAATCTGAATTGTTTTCCTCTTTATACTTTATAGCTTTTTTAGCATTGTTAGACGCTGAGTCTGGATAGTCATTAAACGTCTCTTCAAACTCATGTTTTTGGAACGCTTGCCAGTTACTCATTATGGCTGGAGAGTCTACCAGTGCCACATAATCGACACCCGACTCATCGTTTTCATCTATTATTAACTCTATTAAATCTGTTTTATCTTCCATTTTTTTTATTTTAAATAGTTGCCTGTCCTTGAATTACAGAGACCTGACTTTGTGTTTGTGTTATATCTGTTTCAGTTACAAATACCTGAGTTTGTTGAGGGGGGACTAGTGTACTAGTGTTAGCGGGTTGTAATGTTGGGGGAGTTCCTCCACCTCCACCACCTCCAAAAGTTGGGGTTTGAATACTTGAAGAACCTGGACTACTAGATTGAAATTGTTGTTTAGAAATTGAAATAACATTAGCCAATCCATTTGCAATAGCAATTCCAGCAGCTATAAAGGGTTGAGCTGGAAACAGTATAGAGCCTGGGTTTAAAGCAGCAGTAGCAAAAATATTATTTGCCCCTTGATAAGTAGCCATAATTGCCTGAGCTATTTGTAGTTTTTTATTTATTTCAAAAGCACGTCTTTGACTCTTTTCGTTGTCTTTAGCAAAAGCAGTAGTCAAGTTTATTAAAGCCCCTATCCCTTGAACTGCTAAATCTATTTTAGCTGCTTCTACTGCTTTTTCTCTTTCTAGTTCTTGTTTAGCAAATCTATTTTTTATTTCGTTTATTTCATGTTCTCTAGCTTCCTCTAACAGTGTTACATCTTCGCCATATTGTTTAGCCTGTTCTATTAAATTAAAATACTTATCCGCTACAGCGTTTTCCTCTTGATTTTGTTTACTTAATAAACTTTCAAAATATATATTTTCTAAATCTTCTTTAGCTTGTAAAAAGTTCATGTAGTCCTCAACCTCTTGATTGTCTCTCGCTGCCTGTTCTGCTCTGTCTATTGCGTCCTGTTTGTCTCTTTTAATTTTAGCATCTGTATTAACTTTGTCAATTTTATCCTGTTTGACTTTGGCTGCCTTTGCGTCCATGTCAATGGCCCTTAATTGAAACCCAGCTAAAGCGTTTTCTTGTTGTAATAATTGATTTTCTAATTCTTTTAAGTCTTCTTTACCTTGTGCCTCTGTTTGTTCTGGGTCAAAAACTAATTTTCCAGCTTTTTCAATTAATGCGTTTGCTTTTGCACTTAAACCAAAATCAACGTCTATCGGTTCTAAACCAAAAACCTTTCTTCCAACTGCTGTTTGAGTAATTGAGTTGACTACTTTCTCAATTCCCTCACCTACAAAGTCAATAACCTTTAATAATGCTAAAGGAGCAGCAGAAAGCAACTTAATAGTAAACTGTAAAATTCTTTGATTCCTTTTACTACCTTGGACCTTCTCTTCGTTGACTACTTTCTGAGCAGTTAACTCAGCTTTTAATGATTGAACAATTTTTTTCTGTCCATCAATTTTCATTGTTAGAATTTCTCTTTCTGTCTTCCCCTGTAATTTTAAAATGTTTTCTTGACTATTTAAAGTCTCTAAATTCTTTTTATTTAATTCTGTTGTTTTTTTTGTGCTTTCTTGTAAATCATTACTAGCGTCACTAACTCCACTTATAGCATCTTTAATCTTATCAAAGTTAGCTATTAACTCACCAACTAAAACAACTAAAGCACCAATTCCAGTAGCTACTATTGCACCTTTTAAAACTTTAAAAGACTTAGAGGTAGTGTCAACAGATTTACCAAATAACTTCATGACAGTTGAAGCTATTACCGTAGTAGTGTTATTTAATTTTTGAAATGCTGTTGAATTTTTTATAACATTATTATAAAGTTTCATAGAAGATTGAGTCCCCTCTATAGCACCCTTAAAAGCCATTGAAACACCTATAGCCTTTTCAATATTTTGGACCGTCTCTTCTAAAGCTCCACCACCGCCACCAAGTAAAATAAAAGCAGCCGAAACGTCACCAACAGCACCAGCAACCGAACCAAGTTCAGAGGCAACTTGTTCATTGTCAAGTGCTTCCATTCCTAACTCAGTGTTTTTAATTTCTTTGTTAACTCCGATTAATTCCTGTTTAAGTTCTTTAAATGCCTTAGAACCTACAGGAACTTTTTTCATTTCCTCGTTTAGTCTTTCTGCTTTATTTTCTAAAGCACCTAAAGACCCCTCCGCCTCTTTTGCTTCTATGTCTATTTCTAAAGCTACTTTTTCTGCCATTTTATATTATATTAAATTGTTGACCATCCCACATCATTGTCACACTGTCATTATTATTAGTTAAAGTATAAGTACTACTTCCATCTATTAAGGCTGGAATTGCAGTTGCATCAATAGTGACCTGATTAGTGGAATGTAATTTTTTAAAAGTCCATGTTTTACCCGTATGAGGTAGGCCGTTACTAGTTTCATAAGTAGTACCAAACCTAGCTATTACAGTTCCCCCTTGAGTGTCTACTAAATATGTTCTAATATTTTCACTAGCTACAAAATCAGCGTCTCTAGTTTCAAAACTTCCTGAACCCTGTATTTCATCATTCACATAAATTAAGTTAGACTCTCTTATAGTTTGATTATTAGTGTTTATTAATTGAACATTTTCAACTCCAGATTCTATTGTGTTTCCGCTTCCCTGTATTATTACATTTTTAGAACCTGAATAAACATTATTATTTGAGCCTGTTATAGTTGCACCTTGAACAGTTCCACTTATATAGTTATTAGTCCCGATTGCACTTACTCCCTGATTACCTATACTGTTTCCATTTGTCAAAGTTCCTGTTCCTTGACCAAATGTCGGAACTCTTTGACCTCCTAAAGTTTGAGTCCCTCCATGTGAGGTCTGAGTATTAGGACTAAAAACAGTAGCAGACTTTATTTTAAGAAATTCACATTTAGTAATAGGGTTACTAGGATTATAATTTTCTATTTTGTTTAATCTAAAATATTGACCCTCAAAATAATATTGATTTCTAAAACTTAAATTAGCTACATCACTAGGGGTTAAATAAAAATAAGCATTAACTATTTTAGAGTTAGTGTCTGTAATTTCTTCAATAAACTTTTTATAATATTTATTATATAGATTATTATTACTAAAAGTTATAACATTATTAAACACATTAGAATAGTAAATTTCATTACTTAAATTAAACCCAATATCTACAGTAGGAGTGTAAGGGTCATCATACATGCCAGCATAAGGGTATTGAGTTTTAAAAGTAGTTCCACTAGCGTCAATATGAAGCCACTGTTGGTCTGTATTTTTTAAGCCTCCCCATTGTAAAATTCTAATATTAGCCTCAGTCCTTTGAACTCCGTCTTTATCGTCAAACTTTATAATTGTAGGAATAACCCTATCATACCATGATTGACCAACACTCGGAGTAGGTGAAAATATTACTTCTGTTTTATATTCTGATTTTAAAAAATCATTATTTATAGTAAAGTCAGCCTGTGCGTAGTTCTCACCCCAAGTATTAAAATATAAGTCATTATAATAGTCATTGTCTTTTTTATAAGTAAATAAATATTCTTTACTATTTAAAGCACCCATAGGCAAAAACTCAACGTCTTTACTTTTGTCAATTTTACTACTCCAATCAATTACATCATTATTATAAAAATCGTCTCTAGGTTCTATAATTAAATCTTTTTCATTGTCTGGGTTGGGTTGAATATATAAATTAAACATATTAACTAGAGATTTTATAAAGTCTCTTTGTTTAACTTTTACGGGAATTGCTGAGGTCATGTCTATAGTACTTCCCTCAACATAAGCAGAGTTTACAACCTCATTATTAAAGTAACCACTTAAAACATTTAAACCAAAACTACTAGCGTCATAAAGGTTATTAGCTGAGTCTTTCCAAAATACATTTGATTGATTATAATTAAAGTTTATATTATTAAATATTTTTAAATCATTTCCTCTACATTCATACTCTATTACAACTTTAACTTGTTCCCCTGAATATAAATAAACATTATTAGCACTAACATAAAATTTATTTGGGGTTGATGTGTTGTTTATATTGTCTATAATCACATAAGCTGGTGAACTCACAGAGCCTACATAATATTCAGTTGAGGAAGTAGTAGGACTGCTAGAAGTTGTTATAGTTGCACTTGGATTGACTGGTGTATTGCTTCCCTGTATTCCGAAAAACTGTTCATCTATTGTAGATATAAAAACACCACTTGAATTATATTTATTTATTTTTATTTTTCCATGTATGTCAGAGACTAGAGTGTATTGAGTCCCGCTTGTTGGCGTTGCACTTGGTGCATTGAATTCGCCTTGCACTTGGACCATACAATTTAAGTTATAAAAAGCACCAGAGCCAGCAGTAAAAACACCTGTACTATTATTGTAAACTCCTCCAGCATCATAAGCCTCTGTCTGATTTACTATTGTATCACTTTGAAAAGTTGTAATGTCATCATAGACACCATTAAAAGAACTAGAAGAACCTGTTCCAGTAGCTAAAAATTTTGGATTGTTTGCACTAAATATTAAACTGTTTATAGCTGACTCAGTTAATTTAAAATCTTTACTAGAAAAAGGAACTATTAAAGTATTAAAAAAACTACTAGTCAAAAAAGTAGAGGTATAAGTATAACCTATTGAACTAAATATAGCGTCTAAATATTTTTTAACTTTTATAGCTGGAAAAAAGTCTGTTACATACCAACTTTCAGAAAACCCTAAACCCGCATAATTAATGTCATAATTTGTCATTGGGTATACGTAGTCAGTAGTCAAAGGCAAATTCCAGGTTGCTAATTGATTAGATTTAGTGTAATCATGATTTAAACTTGTTAAGTCTAGGTCTGTTAACTCTTGGTCCTGTAAGTCAGTAAAGAAATTTCCTATTCTACCAATTATAACACAATCATAATTTATTTGACCATCCTTATTCTTAATAGATTTTAATTGCAAATAACCGTCTAACTGGACCTCTCCATTTACTAAATAAATTATATCTGTTCTTAAATTAGGATTAAAAGTTTGTAGGTCTGTATTTACATCAAAAATATGTTCAAATATTTTATTAATTCTTTTACTAGCTGGAAGAGTAATAGTTTTAGAAAAATCAGCTTTCCTTTGGTCAGGTTTAGCAATGTCAGCAATGTTAAAAGTTAAGTTAGGGTTTAACGAATCTAACAACTCTACATTTTCACCATTTATATATAGTTCCTCTTTTACCATTATCCGCTACAGCTTTCACAATTTTCGTCGTCAATATTACACGTCCTTTCTGGAACAGGTTTTTTTTCTAGTTCCCTCAACATCTTTTCAAATTCTGTCAATTTTTCTTCCATTTAAAATCTTTGTCTAAAGTTATCAATTCCAAATTCTAAGTTCACCTCTAAATTAAATACTTTGTCAACACTGCTTATTTTTTCCTCCCAATTGCCATCAATGTTTTTAACTGGAATTCGTCTAATTTCTGTACTTCCTGACGGTGCTGAATAACTATCCATTAAATAAATTTCAGGACTTTCTATTAGTTCTAGTAACCAATTAAATTGATTATAATCAATCCAGTCAGAAGTTAATTTCATCTTTGGCATTGACTTAGTATGGTATTGAACTTTTTCTCTATTTGAAATAGAGTAATCTATAGTTCCTGTTGAGGTTAAATCATTTGGAGTAGTTTGAAAAAACTTTCTTTCTATGTTTTCAGAATGTCTAGACACTTTAGTAAAATTAAAATAATCAAAACCACCTAAACTATTTAAGAACTCTAGTCTTCTAGTTTCAAATCTACATTCAGTTTCAATATTATAATAAAACTTTTCAGAGGCTATAGCTCCAGAACCTTTTAAAGCTATATAGTAAGAGGTTGCATTCGTGTTTATTATGGGTTGACTTCCACTAGATATATAAGAACTGTTAATTTTATTTATTGAAGCTGGACCAACAGGTATTCTTAAATGATTAAATGTTGTTAGTGTTGGAACTGTTAAAACTGTAGTAGATATGTTTATGCCATGAGCGTCATAGTCTTCTATTACTATTTGGTCTATTGAGTCGTTAGTATGGTCATATAAAGCGTATTTGTAACCCTCATCAATATACTGTATTTTTTGATTATAAATGTTATTTACAGAACCACCATTAGGACCATTACTTAAAAATTTTCTAGTTGATGTGTTGTCTGTATATTTTTGATAATAGTTATTATATTGCCAATCATAAAAGTTAACCACGTCTCTTCTATATTTAGGTAAACTACCGTTAAAGACTAATAAATCATAAGAGGCTACTTCGTCATCATTAGGCATTGTTACAGTTTGGGGAATGCTAGTAGTAGCAGACCCAGTGTTATAATGAACCCATCCAAATTCTAAAGTAAAGTCTTTATATGAGTTAGTGTTGTCATAAACAGAATCTAAATTAGTTCCATTTAATAAACCTAAATCACTTGACATATAACTCTCCATAATTCCAGACAAATCAAATCTACCAAAACCATTAGTAGTCGGAGGAACTTTTAATCTACCCAATAAAGTAGAGCCATCCTTAACATCAATTAAGTAAGCAAAGCCTGTATAGTTTCTAGTAGTGTTATTGGTTTCATATAATACGAACTCAACAGGATTGTAAACTGTTCTATATTGTTGAGGTAATTGTTTTACTTCTAAACTCATTTCTTTAATATTTCTTTAATTCCTTTTGCTACTCTTTCACCAGATACTATTCTTATGTCTGTTTTAAATCTATTAAAAGCCTCACCGTAAAAAGTTTGACTCATACAATTGTCAAAGAAGTAACGGGGTTTAATTCCAGTGTGTGCTATTGAGTTTCTGACTGCATACTCGTTAAGTCCTTTAGACCTAGACCATTCTTTAACATGACTAACTTTTGGACCTTTCTTAAATTGATAAGGACTGTTAGGGGCTTTAATGTCAAATGGTCTACCTTTATTAGGACCACTTTTTCTAGTCCCTCCAATACCTTTAACACCTTGGTTTAAATAGTCGTAATAATCAGCTAGAAACAATGTAGCTACCATTCTAGAACCAAACATTTTAATCGGCATTTTTATAGATTGTTGTAAACCACCTTTATAAACTAAACCCTCTTTTTTAACTGATTGTTGTAAACAATAAACCATATCAGCAGCAATGTTATTAAACACCTCAGCTAAGGTAGTTGGGTTGTCTACTTTGACCTCTTCTAATTGGTCAACGTCAAAACCAAATATGTCTAATTGGTCCGCCACTATCTATGTTTATATTTTTGTCTCATTTCATTATGGACTTGTCTTTCCATTTTTTGTTTATCAGTGTAATAAGCTACTATGTTTAGAGCTTTAGTTACATCCCAGTTTAGTATTTCATCCCATTTGTCAATCCTACTATTAGTCAAATTATCTAAGGTCAACCACCAACCCCATCTCTGACTAAATCTAGTTCCTGTTTGGCCTCTTTCGTCATCTTCTTTGCTCCCTCCATCAAACAAGTTTTTATAGCTTTTGTTAAGTCCTCCGAGTGAGTGTAAAAAAAAACCCCTATTGGATAAGCTATTGTCATTGGCATATTATTTAAAAAGTTGTCTGCTGTCTTTCTTAATATTTCACTATCAACCTTAATATGTTTCCAGCCAAATAAAGTCTTTTTAACTGGTCTGCAAATAGTAGTTAAAATATGATGTAAGTTATTAAATATAGCTTCCTCATCTTCTTTAGCGTTTTGTAGAATTTCCATGCTGTTAATATACTCTCCAAATAATAACTTTTTAGCATCTACTTTAAACTCATACCATTGACCACCAATTTTAAACCTTTTGTCTTTTAGTTGTTTAGGAAGTTCTGTCTCTAAGAAACTCATTTTCTTTTTAATAGACTTATACTGCTTTAAACTAATATTCTTTATTACATCTCTTTTCTGTCCTGTTAAGACTGCTAGAATGTTGACTACTCTTTCTATAGGGTTTAGTTTAGAGTTTAGTACTGGTCTTAGGTTGATGTAATTTCCTATTGTCACATCTTCCCACTTTGTTGGGATTGTAATTTCCATAATTGTATATATAACAAATTTTTTAATTATAACAAAACACTAAAATAAATAATTCAAAGTAAAATACTAAACAACTAAATACCAACTAAAATACTAACTCACAATGGCTGAGAATAGTGTTTAAATCAATTCTAAGAAACTTTAATAGTTTTTATATATGTTTATATACATTGACTATTTATAATGTCTTAAAACTAATATATTCAATTAGCTAGTTTACTAATTAGTATTAATCAATAATAAGATAAATATCTTATCTTATCTTTATAGAACCCCATTTGCTCAGCATTTGCTCAGCATTTGCTCGTTTCTTTCCTGTAAATAAAAAGGGAGTGACGCTCTTTTGCCGACCACTCCCAATTCCCAAAACATATAATCTAATGAAGATTTTTGCTTATTTCAAATGTAATTAATTATTTTTATTTTTCTTATATAATATTTGTTTTTCTATCTTATCAGAATTATAATATTTTTCTACTTGTTCTAACCTATACTTAACGTCTCCTATTTCTTCAATTATACTTTCTTCTAAATCTAACTTTGGTTTGTTTAATTGTTGCGTTATTATAGTTGCTAATTCTAAAAGCTCCTCAACTAGCTTATTATGTTCTCTTACTTGTTTTCCTATATTCATGATTTATCTTATTGAATACCAACCTCGATTATTTTCTTTTAAATGTATTAAAGCTACGTATCTCAAAGCATCCATTAAATGGTCCTGTCCTATTGGTTTTTGAAGACTATTTCCGTTCTTATCAGTTGCCCATTTATACATCCTAAATTCACGTCTAAGGTTGCTACTATTTACTACATTAATTTTATATCGTTTAAGAATGTCTATTCCGTTTAGAATACTGTCTCTTCCTTTTGTAGCTGGCTTAGCGTTTAGTCCTAGTCTGTATATTTCTTCTATACTTTTTGGCTCTGCTGAGTCACAAATAACCTCATCTCTTCCAACTATAGGAAGTAAAACCTCAGCTAAATCTTGATTAGTTAATTCTCTTTGGTAGAGTATTTCTTTTAAATATAGTTCGTCATCTCTTTTGTAAACTGCTAAACATGCGGAGGGGTCTATACTATAGCCAAAGTCTAAACCATAAGCAACTAACTTACAGTCTGGCATACTATCAACATACTTGACATTTTCGTATATTAAACCACTTATATTTCCATACTCACCAAGTCCATATATTTTCCAGAACTCTTTGTCTGTTTGTTTTAAATACTCTATTTCTTTAATTAGTGACTTAGGTAAAAACGAATTATTTTTATAGTTGCTTACTATTACTTCAACGTCTCCAACTTCATTAGAACGTTTTATTTCTAATTCTTGGTTAATCCATATTTGTTCATCGTCTGGGTTAAAGTCTAGAAATATTTTATTCTCTGTCCTCATTAGTAATTGGAAAAACTCTTGTTTGTATTCTAACTCATTGGCTTCATTACAATATAATATATTTCTTTTTGCACCTCTTAACTTTTGTTCGTCATCAGCACCAATAAACTCGACTAACCTTTTTCCATATCTATACTGCTTTTTAGTTTTGTTATGGTCTATTCCAGAATACCAACCCTCAGCTTTTAAAATATCCTCAAAGTCTCTAATTACTGTTCCGTCTAAATTAGTTCTATATTTCCTAACTGTAGTCCAAACACCCTCATGACAATAATTACCATTTCCATAGTTGCCACTAATTAACCACAATGCACATAATTGATTTAAGGACCAAGTTTTAGAACTTCTAGTCCCTCCTCTATTTATTACGATTTTAGATTGACTGTCATAATTACGTTCAAATATTTCAGTCGCTTCCACGCTTTATGTTGATGTTTATATTATTGACTGTGGATTCAATCTCTTGTTTGTCAGGTGCATTTAACCCAAACATCTTAGCAATAGAATCATAAGCACCACGATAGTCAGAACCCTTAACCATTTCTTTAAGTAAATAGAATTTAGCTTTCTGCTCTTTTGTGAGGTTTTCTTTTGCTGCTAGGTCCATTAGATATTCCCAACTTTTAATCATCTTAAAATAGCCCTCAGCTACTTCCTTACGTGTTATTTGAAAGGCTTCTGCTTCTTTTGTTTTCAATTCTTTCACCCTTGTACTTATATTGTACTGAGCTAAGAGATGACTAGCTTTAGTTGCTATAGTCTCTAACTTAGTGTCGGCACCAACATCATAAGCCCGTCTATAAGCCTCTGAAGCATTACCAGTGTTGACATACTCCTCAGCGAATTTACTTTGTTTATGTGTTAGTTTAGACATTCTGTTTTCTTAGTTGGACTTTTAATAATATTAGATAACCTATTAAGTCTGTGACTGTGTCTTCTGTATTGTCGTTTATACCTTTGTTTTTAATTCTAGACAGTTTGTCATCTATTCTAGCATTTATAGCCTCTATTGAATCTAGTTTACTAAATATGCTTATAGGATTGTTTGCAGTGTCTCCATAGTCTGCATTCTTTTTTAATAGTAGTTCTGTAACTTCCTCACCTATTTTTTTTATTAAGAATTCTGTTTTCATAGTTTCTCGCTATTCTCTATAACTTGTTTTATAAAGTAGTCTGGTAGTCTCCTCCATTTTCTTTTAGCATCCATAAACCTAACAAAGTAATTTACTGCCTTACTACCAAATAAAGCCTTTTGTTGTTTAATTTCTTTTGGTGTTAACTTCATTTAAAGTCTGCTAAATCTTTTATATTAACCTTAAATTGTTTATAGTTACCCTCTTTTGTAAAACTTACAATTGCTTTGTCACTATCTAAGGACTTTATATAGACTCTTTTACCATTATATGTAAGTCTCCTTTTTAACATTTCATTTTTAAATTTCTTCATCTTCATCCAATCCATTTTCTTCGTGTATATATGCTAGTTCTAATATTCTATAATCTGTTTCAAAGTTAAATGTTGTAGAGGCCACTCCATTAATGTCAAAACACTGGTAAACTTCCCCATTAATTTCTGAGTAAAAATATAGTCCCTCATCGTCTATATAATAACCATAGCTAAAATCACTTTTTAATAGTTCTTTTTCGTCTAACATTCTTTTTCTTTTTTACTTGTTTCACTTCCTTAGTTTCTTTTTCAGTAAGCCAATTAAATAAGATTTGCATTTGAGATTTAACACAACTATTACAAGCCCAACTTACTTTCATGTCTGGATGTATTTGTTTTAGTATTGGTTCTAAGTTGTTTCTTAAAAAGGATATGTCTACAGAGCCTGGAAAGGCATTTGTTTTGTTATATAGTTTGATGGTTTCTTCTATTGTCATAATAAACGTCTTTCAATTATACGTAAAAATAAGCATGATGTTAATATTATTGGGTTTAAAGTTATTAAAAAATAAATTAACGATAACCAAAAGGTAAGACAAAAACTACAGTTAAAAGGTTTGTAGTCCCATTTATCAATCAAAGGTCTAGCATAGTCTACCCATGTTGTAGCTATGGTAATTATTACTAATATACTAACTATAGAATTCATTTAATGTCCATTTTTGTTTTATCTTATTTGCTAATTCTTTAAACTTATATTGAATTGTATTACGGTGAATGTCGCTTTTTTCAGCTAAACAGTTTCTATTTCCACTACAGATTAATAATTGTTCCATCATTATTTTATCTAAACCATCTAAAGAATTTATTAAGTCTTTTAGTACCTCATCTTTAAAACAACTATTAGAGTAAGTTTCTATGTCTTCTATACTACTAAATTGACTAGGTAAATAGTATTTAGTTCTGTATTGTCCACGCTCGCTAATTATTTGATAGAGGCAAAGTTTATAAACATATTTCTTAATAGAGTTTTCTTTGTCTAATTGGATAATAAAATCTTCACCCTTGTTAAGTAATATAATGAAAATGTCTTGTTTAAAGTCCTCTAACTCTACAACATTGTATTCTCTACCTATCCAAAATATAAAGTTTTCTATTTTCTTAATTAGTTTTTTATTCATTAATATTCTTTTGTTACGTTGTACATTTCAGACTTTAAGAAACTTATATTTGTTCTCATAGCGTCTACTACTCTATAGCCTGACTCTAACAATCTTCTTAATTCGTACATCTCAGGGACTTCTACATTTGCCTCATTAGTTGCTCTAGCTACAGAAAACCCCTCTTTAACTTTATCATGAATAACCTTTTCAAAGTCTTGATGTGCTTTAGTTCTAATAGTTTCTATGTAGTATAAATAAGCGGTTAGTTCTTTTAGTTGTTTATTTAAACTGTTTCCGTCAAAAACGTCAGTTTGTTTGTAGTCTTTTATTATTTCAGCTATTTTTTTTAGTGTTGATTTCATCCTCTAATTGTTGTATGGTTAATAATAAATTCATAAAGTCCTCAAATTCTAAACAGGCATAGTCTTTTTCAAAGTTTTTAGTAAACACTACAACAGGAGTTTTTCCCATTGGCTTGTCACTTCTAGCCTGTTCTAAGGCTTTCCAGATGTTTAGCTTTTCCTGGTTCTTACATTCCCAGTGATAGTCAAATAAAACAGAGTCAGGATTTATGTCTATAATGTCTCCTTTAATACTCATTCCGCCACTCATAGGGGTACGTCTTACATTAGTATTAAACTTTTTATTTAGTTGTTTTGCCACGTCTCTTTCAAAACGCTTGCCTTTTTGGTTAGCATTCATCAAATATAGTTGTTTGGTTTACATTTTGTTTTCTTACTATTCCTACTGCTGTTTCTAATATTGTTTTACCAGCTTCATAATCTACTAAGTTTCTTGCTATTTTTCTTTTGTCTTGCTTTCCTTTATAATTAGATGTGTCTATTTCGTGCCATTTTTCAAGGTAAGCTCTTTCATTTTTCATTTTTGAAAATTTACCTTCAAAAACTCTTTTGCTTAATATGTTTGGTAAGTTAAAATTAGTCCAATACAAATGTCTGTGTCTTTTTTGTGCTGGGATTAATGGCTCATAATAAGGGATTACATTTTCTACAACATATTTGCCATCAAAAAAATTATCCAAAAATATAATTTCCTCATATAATTTCATATCTGGAAATTTAGGAGTAAAATTAATAGTTTTTTTTTGACTTAATGTCATTCTACTATGACTTGGACAAGGTGGAGAACTCCAGATAAAATCAAACTCTTTATAATGGTCTAATAAATATTGGTGTGCATCTGCAACTATTACTTTGTCATTAGGAAACCTCTCTTGGTATAACCTTGCAGCTTCTGGGTCTAATTCTACAGCAGTTACTTCTATTTCTGTCACTTCATCCCATTTGTAGCGGTTGCCTCCAAGACAAGCATATAAATTTAATATCTTCATAATATTTGAAAGTGTTTTCTAATTACTTTTCCTAGCTCAGCGTCATTAGGGTACATCCTACATAATAAATTAATATTACGCTCAACAGGACTATTAGGGTTATTATAGTTTGAGTCCTTAGTTTGTCTGTATTCATTTAAAGTCCTTTTTTTCATTTGTTATTATTATACTTTTCAAATAATATTGTAAAAATACAACCTGATATAAAAACAAGTATGTGAGACGCTAATATAAGAAAATAAATTTTATTCATTTTTGCCTGAGTCTAATTCTGCTTTTTTTAAGTTGTGTTTATAGGTAGAAAATTCTGTTTTAATTATAGCGTTTTCTTTATAAGCTACAGCGTTTTCATATTTAAGTTTAGCTATGTCTTTATAGTTTTCTCTTATTTCATGTTGTAAGTCATGTATTAAGTCTAGTATATCTACTAAAACCTCTAACCCCTCTTTTTTTAATTTGTTGTTAGTCTTTTCAACCTCAGCACTAGCTTTTATAATCATAACATCTAGTCTGTTTTTTCTTAGTATTATATCAAGTTCATTCATTTTGTATGTGTTTTAGTGGGTTATTACCTCCGATTGTGTAATAACCATTATAAAAATTAAATCTTAAAGGTTCGTCTAGTGTTGTAAGTTCACCGCCTGTCATAATGTTTTTAACCTTTTGAACATGTACTTCAGTCATTGTTTTAAAGTCTGGATGGTTTCCAAGTCTATGAATAGCATATACGTCGTCCGCCCTGTTTATCATCCCCATGCCTCCCTCAATATCACTAGCCTTGGGAGGCTGGACGAAACCCTCTAAAGGATGTCCAGGCTTATAAACTCTTCTAGCTGCTTCGCTTATTGGGTGTGTATTTATATAAACTGTCTTTCCAGTCTTATTACAAAATTCTCTAACGTTATTACAGAACACATAATTTCTGTCAAACTGTCCTAGCTTTCCACCTCTTTCAATATTTAATCCAGTATAGGGGTCAATTAAGCAACCGTCTACATTCTCTTTAGCAAAAATATTTAATAAGTCACTTGCAGTATAAAGTTTTCTATTATCAACAAATTTAAAGTAGTTGTCTATTATTTCTATTTGTTTTTTAATTTCAGACTTTGAAAGGTCCTCAACTTTTTGTCCTGTTAACATTTGAATCATGCTAATTTTTAATAACTCTGGTGAGTTCTCTCCACTCCATACACACCATTTTAATTTATTATTCATAGAGTGACAAAGTAAATACCAAATAAAAAAGTATGTTTTACCTACATTAGGAAAGCCAGAAACGACAACCATTTGTCCAGGCTTAAACCTTACAAATTTGTCAGTAATAGAACAGCCTATCCCTAGTCCTTTCTTAATTTCTCCGTTCTTGTATTTAATAGCGTAGTCTAGCCCGTAACCTTTTTCAAGTATTGCCATTGTTTATAGTGCTTAAAAATTTGTTTAAAGAGTTTGTATTTTTATGGGTTGGGTCACTAAATAAAGTTTTTTTCTTAGACTTTTTAGCAGCCTCGACTCTTTTTATATATTGTTCTTTTCGTTCTTTGTGTTGTGTATCTAAAAATTTTATTATAATTTGGTTGTCCTTTTTTTCAATCATGCCCTCATCTATTAGAACATCTAAAGACTCTTTACTAATTCGTCTAGACATTTTAGTATAAGTCATTTGACAATCTTTATTCCAGTAGTGAAAACAGGCATCTATAAAAGAACCTTTGTCCTCTTTAGACAAATACATTATGTCACCCCCTAGCCACTGACTAGGATAGGCTTTAAAATAGGGAAGTTCTTTGCTCATTGTTTGTGTTAAATTGTAGTTTATTGCAGTTAAAATGTTTTCCTAAGTTGTTTAATTGGTCAACTAAATTAATATTTTTTTTATGCCATTTACTATTATAATAAATTTTAGTGACTCTACAACTATCTAAAGGTATTGCTTCATTTTCTACATTGAAGTCATGTTCTACTTTTAAAACTACTGACTTTTTTGTATGCCATGAATTGCAAATTCTTTCTAAAACCAACCTTTGTCCTGTTGGTATTTCAGCATTTTTATATTTTAATTCTATAATTATTAAAACATCATTGTCAAACTCTAAAACAGCGTCTATGTCTGTTGGATGTATTAAACCATTTTGTATTCCTGTAAAGTCTACAACTTGTTTAATTTGTTTATAGTTATTAATTAAAGTCAAAATATGCTTTGTTTTTATCTTTGTATTTATAATACGCTCTAATTTCATTTAAACATAATGACTCCCAAGTATAAAGCTGGTCAAATTTATAAGAGGGAGCTTTTTCTACTCCCTCATTTATTTTAACTTTTTCTTGAACGTAGTCAATATACTTAAATTTTTTTCTTTGAATTTTATAAGCCTGTAACAAACTTATGTATTCGACTCCATACATTTTAGCTATTTCAGGAAATGTCATCCCTTGAATTAACATGTCTTGTATATCTGACGAAGTCAAACCCAATACCTCTAAGACTTTTGACTCTTTCATAAAACCTAAAAGGGTAAGTCATCAGAACTGTCAGAAACTTGAGCAACGGGCTTAGTCTCTTTTTGTTCTTCTGGGTTGTATGTGTTTACACTTAAAGAAACATCTTTTCCAAATTGGTCAGGTTGGTCTTTTAAGTTTACATTTAATTTAAGGTACTTGCTTCCTTTATAATCGAAAACATGTTCTTTTACTTTGTCAATATGAACAGTAACTGTCATCCAATTATCATTCATTTTTTTCCCGCCTCCGCAGTAGATTGTTGGTTTTTTTTCCATTGTTTATTTATTTATTGTTAAAATTTATATGTTATTCCTATTGCTACAAAAAAACTTCCTGTAGCTATAGCGAATGTGTTAGGGTTAAAATCTAGCTTTTGTTTATGCCAGACTAGACTAGTAGTTCCAGCAGTCATTAAACTTAAGCCTCCAATTATAGCAATTTTTTTCATTATTTAAAAGTTTAAGTCTACCCAAAGGCTTTTTAAATAGGACCGACACTCTTCAACCCTATTATAAATCTTTCTTATGTCCTCTTCATTTCTATAAATCTCAAACACTTTAATTCTGTATTTAGACTCAATGTCAGAATATTTATATTTACTAGCAAAAGAAACTAAGTCAGTGCTTTCATCTCCAAAAAATTCTCTTTGAATTAAATCTTCTGGAGTGTCCATTAGTGTATAAATTAACTTATATCTGTCTATGTCAGTCAAAGCCATATAGCCCTGAGCTTGCCAGTAATAGTCTTTATTAGGGACACTACTAAAGTATAAAGGAAAGCTAAAACAATCCCAACTATTTTTTACATCTATTATATGGTCATCTAAAATAGCGTCTGGAGTTCCAGTTAAAAAGCCATTTTCAAAAGACTCATCATTCTTAACTAGACTATTATAGTTTAATTCTTTAGCTATAAAATTTAAAGACTCTACCTCTACAGCATTTCCTTTGTCTATGTACTTACTAAACACCTCTTTTTTACGGTTGTAAATTTGTTCTTTGCTCCACTCTTCTAAATATGTTTTAGTTGTTTTAGATAGTGTTTCCGTTTTACTTCTAGCGTTGGTCATAATTTTCCCAATTGCTGAACATCTTATTTTAAATTCTTTCATTGTTTTTTATCTTTATTTTTTTTAGTTTCTGACAATAATTCATCTATAAAACTGTTATACTCTTTAGATTTACTTTTATTAGTTTCTATAAGTTCTAAAGTTTTTTCGCATTGTTTTATAATTTTATCTATTAACTTCATTGGTTTTTTATTGCGTTTGCTACCTCATCAGCACTAGCGACATTGGCGTCAACTCCTATCCCAAAATTAGCTAAACATCTTCCCCAACTACTAGTTTCGCAGTTTTCTATAAATGATGTTTTATTTATAAAAGTTGAGTTTTGCTTTTCGTGAGCGTGTCCTGACGCTACGTCTATTCCAGCGTCATTCTTAATAGTTGTTTTAATTATAACTCCGTTGTCATTGATATGAGTTATTTCTGAGGTCATAGAGTAACCCGTAAAATGTTCTCTAAAATATTTTATTCTTTCGTTTACTGTAACATAGGCTTTGCCCTTTATGTCAACCGTTTTTAATTGTTTCATTGTTGTAATTTTTAATTTTAGTTAAAATTATTATTATTTGTTTAATCCTCTTTGGATTGTAGTTAATAGCTAACTCTTTAAGTTCTAAAGAAATTTTAACGACTTGAGTAATCATTTCGCTAAATCTATTTCTATGAATTTCTAAGTCATTGTCACTAAGTTTTAATGTTTTAAGAATATCTCTATTCCACCTAGCCTGTGACAAAACACCTAGTAATCTATCACTTAAAAAGTTATGTCTTTCGTTGGCTTGCCAATACTCCCATTCTTGACGTTGCCTATAATAAAACTCATATTTGTCCATCATTAAAATCCTCCATAAGTTTAAGTAACACCATTGAATAGGACTTATGTCCTAACTCTTTGCATTTGTTTTGAAACTTTATTAATATTTCTAGCTTGTCAGCTGGTACATAAAAAGTTCTAGTATTATATTTAATATTTGTCATTTTAGTTATTTTAATTTACGCTAATATATAACTATAATTATAATTATAACTATAAATTAAGAAAACTTTATTAACAAACGATTGTTAAAAGAGATGTGTTATTCTAGCGGTTTGACCCTCACTAAATAAAAAAGCCTCTATAGCTTTATTGTTTGAACTTTGATAGCCAGAGGTTGAGTGCCATGTGTCAGCCTCACTAGGTGACATAAGAGACTCTACCCATAAACCTGGGTATTGCTTACTGACTTTATGGTGAATGTGCTGAGTAAACATATACCTATATTTAGTATTGGACCAGTCAGAACATTCGTCAGCTACTATCATTGGCAAAGTGTCAGGCTTTATTTTATGGCCATGACATGATGAAATTAAATTGTTTTTGTATTTGTAATATTTACGCATTTGAAGACTAACATCAAAAGTAACATTTTTATTATGTCTAAACCATGCAGCCAACAACTCAGCAACCATCCAACCCACAGTGTTATCATGATTGCCAGGAGTAAACATTACGTGGACCGTTGAAACTTGTAATAATATTTCTATTATTTCAACCATCAACCTTTTTGCGATTAGAAAATGGTCGCTCAATAATCCCGTACTATCCTGACGGGTTCCTCCAGTTGTAGTCATATTAAAATTGTCTACATGCAATAAGTCACCAGAAAGCAATAAAATAGTTTTGTCTATGTTAAACCCTTGAGACTTTGCTAAACATCCTCTAACACCCTCTAAAGCCCTACTAACCGCTATTTGATTGTTATACTCTTCCCCACTTACAAAAGACCTACAGAGTTTTCCTATATGTAAATCACTAGGACACATAAATAATAAATGTCCGTCAGTATATTTCTTATAATTTAGTTTAGGGTATTTAGGGGAATATTGTTTAGCCTCTTCAATAACTTCCTCAGCTAATTTCTTAAAGTCTTTGTCTTGGGGTTTAGGTTGTTTAAAATATAAACTAGCGTTTTTGTTTTTAATCCATCCAGAGTGGACAGTTTCAGCGTCTAACCCTTCTTTTTCTGCTTCGTCTCTTACTCTTCTATATTGGTATAAGACCTCAGCTTCGTCAGGCTTAAGTCTGTATTTAGGGTTTCCAGCTTTCTTAGCCCTTTTGCTCCAGTGTTTCAAAATTGATTGATGTTGGTTTTTGTAAATATAATAAAAATATTTTTATTTACTTTTTTGAACTTGTTCCATAGTAGAAAGCGAAAATGTTTCCAATTACAACACCCTCAACCATTCCCATTAAATGGACAAACAATTCATTGTGTAAAACTTCAGGAACATATACAACAGAATAAACTATAAAAACAAAACAAGTCAAACCTATAACACCTGTTAAATTCATCATCCAGTCATTGCCTCCAGCTTTAGCCATATCAACCTCACGTTTTCTAGCTGAGTCTCTGTCTGCTACTTCTAACTTATAAAATTCTACTAACCTATTATGAATTTCCTCTTTTTCTTCAGAACTTAAATTAGGGTCTTTTTGTATAAGATTTTTGACAATTCCGAGTGTACCTTTTTCTGGTAACACATCACCAACTAAATCTAAGACATGAGGAACTTTTTCTTTTAAGAATTTACCTATTTTAGTGTCTTTAATTTTTTTCACTTATAAACCTTTATACTCGTTAGTAGCGTCAAAAGATGGACACGCTTTATTTGCGAACTCATTATGTGAATAAATAGAACATTCTGGAAACATTGCTTTTAATGTTTTAAGAACATGTAACAGACTTTCTTTTTGTTGTTCTGTTCTAGTGTCTTTAGGCGTTTTACCGTCTGCCTCAACTCCTCCGCAATAACAAATCCCAATTGAACTACGATTATTTCCTGAGCAATGCGCTCCAATTTTTTGTATGTCTCTACCTTTCCAGATTTTAGCATTAATGTCAATATAAAAATGATAGCCAATATCTGACCAGCCACGACCTTCAACATGCCACTTCCTAATAGTTTCAACAGGTACGTCTTGACCCTCTCTAGTAGCGGAACAATGTATAATAATTTTATCAATCTTTCTCATTGTTTTTTCTATTTACTTTTTTCTTAGCTGACATTAGTAGTCTAGCTTGCATTTTTTCGACTTTAACCCTTAGTTGAATATTTTCTTCAATTAAAACTTCAATCTTTTTTTCTAGTTGTCCTATTTTACTTGTTAAATCGTCTATTTGTCTAACATAAATATTTTCTTCTCTTTCGTCTTTTTTAGCATTTATGTCAATCTTTTGTTTAACTATTCCCCAAATTTCCTTTATTCCTAAAGCACCAACTAAGGTACTAATTACCATGATTAAACTGTGGTCATCCATCTTTAAACTATTTACCTTGTCCATTATATTTCTTTACATACAATTTAGAACCTTTATTTTTAGACGCTTTAGTCTTAGCGTGTATTCCTTTACGCTTTTTTTTAGGTTTGTATTTCTTTAATATTGTAGCCTTTCTCATTATTCAGGCATTGGTTCGCTCCAGTCACTACCAGCTAAAATAACTAAAATTTCTTCGTGAGTATATACTCCTAAAGGTGTTAAAGTTCCATCAGTTATAAAACTTGGTTCAACTTGGTAACTTAAAACCATTTGTGTATTAGCTAAATTTCTTCTAACAGATTGAGCAGAACTCTGATTTACTTGTGAAAAAAGCACAAGGTTACTGTCTGATAAATTACAAATTATGTATGTTCTATTATTCATTTTTATTTATTTAATATTATTAACTTGGTGTGTCCTCTACGCGGTCTAATGCGTCCATATTCACTGATAGAGCATTTGCTGTGCTGTAAGGTGCATCACCTATCACTTCATCTCCTCCCATTCCAGAACTCAAACCATTTGCATAGCTTCCAACACCATCTACTATATCATCTTCAGTCATATTTACAGAAGTTCCATTGTTACTACCTTTTTCATCAAGTACAGTCCAGTTAGTATTAAAAGAACTATTACTTCCTAACTGCCACCAGCTTACTAAGTTTGAATAGGCACTAT
>ERZ802830.828-NODE-828-length-30584-cov-10.9805_pt1 | contig 30584 bp, 47 predicted proteins | sample MGYA00345654_ERZ802830 | MGnify/ENA primary metagenome ERZ802830 (study PRJEB30503, sample SAMEA104212375) | marine metagenome | biome: Westerlies Biome; feature: [SRF] surface water layer (ENVO:00010504) within the epipelagic zone...; material: water... | reverse complement strand
AATGTGCTTTAGCGTGATGTACGCCTGTTCTATGTCCGTGAGTAAAATTCAACTTACCTATCTTTAAAGGTCGCTTCCTGAAGTAGGGATGGTACTTGTAACCTCTCTCCTTCAAGTTTAAGGCGTTCTTTGTAAGAAAGCGAGGTCTTGTTTCTTTCTTGGCAAACTTGTCCAACCATACCTCGTGGTTACCTTGAACAAAATGTCGAATCTCACATCCTGCTATGTCTAAAGACCTATCAATTTGGTTCATCCCATCATTAACCTCTTTGACCGATTTATCCAACATCGGGATTAAAATATGGTCAGGCGGTCTATCTAAATCTTTCCAATGATGATTGCCAAACAATTCCCATTCTCCTGTGTCACCTAAATCAATATAGATGTCAGGCTTCACCAACTCAATCGCCTTACATACTACATTAATGGCTCTTTGGTCGTGAAGAGGGAAATGCTTATCAGGGGTTACTATCGCCCTTTTAAGAACTGATTTTCTCAGACTGATTCCTTACTATGTTTGATAATTCTTCTGCTCTATTAGGCGTTTGTCTTGCCCATAAGCTGTCAAGCATCTCATCAGCAGCTTCTTGCCACTCACCCTCTTGTAGGGCAGAGATTGCTTTTCTAAATTTTGAAACGCCTGTAATGCCAAGCTGATAACACATATTCAAAACTACTTCTTGAACTTCCTGTGGCATATCTTCAAGCCATTGAAAGCGAGAATTAGCGTTACGTTGTAATTTTTCTAATTTTCTAATAAGGATTTCTTCTGCAATATCCTCATCTAATATTAAATCTTTTATTGCAAATCCATACCCTATAGTAGGTATGCCAAGAGAATCGTCATAAACGTGCTCAACGAATCCCTCGTGGTGTTTAATCTTGTCTAATAAATCTTTCATATATTCCTTAATAAAGGGGGCAGTTACCCACCCCCTTTAAGGTTTAATCAGTTAAGATTATTTATTATCAACCAATGCAACGATTCGTCTGTCGCCTGTTGCGTTAGCGTTTCTAACAGCACAGCCATAGATAGAATCAACTGTAATCAAATCAGACAGCTCTATGTGTTGATAAGACTGTTGCACTCTTGGAGCTTGAGCAGCAGCATAGTATAGTGCAGATTCGTGTATAGCGAAACCTCTCAAGGCATCGTCATTTGTTGAATCGTCACCACCTGTTCCGCTTGTATCAAAACCTTCCCAAGCAGTAATACCTTTGCTTGCATCTACAGCAACATCTTCAACTTCTAAGTATGGACTGTTAGATAATATAACAGGCATACCTAAGATGTTTCCAACAACTCCTGTTTGAGCAAATGTAGAACCTGCAGGTGAAGCAGAACCTCTTACGAAACCTGCACCTGAATCAAGATTTGCAAGGCTACCATATAGTTTTGTTCCCAATACTAATGACCATCCATCCATAGAACCTGTTTCAGCAGTACATTTTTCCATTAAAGAGCCTAATATAGCACCATCTAATGCTGTACCACAATCTATAGTACCATCTGCTGAAGCAAAAGCTACACCTGTAGCAGTTCCATATACTGTGCTTAAGTTGCTTGCAATTTTATACATTAAGTAGTTATCTACACCTCTACCGATTGCATAAGCAAGTTGGTCAGAATACATATTAAACATATTATATGATGACTGAGCTTTTAGTGCATCAGGAATCCATAAAGATGTTACTTTATGTTGGTCAATGTTTAAAGCAGTTTCTGTAGCTACCATTGAACCACCTGATGCTACATCAGAGTCAATAGGTGTACCTTGAACAACATCAGATAATGGTGTAACTCCAATGTGTGGTAAATGTATCTTATCTGCCCCAACTGCTTCTGATGATAAATCAGTAGCAAGTTGTAGCATCATTGTTTTTTGTCTAAATTTATCAAGAATTGCTTGACCCCAAACTTCAGGGACAAATTCCTGACCAACTGAATCTGCAGCAGCAGCACTCGCACCACCCTGCAGCATATTAATATCTAAAGCATCACTTATGTTTGCCATTTTTTAAATCCTTATTTTTTATAAGCCTTTATAATGTTCTGCCAATTTGCTGATTTTTCTGCATTAGACATTTCAGCAAACGACTTCTCAAGTCTTGGTTGTTTTGTTTGACCTGTAACTTGAGGTGCATTAGGCTTAATACTATTAATCTTATTAGTTATATAAGAAAGAGTGTCAAGTGGCAGCTTTGCCAATTTCTCCCTATCTTCTTCAGGGTGTAGCTCTAAAAGTTTAGCCCTTTCATTAGCTTTAAACTCTCTTGCCCAATTAGCATCTTCAGCATCAGCCTCAGCGTTAGCTTTGTATTTGGCAATCAATTCATCTTTCTTGCCATCTGCTAACATTTCAGCTTCTTTCTGTGCTTCTATTACAGCTTTGAGTTTTGAGTTTTCAGATTCTACTTCCTGTGCCCTCTTACGATACTTTTTGCTTTCTGCAATTAATGCTCCTTCAGGCGAATTTGTAGGAGCTTCTTGCGTAGTTTCCTCACTTACTGTTTCGGTAGCTACGGATTGTTCTTCGGACATACTGTCCTCCTATATATTGTTATTTGGAAATTGTACCATACAATATGTTGCATAATACAAGTATCGTAACTTAAATTACTTTACTTGTACAATGCAAGTATTAATGGATAATCAAATACAATATAAGCAGCAATGGTTTGACTTTATGGGCTACAAACCCCATTTAGGTCAAAGAAAGCTCCATTTTCCCGATAAAGACACAGCGAGATTCTTCGTTATGGTCTGTGGAAGGCGATTTGGTAAAACCACCTCGTCTGCAATGGAAGCAACCTATTATGCCTCACAACCGAATAAAAAAATATGGTTAGTTGGGTTATCCTATGATAAAGCAGACTTAATGTTCAGAGAAGTATGGCAAAAGATGGTAATTGGTCGCGCTAATGACATTGAAAGAGCCTCTGAAAAAGAAAGATTTATAAAATTTAAGTGGGGAACTACTGTAGAGGCTAAATCTGCTGATAATCCTGATTCACTTGTTGGTGAAGGGTTAGATTTACTTATTATGGATGAGGTGGCTAAAATGAAAAGGAAGATATGGGATATGTATCTTTCGCCAACCTTGTCTGATAGAAAAGGCAAAGCAATATTCATAACTACCCCTGAAGGGTTTAATTGGATATATGATTTGTTCTTGCTTGGCAAAGAAGATGATTTATGGGAATCTCATCAAGCCCCAACTTGGGATAATGATGTAGTATTCCCTGATGGAAAAAAAGACCAATTCCTTGTTGAACGTAAACGAAATATGTCTAAAGAGCTTTATGAACAGGAGTATGGGGCAATGTTTACTTCGTTTGAGGGTAGAGTTTATCCTTTTGATAGGGCTTTAGATGTGGGAGAGTTTCCATATAACCCTAATTACCCTACTTTTTGCTCGATAGACTTTGGGTTTAGGATGCCTGCTGCAATATGGTTTCAAACTCATATGGTGGGTGGATTAATGCACATAAACGTAATAGACGAGATTGTGCATAAGGCAAATATTAAAACTGACGAGTTTGCCGATATGATTAGGAATAAGCCTTATTATGTTAGGGAATATTATGGTGACCCTGCAGGTATGCAAGCACAAGGGCAGTCAGGATTAGGGGATATAGAAATTTTTAGACGTAAAGGTATATACGTAAGAAGTATTAGAGATAAAGCGTCAAGGAGCATTGCATCAGGAGTAAGCCACGTTAGAGGGTTTATAGAAAATGCACAAGGGCAGAGGTTTGTACATTTAGATAAAAAATGTATGGGGTTAGCAGAAGATTTAGAAAATTACAGATACCCTGAATCAGGAGAAGGTAAGGACTTGAAGCCTGACCCTGTTAAGGATGGAAGGCACGACCACAGTATGGATGCTTTCAGATATTTCTTTTTAAATAGATTTCCAATTAGACAACGAGAGTTAGGAGTAATTTCACGATGATGAATCCGATAGACATAATACAAGAATCGGTCAAGGACTATAAGTTAAGTATGGCAAAAGAAAGAAGAAATGAGATTCGCAGACTCCTTGACTACTATACAGGCACAGAAACAGAGAAATATATTAATGATTACTTTTCTGATTCAATGCTTGAAATACCATTGTATAATGCAAACTTCACACGCAGATTTATAAATAAGATGTCAAGAATTTACACAGTAGGGGCTTCTCGCAACGTGAGCGAGGCTTACTCCTCTTTGACTCGTAAAAAAGACACTAAAATGAAGCATATTGAAAGAATGACTCGTCTTGTAGGGTCTGTAGCAACGCAAGTTGTTTACAGAGATGACCTCCCCCAACCCTGCTTTGATTATAAACCTGTTTATTATTTTGATGTGCATCTTGGCGAGAACCCCTTTGTGCCTGAAGCAATAACATACCCGATAATGATGAATGTAAGTGATATTTCTGCTACTGAGAGACTGCATTATGCTTATTGGGATAAAGAAAGATATATACATTTTGATGAAGATGGTAATATTATGGGCGAGTATGAACACGGATATGGAGTAATACCATTTTTATTTACCCACAGAGAAGACCAAATTGATTCTTTTTTCGTAGAAGGAGCAAATGACATTGTTAGCTGCAATGAGCAGGTAAACATAACAATGACAGAGATTCAACAAGGATTAAGGTATCAAATGTTCGGTCAGCCTGTAGTTACAGGCTTATATGGGGATAAAAGTATACAAAGAGCAGGAAGCGATACAATACTTGACTTGCCTGAAGGGGCTACTTATAGTATTGCTGCTCCTGAAGGGAATATTGAAGCAGTAATTGAGTCTGTTAAATTTCAGTTGGACTTAGTTGCTCAAAATAATCATCTATATGTGCAATTCGCTCAAGATGGTGGAGAAACTCCATCAGGGATTGCACTCAAAATTAAAGATTTAGAGCGTTTTGAAGATTACCAAGACGATTTAGACTTGTATCGTATGTATGAGTATGATTTATATGATATTGAGAAAAAGATTGCATCATACAACAATATTGCTTTACCTGAAGAGCTAAAGATTGACTTTAAAGAGCCTGAGTATCCAAAAACAGTCCAAGACCAAATATTAATGGATGAGCATATGTTAAAACACAATATGATTGATGAGGCTGGTTTGCTTATGAAGTATAATAAAGACCTTAGTTTTAGCGAGGCAGAAGCTATAATCTTAAAAAACTCTGAAAATAAACCAAGTTTAGGTATTAATGAGACTTCTCCTCTTAAAGAGGTTGCAGAAGACGATGAAATTGCTTAACTTGAAGCGTGAAAATTGAAATAAAAGAGACATTTGACTTTAGAAAACTTTCATCAAAGATGAAGGGCATCCTAAAAGCTCAAAAGCAAGAAAATATTGAAGCTCTTGCCCAAAAAGCAAGGGAGAACATACAGAACGGTGTGGACGCAGACGGAAAACCATTCCAACCCATTAGACTGCACACAGAGATAATCCGCAGAGAAGGGCTTTCCCCTAACGCAGTCCCGAAGCAATCCAATTCTACAGCGCCATTAATCCATACAGGGAAGCTATTAAAATCCATAAAGGCGACAAAAACAGGGATTAGAATGAAAGAGTATGGGAGTTATCATCTCACAAGTCATACAAATAAGCCAAATAATTTCACTAAGTGGTATGAGATAAATAAAAGAGTGGTTATTGCTCCGCGTGAAGTTCCCGCACGTAATTTTATGCCTAATGCAGGCGATATTCCTGATAAATCAAGGAAGGAATTATTCAAATTATTAAGAAAAGCCTTAAGAAAGTAATTAAATCTCTACTCAGAGAAGAAACCGACCTTACTTCAGAAGAAATGTTAAGCAGATTAGAAGAAATAGAGCTAAGCATAAGCAAAGTAAACGAATATCTATCTCCCATTGAGAATGAGCCTGAAGTTATCCTTGACAATATTATTAAAATAGACGAGGAGTCTTATGATGCTATATGTGACTGCTTAGGGACAGACCATATAGACCTTATGGGGATTGCATAAGCTCAGCGTATTTCTTGTTCCTCTCGGGGATTACAAATTCTGCATAAGTATCACATTTTGGGCAAGTAAAGCAAGAAACTATACCTTCTCCCTCATATCCAAGCTCATCAAAGTCAAAATCATTGCCCCAAATCATATCTGCTTTACAATTATAGCACAATACCATTCTTTTTCTCCAATCCGTCCTTTAAATATTGCTGAAAGTCTGTGTTGTCACCTTTAAAGCCGACATACATCCCAAATAATACATTATATGAGTCTATTTTTCTCTCAAGGACGTTAATTTTAGCCTCAAGCTCCTTTTTAGATGTCTTTTTCTTCATTCTCTCTCCTTATTATCTCATCCTCCCAATCCTTGCGCTGCGCCTTAGATGGACGCTTTGAAGGTAGCGGGTCTAAGTTTACTGCCTTTGCTCTTTTAGTCCATTGATGCCATTTACGCCTTTGGGCTAAATACTTTTCTTTTTTACGAGCATCTCTTTCCACCGCACGCAATTTTTTCTTTTCCTTTGTAGCCCTTTTATTTTGGCTCTCAGGATTTCGGGGTGGTAGTTCTGCCTCTATAACAGGCATAATTTCAATTAATTCTTCTACCTTATCTTCAATAATCTCACCATCAACGATTTCGGCATTATCAACCTCTTTCATAAATTTTTCAAAAGGCGAATCTATAGTTACATTAACATTCTTAACTAACTTCCCACTATGCTCTAACACTAACCTTTGTGCTTGTACGTTCCCTGCTATTGCCTCCCTGACAGTAGCCATTAACACCGCTGGTAGTTGTGCCCCAAACTCAATCATATATCTTTTATATATAGCCTCTATAAATTTTGGGTCTTTTCTCCAGCTATAAACAGTTACAACCGAAACACCTACTTTAGCCGCAACCATTTCTGCGGTAATATCAGGATTCAAAGCATACATCTCTACTGCGTGAGCCTTGCGAGGCGACTTAATAATATTACTCATTCTTGTCTATAATAAATCTATCAGTAACTGATTTCCTTAACGTCCTTAATGTCCTTGCACTTTCCTCATCCCCGAAGTCTTCAATCAGGCTAAAAAGGCGGTCAAAATGCCCATACTCTATACTATCTATAAGGGTATAAGCAATAGACTTACAATCCTCCAATAACTCTAATTCACTCCCATCCACAAGATGGACTCTATCACGCACATCTTCCATTCTAATCCCCTACATATAGTGTTTAAAACGCTCTAAGCCACAACATCTGTAATTTAATACCATTGTAGTTATTTATCGTAGTTTTTTTGATATTTTCTTTTGGTAGTTGATTTCCACATTTTTTGAGGAACGGTAGCCCCCCAAGACAGAAAAAACGCATCCGCCCACACCCCCCCGCCAAAGTTACAGTCATCCGCTTATAGTTACTTGCATAGTACAACTACAAAACAACTTGCATTATACAACTAACATCGTAATAAAAGTTACTTGCATTATACAACTAAATTTTTTACTTGCACCTGATTGATAAAATGTTGTAAGGATTCACAGCCAATAAAAAACACGCCGTTTACGGGGTTCTTTTAGGCTTGGCGTATGTTGAGACCTAATTTACATTTAAATGGCGCTACCATAGCAAAATGGGCGTTAAAACAGCAAACGAGCGCGACGGCGCACCCCAACATTCATAACAGAATCAATTTTAAGGTCATTTAATAGAGTTTTACGGGGTTTTCTATGGTGTGATGGGTGTGGTATTCGGGGTAACAAAAAACCCACGTTTTATGGTGGGTTTCTCGTTGTGTTTTGTATTGTATCCTCTATCTAGGAATCATCATCTTCACCGTCGCAATTTCGACAATAGAACGCCGTAGCAACTGACACCGCGACCCATATCAAAAAGAGTAAGTCGGATATATCTGTAAACGGATTAAACATTGTAACCTCCTTTCGTGAAATCATTCTCTACCCTGTCAAAATAATGCTTACATTCGTCGCATTCTGTTATCCAATAACCGCCCGCGTGTTTCTCATAAGTTAGTTTAGTTTTCAACTTAGTAATACCGCACGAATTACACACCGCCGTCATTCTGGTTTGATGTTTGACGGGTTTGTGTTTTGCCGTTCCCGTTTTTGCTTTGGTGCTAACATAACCGCCCGTGTACATTGGATTGGAATAACACGCGCCATAAGATTCATAACTGTAATTAGAAAACCAAGCGCCATCAAGCCAATGACCCGCCATTTCGTTTACTATCTGTGATTCACCGTATTTATTGACAAATGCCAATTTGTTACCGTTTCCGATGTAATCCGCTAACAGTTTAAGGAGTACCGCGTTTACTTTGGTTTGAAGTTTCAACGGGCGCAAAATATCACGATTAAACACCTGTGTGTCAGATAGTTTTACGTCATTATCCACCTTGTTAATTACGCCATTATGAGCAAATGCGAACCCGTCATTAATGGTGAACGGGTGAACGTTAAAAGTTCCTTTATTCATCCCGTGAGTTTGCCATCTAAAATGGATTACAAAATCCGACGTTTTGCCGTGCTTTTTATGCGCGGTCTTGTAAGCGCTTAAGAACGGTTTAAAGTCGCGGAATTTATGCACTTGAACCGTTGAACCGTCACCGTAGGCAAAACCTACGCCATCGGGATTTGAATCGAATGCCGTTTCTAATTTCTCCGTCTCAATTATCGAAGTTTCTTTGTTTTGATTAATTAATAGACACATATTTATTTTTCCTTATTTTAAAGATTGATTTGCTTGTTTACTGTTTTCGGGAATTGGAACGCTTTTGAAAATTCGGGCGTTTTAAATTCCGCGTTTAAATGTGGGAATTTGCGCCCCGCATTCGTTACGTGATTTTTGAACCGTTGCGCGCTTGGTTTACCGTGTCGCGTTAATTCAAAAACCGCTTGGATAAATTCAATTTTTGATTTGAATTTACGTTCATTTAATGAGCCACCAAAAAAACGAAGTTCGAACGTCTTACTGTGGTTGTAATTGAACGCCCGCGACTTATGCCCCGATAAACTTAAGGACTTAATCCCGTTACGCTCTTTTTTGGTACGGATAACCGCACGCCGTAACCGTGCAATTTCGCCCGCTGAAAATGTGGCGTAGTGGTTTAAGTTGTTGTAGTTTCTACGCCTCATAATAACGTCAGTTAGCGCCATATTTGAATAGAAAAATTCAACGAACCGCAACCAATGAAACAACGTGAACGCGTCCCGTGATAAATGAACGTGTAAACCCGCCGTATTCGTGTCGTAAGATTTTGCGCCATTTTTACGAATTTCGTTGAACGGTTTCCAATCCATTTTTGACATTGCATTAAAGGTCATTGCGTGTGTGTGAATCTCAATCCCATCATCAAGTGAACCGTCCTCCGTTGAATACAATTTCAAATCACGCCCGCCGTCGCGAATTGTTTTCGCATCTGTCCTTGGCATACAATCACTTTCAACCTCCAGCTCAATCCCGAATTTTAACGATTTGGAGTTCTTTTCGGTTTTGCTGAATTTGTGCGCTTTGGTTTGTTTACAATAGTCGAAAAATAAAAAATGTGGATTGTTCCCGTACCCGTGTAAACTCGTATTGTAAAACCGCTCGCATTCATCACATTCATTTTTGCCATTATAGGAAATTGAATTACACGTTTTGCAATCGGTTTGATTGGCTCGACACTCACTACAGTAATTTCCATCCATATTAATTACATATTTTTCGCACGAATTACAGGTGCTCATATTGTAAGTGATTTCAATAGAAACCGTCTTGTTAAACAGTGATTCAACACCGTTTGACGTTTCTCTGTAAGTGTTTTCACCACCTAAACGCCAATGGCGTATGGTTTCGCCCGTGATAACACAAACTTTTTTGTCTTGCGCCATTAAGCGAATTGCTCGTTTTGGTCGCGCCCATCTTAAAGCGGAAGTAAATTCAACAAATGAATTTTCCTGTTTCATAAATTGCGCAAACTTAAACATCTTAAACTCAGCGTTTTCACCGTTGAAATATTCCATATGGAACGAATGCGCCCGCCCTTCAAGATAAATTTTCCCGTCCCCATCCACTCTTCGGTCGTTATCCATCAAATAAAGATGGGTGTAAACGTCTCCCGCGTTTATTGGCTTGGCGTGTTCGGTAGAATTTGACGGCGCATCAAGATACAAAAACCGTTCCTTTTCGTGTGTAGATAGCGCTTTAAATTGAGCACGGTCACCGCCGTGATTAACAAATACAACTCTGTAAAACTCGTCATTCTTAAGCATTGTAGTCCCCTTCATTAAAGTTTGAAAATTCCGTTTCTGTTTCTGTTTTCATTGCTACGCGGTAAAGTAAGACACCGCCCGTAATAAAAATAAATAGTTCCATAGTTAGCTCCGTTTTTTTAGTTATTAGTAAATGCCCATTTTTGGGCGTACTTAATTTAACAACTGTTAAGCATATAATACAATACATCAAAAATCGACAAACCCGCAAAACGGTAAAATCCTCGTCGTGAAAATTAAATTGTAACAATTTGTAACAACTGTTAAAGAAAATGGCGCTCTCGACGAGAAACCAATTTTTCAAAATAGGCAAAAATGCAAAAGTCACTAAAATAAGGTAGTTACACGGATTTTTGAGGTTAAAAGTCACTAAAACAAGGTAGTTACAGCGGTTCAATTATGTAAACTTTTTTCGCTGTTTTTGTTAAAGTGTTACTTTAAGTAAACGCCGTAAGTGAAAAAATATTTTTTTCTTGTTTTTTTGTTTTTTAGGTTGTAGACAAAATCCAAAAACAGTTAAAGTTTTACTTTAAGTAAACGCCATAAGTCACTCCGACCAGCCAGTCGGTTTTTAACTTTTTTTTGACTTTTTTTTCGATTTTTTTACCCTTTTTTTTTAATAGTAAATTTTAGGGCGTTTATATTTTAAGGGGTTGGGTTTATATTTTGAGGTGGAGGCATAAATTCAAAATGACTTTTATAATTCAATACCATCTGAAGAAATTTAAGTTTTATAAATATCTTATAAGGGTTTAAAAACTATTTATACTTTGGAGAGAATGGAGCAAAATGGATAGAGGTTTCCCTACCCCTTTATAAATAAAGAGAAGAGCAACCCTATCCTTTTATACTTCCGAGTCGAATATCGCATTAAGTGGATAGTCTTTATAATTTTACGCTTATAAAGATGAGGTGCTATTTGTCAGCCGTAAAGCTCAAGTATCAGGAATTGCGCCTTGCGGTATCCCCTATCTATATGATACAAACCCCTTTTGGTATAGACTTGTTTATAATTCGCGCCAAAAGATTCAAACCAAATCACGAACATAGAAAATGTAATACATATTTTATATTTGGTACAAAAGGTTTTTCATTATCACAGGAGACTTGACTTGCAATCTGAACAGAATTTATAAATTTGGGATTCTGTAAAGAATAGTTATACAACAAACAATATATTATAAACGCAGGGGAACTTTATTAAAAAACGAGGAGAATAATTCTCCCCAACAAGGAGAATAAATCTACTAATATTTAAACTAATGTTAAAAAAGTCTTGTTTTATATAAACAAAGGTTAATAAGTTATGGGAGTCGAAAAATAAAGGAATTATAAAATGAAAGAAGTTGGTAGAAGTGCCATTGAAAGCAAATTTAAGGTAGCGGTTGAGGAAACTGTCATAAACTACTATGTGGTTGAGGCTGATGACGAACAAGATGCTATGGATAATTATATGGAAGGTGTCTGTGTCAGCGTTAAGCCAAAAAACGAAGAAATACTATGGACAGAGGAGGTTGTATGAAAGGATACGACGTAATTAACAGAGTGGGCAAATGGGTTGTCTATATCTGTGAGGATGACGGAAGCCGAGACTTGGGTTACGAACACTCGGGATACTTTGAACACGATAGTTACGGTGAAGGTGGTAGGTTATGGTTTTATAATTGGGAACTTGTGGACTATGATGGGATAGAGGAACTACCCGAACAGGTTGAAGAGGCAATAAAACAATTAGATTTTTCATTGGGAGAGGAATAAAATGAGCAGATTTGACGCAAAAGATATAGAGATAAAATCACTTGAAGATTCGCTAATACACACGGCATATATAAATTCTCTATTGCAAGATGCACTTGAGTGTATAGCAAGCGATACAGAAGAAGATGCACAACAAATAGCACAAGAAACACTTGAGGCTATTACAACAAGAGAGGAATTATAAAATGAGAAAAGAAATGAGTGATTTCTTAGTATATAATAGGGGAGATTTAGTAAGGTGGGGAGATGGAAGGTTAGTTATATTTTCTGACTATACTTACAAATCGCAATCTGAACTAATAAATGAAAGGGAGGACTTAGAGGTTGGCGATACTATTTCTTGGGCGAAAGACCTTCCTAAAGATGTATTGGCTGAATATCAAAAACAAATAGAGGGATTATAAAAGGATGATTATATACGATATTATAAAATGGCTGAATATTTTTATAGTCTTAAATCCATTTTTAACGATGGTTTTATCTGTAGCAATAGGAATGTCTATTGACAGATTATATTTAAGATTAAACCCTAACTATAGCCTTTGGAAAAGGGAAATAAAATGAAAGAATGTATTGCTTGCAAGACGACAAAAGAGGACAATAAGTTTCCTTATACGGTTTACAAGGACAAAAACGAAGCATACAGAAGGTATAATAATATGTGTTATAAGTGTCGCAACTTTTCGGGAGAAGGTGTAACTCGCGAACTTGTTGATTGCCGTCAAAGACTTAATAATAAAGCGTTTATAAACTCAAAGCCATCAACGTACCGTAAGGCGGGTTATAATACAAATCTCCGAAATTCAGATTGCGCTATTGATGAGATGGGATTAGATTATGATGAATTTGAAAACATAAAGGATATAAATGAACTATAAATTAGACTATTTATTAGGGAGGATGTAGTGGGTTATAAGCTGGGGAAGATAAAAGACTCTTTAAATGACAAGCCGTACACGAACAAAAAGTTGTCTGATTGTATAGAGTGTGGATACGAGTTTGAGAATACTTTAGACCAAAAAGTATGCTCGCATTGTCAAGAGTTATTAGACGGGTTTTTAGGGGAATTAAATAAAACTTAAAATAATGCTTGGTTTTATAAAACGGATGTTTATAAATTACGATACAGGATTGGAGATACAAAATATATAAAGGGGCAGACCATAAGGCTTCTCGGGGTTTCCGTTTATTTCCCTCGACCTTTCCCTTGCTACTTAGATGGCAGTTTGCCCCTTTGCCTCCTATCACAATTATAAATTAACAGAAAGTGTAGAAATATATGACAAATAATTTAAAGAGACTAATAAGGGCGAAAGGCTTGCGTCAAGGGTGGATTGCCGAACAGGTCGGAGTTACGGATACGGCTATATCATATTGGGTAAATAATCACAGGCAACCGAGCGGTGTTTATATTGCCCGACTTACAAAGATACTTGAATGCTCGGCACAGGAGATATATGATGTCTGATTATGAGAAAATGAAAAAGTCTAAATTTAAAGAATGGGATAAGGTGATTGACGATAATCTTGACTCTTGGGTTGATAGTTTTTCAGAAATGATGAGAAGAAGAGAAAATTGGGATGTAAATTTTGATGAGTATCTTGAGGTTTCAATGTTTAAGCTGGAGTTTAAGGATATGATTGATGAATCTCTTGCACAATACAATAAAGAGTACCCCGAAAGCGATATTGGTTACGATGCTTTCGCTTATAATTTGCTCCAAGTGTCAAAAGAAGAGGCAGATGAATTTATGAATACACAGGGAGGTCAAGCGTGAGTAGGATAAAGGAGATAGCAAATGAGTTTAACCTTACAAAATCAGACTTTTGGGAACTTAAGCGTGGCAGTAAAACCGCGTGGATTCTTACCCACGATGCGTGCGAAAAAATTGCATACCAAAAGGGCATTGTATTTAAGAAGCCCGATATTTATCGTGACAACAACTCCAATATTGCTTTTGTTGGTGAGGGTGTACTTAAAGATAGAACTGAATGGACAACAGGTGAGGCGAACCCAACTAACTGTAAAATGGCTTATAATTGGGCGATGGCGGAAAAAAGACTTAAGGATAGGCTCACTCTTAAACTTATCAACGCATACGAGTATGGGATTTATTCAGAGGTTGAGGCTGATTCTTTTAAGAAGGATAACTCAAGCAGTCTTGAGCCGTCTCCGATGACTAAAAAACAACAAAATCTTATAATGCAGTTAGAACTTACCGCTAAGGTCAAGAACCCTATAAACTTTGAAGGACTTGACAAATTAAAGGCGTCTGAGTATATTGACAAATTAAACGCAAGGATAGATGAAAATGTTTCTCCAAATCACAGATGAGTACGCAATAGAATCTGATGTATGCTCTTGGGCATTATCAAGAAAGAGGACTACTAAGCGTGAAGGTGAGCATTATCAACAGTTTGCTTGGTATTCTACGCTTGAGGACGCTGTAAATGGACTTGCTCGCAGAATGATAAGGTCTTCAAAGGCTGATAATTTAATTACGGCTATGAAGGATGTTGATGAGGTGGTTTATAATCTCACTAAAGCGTTAGAACCTAATTTTAAAACAACAACAAAGGAGTAGCAAATGGCTGATAAAATATATCTCGGCAACGGAACAGAAAAGTTTGATGGTGACGTCGTGGACTTTTCAATAAACTTGACTAAACTAAGGGAAGAGGCTTCAGACTTTATATTTGAGTATAATGGTCAAGAGTACATAAAACTTAAGTCTGGAAGAAAGCGTAATGGCGCTGACGATTACGGGAAGACTCATTATATTGAGGTAAACACCTTTAAGCCAACACAAGAAGCTCAAGGGCAAGCTAAAGAAGATACCAAAGAGCCAACAGATGATGATATTCCATTTTAATGAGTGATTACAAAACAAACGGAAAGCACTTGCTTGGCAATAAAGGGGGGCATCCAGCCTCCCTTAGAGGGCGGAATCTAACCGAGAGTGGTAAAATTTGTACGAAATGTTCTCAAGAGAAGCCACTAACTGAATTTAGGTCTGAGAAAACATCGCATTGCAAAAAGTGTATCCTTAAATACTTAAGGGAGTATGATAAAAAGAAGAGGCAGAGGCTATGGTAGAACTATATGTAAGGGTAAACGGTGAAGAGCGATGGGCAGACGCGAAAAAGGTTTTGGAGTACTTGTACCCCGAACAGGTGAAAATCAGCGGGAAGATGCCGTTACCCTATCAGAAGCGAGTAGAGAATTTCTTTGAAGCGGTTGATAAAAATATTATAGGGGTATGGAAAGATGCTTATCCCAATGTAAATGTAAAGAATGAACTTAAATTGGCACAGGCTTGGCTAATCTCAAACCCTAATAAGGCTAAAAAGGACTTTAAGGCGTTTATAAATAGGTGGTTAGCTAAGGCAATGCACAATCCTAACAATAAAATGTTAGCAACTGAAGATAAGATAGTTACAGACAGAGAGGCTGATAGGCGAGATTATATCAAGAGGGCTGAGCAAAGAGCAAGGGATGATTACGCATCACCGCAAGCTATCAAAGATATATTAAAAGGAAACTTTGAGTCTTAAGTCTCAATTAAGAGAAGCCATTTTAAATATATGGCGCAAGGATACAATGATAGAAGAACTGTCATCAGAGAATAGCAGGCTGTCCAAAAGTAACGCTATGCTCCAAACAAAATTAGACTTGGCTATGCAAGGTCTAAGGAATATTAAGGAGTATGCCGATACTATGGGGATAGCAAAGAAGACATTAGACGAAATAGATAGCGTATAGAGTTTATAAATACGGCTTTTAGGTTCAAGGGGATTTTGCCCCCAAAAATTACCCAAAGAGAGCCACATTTCATTTCAATTTCAAGTGAGTTTGCTGACCACGAATTAGTAGAGGAGCTTTTGAGGTGTGGCTATGGGTATAAATAGGAGAAGGATGATTAAAGTATTTGTGTACGGCTCTCTAAAGAGAGGATATTGGAATAATACGCTACTTAGGGATAGTAAATTCTTGCATAATGCAACTACCGTTGATAGCAAGTTTGATATGTATGACTTAGGGAGCTTCCCCGCTGTTGTCAGAGGTGTCTCTAAAATATATGGAGAGGTTTATAGTATAGATGAAGAGACTCTTTCTAAATTAGATGCTCTTGAGGGGAACGGCTCTTTTTATAATAGGGAGGAAATATTGGTTGATTGTGATGGCGAACATTCTCGTGCGTGGATTTATATTTTCTGTGGTACAGGCAGTCGGAGTCGCAGGGAGAATGTATATCTTGAGGGCGATGTTATATCTTGGGGGAAAGTTGTATGATGCAAGTAATTGAGATTGCTCTTATAGTTCTTTTTATTGCCTATATTATCTATGGAGATGAACAATGATTTGGATTTTTATATTTATTATGCTTGTCTTAATAATCTACACTTGGTCTGAGATTTATAAATTGCAGATAATGTTGGCGACCTTAATAGTCAAGGAGAAGGCAAAGGATATGCACGATGAAATTATGAAAGATTTAGATTTTAAGGGTGGTCATTTTACAGAAAAGAACTAAGAAGTTTAACTTTATAACCAAATCGCAAAAGGAGCATTATGGGAGAAGCCAGCAAAGATAGAGGTAGAGATATTATTCTTGGAGTATATAGGAGTCAGCTAAAGAAGTTTAGGGAACTGTCAGTATATGATGATGAAGGAAACTTTTTGTTTGGCAAGTATACAGAATTTGGCACTAAGGTCACAGAAGGGCTTATAAAGATAACTGAAAAGCGTTTATTTGAGCTTGTAAATGCAAAGCTATCACGCAAAGGAATTTTACGTTATGAGAATCAGTCCAACGGTCAAGCAGGCAAGAAAGTGTGAGCTGTGTGGCGTTTATAAAAAGAACGCCGTATTTTACACATTAAAGCCTCATCCTGCGATTATAAAACTACTTGCTAATCCCGAAAACAGGACAGTATGTAAGGTGTGTGCGATGAGGGAAGAGTTTGGAAGTAAGTATAAACAAAGTAAAAAATACAAGGAGTGGGAAGATGCCCAACAGTAGTAAAAGAAAAGGATATGTTTATGAAAAAGAAGTTAAAGATGATTCTGAAAATTCTGGAATCTCTTGCAGGCTTGCTCCTCTCAGCAATGGTCGTAATATTGGTCTTACTGAGGGAGTTGATGGGCTACTTAATGGCGAATATAAAGTCCAAATGAAAAGAAGGGCAAAGGTGTCAAACCTTTATACCCCAAGCGAAGAGGTTGATTTTCAAGTATTTAGAGGGGACAGGCAACCATCATTTGCAAGTATGAGATATTCAAAATTACTTGAGATGATATGCAGGATTAATGAATTATATGAACACAATGAATCACTCCAAGCTGAAAACAAAGAGCTGAAAGATAAGCTATTCCGTGAACTTAAATAAAGATTTTATAAGTTTCGTAAAGACTTTTGGCTGTAGCGTGTGTGGTTGCACTCAAGTAGATGCCCATCATTTAGATACGATAGGTATGGGTGGGAACAGGAAAGGCGAAAACATTGAAGACTTTTCTTGTGTGCCGTTATGCCGACAGCATCATCAAGAATGGCATCAGATTGGAGATAGGGAGTTTACAAAAAAACACTCTATAAACTTATGGAAGACTAACTATTTATTAAATAGACAATGGAGAAGTAAATGAAGGCAAATGAATTAGAGATAATGAAATTAGCTAATAATTATGGCTTGTTTGAGACGCCAATAAAAGAGTATCCTCGAAAGATGTCGCAGTTTGACGCCTATAATAAAGATTGTATAGTCGAGATAAAACACAGAGATTCATTTTGGGATGACGCTCTTATTGAGTTTGGTAAATACTCATTTAACAAAGAGTTTGCTAAGTTAAATAAACTTAACTCTTTATATTTGAAAAGAATGGCAAACCGATTGGTTATATTTGACCTACTATATTTAGAGAGCATAAATTATGATTTTAAATGGGAATGGAAAGATATGCCCAAAAATACAGAGTTTGGGAATAATGAGATGATACCAAAATTTGTTGGCTATATAAATGTAAAAGATGCTTGCGAGAACATTGAAATAGTATGAAGTTTACCGCTGAAGTAAAAGATGGTAAAATGACGCTTCACGATAAAAGTGGGTTTAATCGGTTTATATCTGAGCTTGAGGGTAATGTATGGCTTGAGGTAAAACAAGCCCCTGCACAGCGCTCCCACAAGCAAAACGGGTACTATAGGGCTATGGTTAGAGAAGCGGGAAATGAGTTTGGTTATACAGAGAATGAAATGCACAAAACATTTAAGGAGTTATTTCAAATTAGCTCTACTAAAGACTTAACTATTCCTGAATTTTCTGATTACCTTGACAGGATAATAAGGCATTGTGCACAATTAGGGTATCCTTTGCAAGACCCTCGTGGTCGATAAAATGTATGTGTTCTACTGAACAATATATTGGACAGTAGTATTCTCCCATTGCGTTGTCATCAAGATGATGTGACCACCATATTGGTAGTACGAAAATGAACCCGAAAAGCACGTTCCCATTACCAAACCTCCCTTATCTTTAATTTAACATTATAAACATTATTTGCAACTTGGTCATATGAAAATGAGTTCATATCAAACCTTGCTATTGCAAATTGGTCAGGACTATTATTACTCTTATTAGCTTGAAAGATAAATGGTAAGTGTCCACCCATAGTTTTGTTTATAACCTGCGAGAAAAAATCAGTACCATCTAAAATATTTGATGCAAAATCATCTGCCTCAGTACCTGATAAATTAGTTGTTGCTGCAACTACAGGCATTAGGTCTGTATCTGAAAGATATGAGAATGATAAGTCCCATACTCTACGACCACTACGATAATTCTGTTTATTGCCTAATTGCCAAGCACCATACTCTCCCCAGTCAGCAGGTTTAGTATAAGTGGCATTGGAAAGTGTTGCCCCACCCTTAGTTTGTATAGTTTTAACTCCATCATATTCATAAGAAAGTTTAAGATTAAGGTCAGGAGAATGTGGCATATCATAATAATTACCAACAGAAATACTACCAATAGGGTTTGAACAATAAGTAGCATTAGAGGTTGTTCCTGAAAGTTCTACACTCCTTATAGAAAAACCTTCATACTCAGGAGATAGCTCGTTGTTTTCAGTTCCATTTAAATCTGCATTAATAATTATAGCATTATTAAAATTGTAAGTATTAGTTAAAAGACCTCCTTGATGACCTAAGTATGCTATATATGATTTGTCTGTAAAAATGTTATCAGGATATGTAACTGAACTTGCTTCAACATTTGTATTTGCTTTATACTGTGTTGGATTCAATCTATATACATCAGCAATATCTGTATATCCTATAGCAGATAAATATTCAAAAATATTTATATAAAATCTTGGTGTTCCTACATTCTGTGCCATTAATATCCTCCTCCACCACCTGAACTACTTGAAGTAGATGTGGTTCGTCTAATTTGTGAAATTTGTTTCTTTGTTATATTGACCCTATCTTTATGAGGATATATATTTACAGAATCTTCAGTATGTACTCCACCTGTCATAGCAGTACCATCAGAGTGGATATGAATTAACTCATTAGCAGGGACAGGAGAGCCATCAGCATATTCATATTGACCTTCAGATTTGGTTCTAATATTGTTATTAACTACAATGCTATGCTTATTAAATCTTTGTTTAGAGCCTATAAGGTATGTGCCATCACGAGTTCCCCATAATGAACCATCATCTTCCCACTTTTCTCTGTCTAATTCCCAATAATCAACACCTTGTAGTGTAATTCGTTCTCTCTCTAAGGTGTTATTATTTATAGACTTGCAAGATAGGATTCTAAGCTCACCTACATAGTTAAATAGTTCTTGTGGCATATCTTCACCATTAAGCATTACGCCTATAATCTTGTTTTTATTTGCAGACAGGAAAAGATTATCAGGGCTATTTGTAATTCTGATTGTACCCTTGTATCTTAACTCAAAGCCCTGAGAGTTGCCATCAAATAAAACTTCACCATTTCCATAAGTTATCATAATTAGCTCTCATCCAATATAGTGTTTACTAATGTTACTATATCTAATATATTCACAATCCCATCACTATTCATATCCATTATATCTGACATTTCACCTGTTGGGTCTATTTGCCCTGCTAATATAAAATTAATCATAGTAACAATATCTAATATATTTAGAACCCCATCTTGATTGGAGTCACCTGTGCCTGATACAATATCATCAGGGAAGGGGTTATAAGTTTCTAATTCTACATATACAGAATCTAAATTACTAAGAGAATCCCCATTTTCAAACTGCCAAAAGCCATTGTTAGCAGCGACTATATCTCCTGAAACTATTCTTTTATTGTTTAAAATAAATGTATTAGGGTAATCATTATTAGTTCCAAAATAAAGATGAGTAACTTCCACGAAAAGTTCATAGCCACCACTAAATACTAATGGTTGTCCTTGTGATGATACAGTTATTTTGTAATATTGACTTTGAGGAAAAATATTTTCTAAGCTATCAGCTTCAGCTGATAAAGGTATTCCAACTCGCAACATATTCAAATTTTGTGCTATAACATCACCAACAAAACCAAACAACTCACCTTCTTCTGCTTCTTCTTCCTGTGCTTCTACTGTTACAGATTGGGATGCGTTAGCTATATTTCCTGAAGAATCTATTGCTTCATAGAATACTTGGAAAGAACCTGCCTCTGAATAGCTCCCTGACAATTCAGCTTCCTCTGGGATTGTGTTGCTGAATGTAATATCTACAGCCACTTCTCCATCTGTATCATCAACAGCAGTAGCAGTAAATGGAACAAAAGCATCGCCTACAGTATATGTTAGTGATGCACTTCCAAAAGTTATAACTGGAGCAGTTGTATCTTCAGGTTCTATTACCTCATCATCCCAATTACTATTATCAACATTCCCTAATGCGTGTAATTGCATACACTCAACAGATACTGAATCTAAATTCTTTGTAGTAGATGTAACCATAAACAATGGGTATCTTGTTTGAAAATTAACTGAGGTTAATGCAGTATAGTTTATACCATAAGCCTTCACACCTTGAAATAGATTCTCAAACTTGACCAAATCTCCAATCTCTAAATCAATGTATTGTAGTGGTAGTTTAAGGTTAAATATTAAATGGTCATTCTTGTATTGCTCTGATAGGAATGATGCTAATAGATTGGCAGTTTCTTCATTCCTAATATAGTCTGATTCAAATTCTAAATGTGCATCAGCAGAATCTTCAATGCCATAATAGTCATCAGCACCTAAATCAATAGGGGTAGTTGTTTTAAGGTATGAATCCTGTGCATAATCTTTATTGTAAGATACAGTTACCTTCTTATAAATCTGCTCAGGCTTAGTTTTCTTAAACGAGTAAGATATAACCTCTGATTCTTTAATTGGAGTAGCACCTGCATAATCACTATCATCCCCCTCTACAGTATAACTATCCTTAATTGTATTGAAACCAAAGCTACCATCATTATTGAATTTAGGGAAACATTTAGTGGATTTAGCTATCTCTTCAATAAGTTTCTTGGATGAAATTTTCTTATTTACAGTAAACGCAAATTGCCATCCATCGTGAGCAGCCTTTGCTTCTGCATATTCTGCTTCATCAATATTCTCGTGTCCAAGTTCACTTCTAACTAAATCATAGATAATATCAATAGGGTTTTGAATAAACTCATCCGAAGTAATTAAACTATTGATTAATTCTTGAAAATATCCTCCTAATATACTATCCTCAATATACTCCTCTGACTCATTCGCAATACCTGAAAGCCATACAGAAAATCCAGACAAATAAGTATCATCAAGCCCCAATTCAGACCATTTAGTCTGCCAATCTAGTGAGAGTAATTCAGAAGCCAACTCAGAAATGCTTAAAGATTGCATTAGTTGGGGATGATTAGAAAATGTATTGACCCTCCCATTAATATCCCCATAATAATCAGCAGTTTTAACTCCTTTAATGTCATATATGGCACTTGACTGTATCTCATTAATAGAACATTGAAAGGATGCTATGTCAGAAATTTCTGATGTGCTATATATTGTAAAGCTATGCCCTGTAAATCCTGATATTGATGATACTTCTTTATTGTGCATTTCAGGGAAATTTGTACCTTCAGAGAAATTGTCTAAACTCAAGAGTGAAGCATCCCCTCCTGAAATCTCAGAAGCGAATATCTCAACAGCCCCTCCACTACTATATTCACCATTATTAATAGCTGTTCCACTATAATTACCTTCATCATCATAAGAATGACTATAATTATTCGCAATCCCTATTAGTTTTGATTCGACTAATAATTGGAAAAGTGAATTAGGGGCAGGGTATGTCCTCGTTAAATCAAAACTTACTTCAGAAAAGAGTATTGCTCCAAACTGACTATCTTTTGGGGATTTAAACTTTCTAATAAATTTAAATTGTGTAAAGCGACTTAACTCTGTACCTGTTAGAGTAGCATAGGTGTATCTTTCTATATCCCCTTCAATAATACAGGCAGATGAGGAATTGTCATATATATTAAAATAATTTGTATTGCTTAAAACAGTAGGGGATATATATTGATTATCAGGGACATTAGGGCTACCATCAGGAATATCTTCAGGATATATTTCTACAGAAGCTATACTGTGGGAGGCTGATATCATTTTGACATAAACTTGCAGCATATCATCTGCAAATAAATTCTTATAATCGTAAATAGAATCTGTAGCTGATGGCTGATATACCAACTTTAACAGAAATGAGCTACCTTGAATATCATATTGCGATATATCTTTATATTGATTTATATATTCATCATCTTCACCAACTACACTATGCCCAATTAAAGAAAACCCCTTTTCCCTTAAAACATTATATTCATATTCCCCATCTTTTATATAAAGTGGATGAGAATCTTCTGATAGCCCCTCCCTAAACATTATCTCTTTATAATCAGCTATTAGCTCAATATCTCCATCACTATCACCAATAACATCATCAGTTAATTCTTGAATCCCCACCAAAGGACTTCTATCAACATATCCATATACCATTGGAATAGGCTTATTTTTATATTTATCAGGGATATAAAATTCACCCCCTAAATTTTTACTCGGCAAATCCTTATGTGCTTCTTTCTCTGTTAAATCTTCAAGCTCTACCTTGACCTTCTCATCATCGTGAGATATGCGTCTAATAATACCTTTGAAAACTTCTCTAAGGTCTGACTGACTCTTAAAGTAAATAGTAGCTTCTTTATTAATTAAAGATGTTTCAGAAAGTTGGTCAGAGAATCTAACTCCCTCAAAAGGAAAGTTGTTAAACTGAAGCGATACATTAGAAATCTTAAACTTTCTTGACTCTATATCAACTGATTCCTTGATAGAAGGAATATTCATAAGAATAGGTTTGCAGTAATATTGAACGTCTTCATACTCAACAGTTACATTGTTGGTTGAATACCAAGTACCATCTATCTCTACTACAGGATATAGTTGAGTATTCTTACCCTGTATATCATCTTCAAAAGACATTAAGAAACTCCTATGTCAGCACCACGCCTGATTGCTTCTTTAATCATTGGGATAGCCTCATCTTCTATAAAGTCTTGGGACATAACATTACCTGCAAAGGATATGTTTACATTCCCTGCTCCACCACCTGCATTAATTCGATTCATTGCTTCTATGCCTACAGCACTTACAGCATTTCTTGACATTACAAATTCACCTCTTTCAGCTTCTATCAGAGTTCCGCCCGCTGAATGCCTGCGCCCACCAACAAGACCACCTTGTTCCATTTTAGTCGCCTGAACCTCTGCAATCTGTGCGTTTATATTTTGAATCTGAGCCATCCCTGAAGCCACAACTGCAAGACCCTCAACAATACCAAGAAACCCCTTAGCCTTAATAGCTTGAGTCGCCCCAATATATATATTTGCGAGACCTTGCGCCTTCCCTAATTTTAAAGCCAGTATTGTCTGTTCTTTATTCCCTTTAGCTAAAGCAACACCAGCCTGAGACATTTTAGAGAAAGCCCTGCCAGCTCTTGATGCCATCTTAGTGTAAGACTCAGAGGTTTCACCTGAACTGTCCTTTATTTGACCAAGATTTTTTATGTACTCTTGTTGGTAGCCTATTGCAATTAATAGCCCCTCAGACTCCGCTTGGCTCGCCGTTAGCAATTTTTTCTTCATTTCATCGAGAGTTTGATTTGCCAGACTTTCTTCTCTAATTATAGCTAATTGCTCTGAGGTGAGCCCAAGTTTTTCTTTATTTATCTCCATTAATCTAAACTCAGTATCCGCAACTCTTTTTTGGGCTTTTTCAGCCTCGCTAAATCCTGCTTTTAAATCTTTTGCATAGGAGTTAAATAAATCCATATTGCTCTTAAGAAGAGCTTTATTCATTGAAATTAGAAGTTTTTTTGCTTCAGCCTCATCTTTAATCTTTTGCTTTTTATGCTCGATTAAAGTAATAAGCATTCTCTCTTCAGCAGAGAAATCCCTATCTAACCCAATAAGTCGCTTTGTAACCTCATCTTTAGCAAGAAGTTGTTGAAGCTCTATTTCAAGTGAATGCTCACTATCTTTTATTATCTGTAATCGCTCTTTGAGAATATCTAATTGTTCTTGTGCGAGCTTTATGTTTTCGCCAATTTCCCCATTAACGCTATTCATTATTTCAGCATAAGTTTGGGTAGTATCAGACGTTTCATCTGTTTTTGAGTCTAACAAGCCCATCATCTCAATCAAGGCTAACCCTGCGACTGCGATAGCCCCAAAGGGGTTTGCAGCCATAGCAATAGTTAATCCCCTTACTGCATTCCTTACCCTTTTAATTGATAGGGCTACTAATACCAGCGTCCCTGAATAGGCTATTATCCTTTTGGTATTAAAATCGTTGAATATATTAAGCATTGCTGTCGCAAATGGAAGCAAGGCATTTCCTATAGATTTCCTTAACTCCTCAGCATTTGCGTGTGCTTCTTGTAGGGCATTATTAAATTGGTGTTTTGTGCTTACTGCATCTCCTTCAGCAACAGCACTCTGTTCGACTATAGTTTTAAATCGGGTTAATACTTTCTCTCCCTCTGATAGCTCTCTAACACTATCGGTAATCCCCAACTTAAACGCCTGCGTTTGCAGAGCGCCCTCTTTTACATTAATACCATATTTTAGAACAGTCTCAGAGTTCCCTACCATAGCAGAAGAGAAATCTCGCATAACATCTGCGACTTTAATATTTTTAAGTGAGGACATATCTACAGCAACTTGCGCGAGACCTGTAGCCATTTTGGATGTTTGCTCTGTGGTCGCTCCCATAGGGATTAAAATAGAGCCTATATTTGCCGATAAGTCTTTAAGCTGATGTACTGAGCGCCCTGTTGCGTCAGCAAGGCTCGTTAAAAATCCATCTACGGACTTAGCACTATTCCCAAATACAACCTCAAACTTATTCTCTATTTCTGCAATATCACCAGCCGTCTTCACAAAGGTCATTATACCCCTTGTGAGCATCCCTATAGCAAAAGAGGCTACAAGCAATTTAGAACGCAATACTGAAATAGTCCCTCCAAGAATACGAGTATGATTCCCTGTCTTCTTACTCTGAGCCTCAAGACGCTTCATAGCCTGCCTAACCTTATCAATAGCTACTTTATTACCTTTCATAGCCTTATTAATAGTAGCTTGACTTACATCAAGTTTCTTAAAACTACCTACTGTATTTTTAACCTGAAGAGCAAGGGTTTGAAATGAAGCGTTTACCTTATTGGTTTTTTGCCTTACTTTTTCAGATGAATTGTTTAATTTACCTTGTGCGGTAGCAAGTTTATTAATAGCCCTTATTAACTTTTCGTCCCCTTCGGGCTTAAACTTTATTATTATTTCTTCGTTGTTCGGCATCTATCTGCTCTCTTTCTCGCTTTGCGAGTGCTTTTCTAATTATAAATGAGTTTTTAACCCACCTTGCAGGTTGCTCTCCATAAGACCCGCTATAAGCGGGTGTCCCAAATTGATTGCAGTACAAGTATCGCTCAATGTCTTTTTGGTGATTTTTATCTTTCACCTTATCCCTGCAAGAGAAAAAGGGCAACTGAGCATAGACAGATTTTGCCAAATCAAACTCATTGCCCTTCTCATTCATTTGTTTAGTTTCCTCTATAAGTAGGTCTATTACATCCCAAACGTCTTCATCGCAGGTAAAGTCGAGGACGGGTCGCGTCCCCTCAATTAAAACAGGTATCTGAGCCGTATATGGGAACTCACAGAATGAACAACCCCCGCATTGTTCCCATAATACATTTAGCTCTAATCGGAGGTTGTCTCTTCCCCCGATAGTAAGACCTCTTGCATTTTGCCGAATAAGGCAACCCTATCGTCAAGAGTTAAAGTCTTTATAAACTTATCAGATGTATCCCCATCAATCCCTAACCGAATCCATTTGGTCATAGTTGAGTGCATCATCTTAACGCCTGCGGGTTCTCCTTTGGCATTAAATTCATATTCAACGCTATCGAGCATTTCATCTCTCTCGTCAATAGAAACATCTTTGAGCTTAATCTTCTTACCTGATTTTAGTTTAACTTCCATTTTACCTCTTATTTAATTAACAAGCAACTTCTACTAAAGCGTTAGAGCCATCTCCAACTGCTTTAACAGAAATGTCTAACATCATAACATCACCTTCGTTAAAGGCAACATTCGTCAATACTGATTTAGCCATAAGTATTCCAAATGCTCCATCAGTCAAGCTACCATCATTGTTTAAAATGGATTCTTGAGCCGCAGTTGCTCCTTGTTGAGTCTGATTATTGAATGACGCTATAAGGGGCTCTGTATTAACATCATACTTAGCTGTTACGTCTAAAGTAGATGAGAACTCACCTGCTCTTGATACAACCTCATACCCTGTAGAAGCTAATCCTGTAAATACCGCAGGATTATCTAAGGTTAGTGAGAATGAGCTTAACACTAAGTCATCAACAGCATACATTTTTCTATATGAGACATCACTCCAAGAGCTCATAAGATAGTTTTCATCTGCCCCAAATGCTGTATCAAGACTTACAGATGGGTGTAAAGATAAATCTTCAGCCAATGTTCCTGTTTGGAATGTTACTGAGAATTTAACTCTTCCGCCTTCTGTCCCTACATCGCCATTAAGGGTTAATGATGTGACAACACAATCTTTAAAAGCTAAATCAGAGCTTGCCAAAGGGGAGGACACAACAACAGAAAGCAATGTCCCTGCTTGACCTGTATCAGTTTTCCCGACAGATTGAACTCCTGCGTCAGACGCAAAGGAATATACTCCGCTCGCAGAACCCTCAGCTTCTCCCATAATATTTTCTAACAACATATCAAGGGCATCTGTTGTAGCTGTCCCTGACGCTGATATTTCTTTCACAGACCCTTTAACGTCTTGGAAGAAATCTTCTTTTTGCAACACCCTGCTACCTGTCCTTACATCAAGAACCTGTGTTGGGTTTAAAGATGGCATCCCTACGGAATCTACATCTAATGCGTGATAAGCGTTTCCACCTGATGCTTCAATAGTCCCAAAGGCATCTTGCTCTGCTATAAAGATTTGAAACTGTTTGGGTGAAAAGGCTGCTGTATTAATAGCCATTATTTACCTTCTTTCTTTGTTTTTTTTATTACTTCTACATATTCCCAAGCAGGCTTTGGAACTTTATCGACCTTAACTTGCTTACCTGAATTTAACTCATCTATTATAGACGATTGATAAGAATTTCCGAAGCACCATTTTTTTACTATCGGATTATCCTTATCTTTTAATTTTATTTTCATTCTTCCTCCTCTGTCCACTCTGAGGTGGAAAGTGTTGTGCGTATTTCACTATGGGAGTATGCAGTCATACCCTCAAATCCTTCAGGAGTATTACCATCCCATTTTAAAATCGCTTTTGTACCATCTACAGACTTTCTAAGTGTACTTACACTTGTCTGAATGGCTTTTATTACTAAATCTTCTAATTGCTCATCTGTATAATCAGCAAGGGTTATTATTGCCCATTTTCTATCTACATAACTCAAGGTGTGTCTTCCTCTATATGTCCTGATGTCATATTAGTCATAAGACCTGCATTGCCTTGAACTTCTCGAACCACAATAGCTTTCTTAATTTTTCCTGTCCACCCATTGAGATAAAACCTTGCATAGGTTTGAGGTGCGAAAAAATATTCAATTTTTTCCCCAACTGTATTGTCGTATGAACCTGTTTCTTCAGGATGAATACTAATACCTGAGCCTGATGTATGCTCAGTTATTTCGTACTCCCATTTGTATAATGTACCTACTGTTCTTGCACCTGCATTAGCTCCATAGAAAGTTCCTGTATAATTATCAAAAACAAGTTCATCTCCTACTTCACTTACACCTGTAGGATAGCTACCATCATATAAATCATCATCCCATACATCACTTCCCATTGTAGGATTAACTTGGTCTGCAATTAATGGGTAAGCATCTAAAGTTCCATCTCCCATTCTCCAATAGCCTTGTAAATTAGAAGAATTATCATAATTCCCTTTATCAGACTTTAAATTAATAGGTGTACCACTATTGTAAATAGCAGCTACAGCATCTGCATCTAAAGCAACATTCCATATTGCAACTTCGTCAATATTGCCTTCCATATGGTAAGATTGGGCTGTATGCGATGTTGCCCCTATTAAAAAGTTTGTGTCAGGGTTACTTCCTGATGATTGAGTGTATGTGTTAGAATCTCTTTGAACTCCATTAATATAATATTTAGCTGTTCCACCTTCAGCGACTAAGCACAAATGTATCCAAGTATCTGTAGAAATATATGAGCTTACATCAGTACTTGTTTTAGCAGCATTTGCTACTCCAAACATAGCATTTGTAGTATTGAATCCTAAGTAAAATCTTTTCGTATTATGGCATCCCATAGTTTGCATACTAACAAAGTCATTTAATTTAACCCAATAAGACATAGTTGCATTAGTATGAATAAAATCAGGTTGGAATCCTGTATCCACATACTCATCATTACCATCAAAATCTAAACTGTAGGTGTTATTTAGCGTAGGAGTAGTATCTATAACTTCAGATAAGCCACTAAGGTGTTGGCATTTCCAATCAAAGGACACTAAATAAGAATTATCCTCACCCTCTTGCAGCTCTGTGGATTCAATCCTGCAATTAACAGCAGCAGTAGAATCTGTAAGAGATAGAGAAGTATTGTTCTGCATTAACTGCTCTATCCTTGATGTGTAACGAAGAACGTGGTCAAGACTTGATTTCTTTACATTTGGACTTTGGAATATATAACTCAAACTAACTGTGTATTCTCTTAGCTCACACCCTACCATCTTTTCAGATAAAGATGTGCTTGCTAAGTCTAACTGTAGATACTGCCCACCTGTAGAAACATTCTCATCATTAATATATACAGGCAACGCTCCCTTGAACTCAGTCCTAAAGGTACTTCTGAGTTTATCAGCGATATTCTTCCAATTATTTGTGAAGGTGATGCCCATTATATATCCATATGCAGACAAGTCCAATTCCAAGTGGATACGTATAATCCCTCAGCCTCGTCTGTGCTTAACTCGCTTTCTGTAAACTTGCAGTCAAATGCGTTGGTACTATCTGCTAATGTCATTGATGTATTATCATTGATAAGATGTTGGGTTCTTTCAATGACTCTTAAAATACTATCAAGGGCAGTCTTTTTAATGTTAGTACCTAAAAACACATACTCTACACTTACTCTGTATTCTTTCAAATTCTTGCTTGAGTTGTAATCAACTAATGCGTTACTTACAGGCTCAAGTCTTATGTATTGGCTTCCTGCCTTAATATCCTCGTTGCCGATGTAGACAGGGATACTATTCTTAAATTCCGTTCTGAGAACACTTCTTAACTTATCAAGTATGTTCTTCCAATTATTTACAAATGTTATCGCCACCTGCGTGTCATTCTAATAGGCTTTAATGAATTAGCATCAACCTCTTCTGTCCACCCTTGAACCTCCACCTCCCAAATGTCATTGACCGCAGCAGTAGAATTAAAGTCTGTACCTGAAAATCGTATTTGCAATCCTCTTGCCAAGGACTGATAGTCGCCATTTATAATTTCATCAGTAACAATCTGACTACCTTCATTCATACCAAGTTTATCGCTATCCTTAGCCCATACAGAATACTTGGCAGTACCAATAGCTCCACCTGTTGTAATCTTAATTTTCAATAAGTCAAATGTGCCACTATAATGACCACGAGTATCTACAGGTCTAACTGTGCCTGTATAAGTAACATCCCTAACAACACCCTTAGATGAATCAGAAGTGTTTTGCCAAGATAGTCCTGCTTTGCCATTATTAAGAGCATCAATGTTCTCTTGTGCTTCAACCATCATTGCCGAAGCCATTTCACTTGTAGGGTCATTGGCTCTAACCATAAGGACAGCACATAGAAGTGCAGTAGTCCGAATAATCATATAGTCAAAATTACCTGACTTATCTTTAAATTGATTGGCAGGCAAGTTAGGGTCTAACTTTGAATCTAAATATCTAC
>ERZ802830.825-NODE-825-length-30607-cov-10.066_pt1 | contig 30607 bp, 28 predicted proteins | sample MGYA00345654_ERZ802830 | MGnify/ENA primary metagenome ERZ802830 (study PRJEB30503, sample SAMEA104212375) | marine metagenome | biome: Westerlies Biome; feature: [SRF] surface water layer (ENVO:00010504) within the epipelagic zone...; material: water... | reverse complement strand
TGACGGAACTGGCGCAGCTGACGGAACTGGCGCAGCTGACGGAGCTGATAGCGTAACTGATGGCGCAGCTGACGGTGATTACAACAGCGCCTATAACAACCTATACACTCAAATGTCTGATAGTGGAGCTGCTACTGACCTAGCCATTAGCGCATACGAACGTGACGGAACTGTAATTAGTGGGTATGAAAATTTAATAAACGCTTATACTGCTGCATTTCCAGATGGCGCAGCTGACGGAGCTGATAGCGTAACTGATGGCGCAGCTGACGGAACTGGCGGCGATTTGGAAGGCGATTCTTCTTCCGGTTCGAGCTTCTTAAATGAGTTCGATCAAGACTCTGGAACCTATAGTTATGGAGCCTTAACGGGTTTGACCATAACGCAATATCAAGCGGCGGTGAAGCAATATCAAGATACTGGATCGGCTCCTGCTAGTATTGCGGAAATTGACGCAACTGGCGCAGCTGGCGCAACTGGTGGAAATACCGGAGAGGACGTATTTGACGCAGATGGAACCTTGGTTGGCACGATGCTTGATGGTGTTTTTACGCCCGTTAGTACGGCGGAAGGAAGCGCTGACGGAACTAGCGGCGAACTTGCGGCAACAGTCGCAGATGGAGTGATTGCAGATACCGACCCTAACGACTTTGCGGGTCAGATACAGAAATTACAACAACAGATAAAGTTGCTGACGAGTTCTGCCGAAGAAGACGATGAAGTAGATAAAACAACTGACTTTGAAGGTCTAGTAGCAAAGCTTGAAGAATTATTTGAAAGGTACATGAGTTCTGGTTACAGCCCAGCAGCACTCTTGAACATGTTCGGCTTTACGGATGGTGACACAAGCAAGGACTTTGACTTTATGATCCCAACGTATTCGGGCTCAGATAACGTATATACACGCAAAGCCGTCAAAGACCGAGATACGGGCGAAATACGATATATAAACGTGCCGATAGGAGACATGGCTTCTGGTGGCGGCAGCTTCCAAGAAAACCGCCGAGCGGGCTTCGGAAGCATGTTTTAAGGAGTAACCGCTATGTCAGCATTTCTAAGTATGGTGAAGCGCACAACTGGTTTAGATTTACCAGATATTGATTTCAACAAAGCTCTAAACCTAACAAACATTTTGCCAAGCGACTTGGGCGACGTCGTAGAGCTGTGGTCAACAATAGAGGCTGTAAAAAACGGCACCAAAACCCAAAAGCAATTAGACGAAGCATGGGCTGCTTCAAGTGAGGCTACAAAAGCCAGCTTGGAAATGATGCTCAGTTCGCAGGAAGATTTTACCGAGGGCGGTGACGCCATGATGGAAAATCTTAAAATGCTTACGGATGAGTTTGGTACGTTCGGCCAGATTAGCCCTGACATTTTTGACGAGTTTGCAGAGTACTTGTCCAAGCAAAGGGCAAGTGAGGAAAGCTCTAACGCAGACTTAGTTTCGGAAGCTATTACGCAGTACAAAAAAGACGTAAAAGATCTTTCCGACGAAGACCTCCTAGAACTAGATAAACTCGAAAAGAACTTTCGGGAAATGTCTGATGAAGACTTAAATCAGCTTTACGGTAACACAGTAAACAGAGATATAAACGCTGCTGCTGGCGCACCTAATGTCGATGATTATCTCTCTGCCCTTGAGTTAAGGGATGAAGCGGCTTTAGGCGCGGCTCCAGACATCATGGAGAAATCTCGGCAGACAGACGAGATAGCTTCTAAGTTTTTCCAGCTAAGGCAAGCAAACTCTGACGCGGCAATTCAAGAACAATACGAACAAGCCAGAGTAGACTTGCCTGATGGTATGAAGAATAGCACTATGGCTGTTCAACTAGAAAAAGCTCGTATGAACTTAGCCGCAGAAAAGGCTAACGAAAATCTGTTGGCTGCGTTCGACGACGCATACGCATACATGAATAACGTTTCTGGCAGCACAGCCGCACAGCAAAATCTGGGCATGAACGAACGTAACATGTCTCGAAACATTTACGGCGACAGCATCGGGGCTACTACATCCAATCAAGCCTTGGGCATGAACGAGCGCAACATGACCAGAAACCTTAGAGGCGATGCGGTAAACGAAAACAGTGTTATGTTTACGAACGCACTTGCTGGTGGAAATTATGGACAGGGTAAGTTCAGCCGTCAAAAAGGTCTTGATGGTATGAACCTGACTTACGCGAATACTTTAAACAACGCTCCAATAGGCGACATCAACAACCTACGCGGCATGCGTAATAACACTGCTTTGACCGACATGAACAACGCTCTTACGGCAGTATCAAATCGTGCGGATGTAGCGCAGGGCTACATGAACAATACGATGGACTTATACTCTAAGCCGTACTCTTACACTGCTGGCGGATACAACGCGACTAATACTGCGGCCAAAGGAACTATTGGCGGGCTGTCAAACAACGTAAGTTATGCAGCAAACGCAGCAACTAATGCAGGCAGCGCGGTAGGTTCCATGTACGATACTATGAAGAAAAAAGGTTACTTCGATAGCATTAGGCTACCTTGGGCTAGTGAAGCGTAGAAAGATAAGCAATGGTTAATATAGTTGGGTTCTTACAAGGCGTCCGCGAAAGTAACGACTACTGGACAAAGAAGGCGGCAGAGGCTCGTGATGAGTACAACCGTTATGTCCAGAGCAACCCTGATAGCACAGTCGATGAACGCATTGAGCGCCAAAAGCTTCTTGGCGGCGGCATGGACTACCTCACACGTTTGATGCCTGAGAAGTCCAACGTAACAAAAAACGTGGGCGTTCAAACTCAGTTCCGTCAAGACCAGCAAGATCAACGCGATCGCGCTGCCGCAGCAGCAGAGTTTGCGGCTAATAGAAACAGTGAAGCTCAAGCAAGGTTTAAAGAGTGGCAAGATGGCGCTGACAATCGAAAATCGTTGTCAGATATTCAATTATCAGATGCAACTACAAAGGTACAATTAGCTAAAAGGAAAGAAGTTCTTGATGGCCTTGCTTTAGAGGAAGATGCGACATTCGAAGATTATAAAAAGCTAATGAACGAAAAGGGAATTTACCCTTCGTTTGGAGCAGAGGTTCTATCTCTTAATAAAAATCAGTTTGAGACACAACTTCAAGATCGCAAGAATACCATAGAGATTGAAAAAAGATTAAATTCAGGCCAAATGAAATCATACGATTATACGATTGCTGAAGGTAGCGTGGCACCTCTCTTAACTTTGTTTGACGATGGTTCTTCGTTTAACAGCCAGACCTCCATTGATAAGATAATAACAGAGTACACAAAACTTAATCCTGAGTTTGGGGAATTGGACGCAGGCGCTCAAAACTACGCTATATTTACAGCAAAGGAAAAACACGACCGTAACGTAGCCCAAAAAATTCAAGCGAGTATCGCCGCTTGGGCTGACAAGAATACTGGCTCTAATGCTGACCCCGACCAGTGGGGCCGCGAAGGACAGTTTGGTTCTGAATTTGATACGGCAACGTTAAGCCCAAGCAATCAAAATCTAATTACTAACTTAAAAGCTCAGGCAATCAACACCGCTAGGAATAATGAGGAAGCACAAGTTAAGCGTTTATTTTCTCAACAAGTAGCAAGTGCCACAAGCGAAGACGAAATAAAGGCAATCAAAGCGAGCCTTACAGCTCAATTTCCTTTGCTCGGTGAAGATAAGCTAAACGCAGCTTTTGACGGTGCGAAAGTTACGGAAGAAGGCGTTAGGAACAAATTTGAAGTTGCTAGAAGGCAAGCTGTAAATAACTTAAATGCTAATTTCACCACAGCCATAGCGGAAAATAATTACGCTAACGTTGCAGACATGCAAAAAGCTTTTGCGTCTGCATTGGAAAGTGTGTCCCATTTAAACATTCCCTCTCAAGAGTTAACAAATTTAGAAAACACTTTGACTGAACAGTTTGAGACTAACTTAACCAGAGAAGCAACTAGAGCGAACGAAGCCGAAAAGACTAATGCGATGACAGCGGTCGCAGAAGACAATGCACTTACGGCTGCAAGTTTTCAAACGACCGAAGAAGCCGTAAAATCCATAGAAAGCGTTGGCTCACTTGTAAGTCCTAGCCTCTCACTATCTGAAAGCGATAAAGCTATACTTGGTACGAACTTAACATCTGCGTACCAAAAGATGAGTGTTCTTGCCAAAGAACTTGGGATACCAATGAACAAGGAGTTCGTTGAGGCAACACTTATAAGTATTGCAACTGGGAACCATTCTGACAGCCTGTCTATAGTGTCAGCCAACGGTGTTTTAGAAGAAACACTTTTGGATGCTATGCAGGAAAATTTATTTCATACTTATAGCACAAGCCCTTCCATGCGAGCATATATGAGTTCGCTGTCTGTAACAAACCTTTCTCGGGATGGACTTGGCGTGTCCTTTTCGGGTTTCAGCGAGGCGCAAAGGCGAAGGGTTGGTCAAGAATGGGGTGGCCCAGGCGGCGGGAAAAGCAAATATTACGAAGAAAAATTTAATGTTATCCCAGCCGCAGGGTTGGGTGCTGTTGGGCATCCTAGACATGGCGGGAAAAGGGATGCGGGCCTTGTATTAACAGTCGAGCAGATTGAAAAAGACGCTGCGGTAGATGTTAACCTTACAACACAAAACGTCAGCGAAGTTCTAACCATTGTTAATGGCATTCAAGCTGACGCGAAAGCATGGAGAGATATCTATTCTGGTCAAAATGCGCAGCAGCCTTTTTCTTGGATTGAAAAAACAGAGTTCAGCAACTCAAGGTCTGATATTACAAATAAATCTAGGAGATGGGCCGCATCTATTAAGGACGCTTTAATCGAAGCTTCGGAAGCTAAAGAGAGAATTGCAAGTCAAATACAACAAGGCAGTTTCTATGAGTCACAGATTTCCAACAGCAATGTAGGCACTCAAGAAAAGATGCTTGCTCACATACGAACTTTAGATCAAAGCATACAGCAATTCCAAAGGCTTTATTCGACTTTAAGTAGCGTAAATGAAACACTAACTAAAACCGAAATGGACTTGGAGCCAAGAGGCTTAAATGAGATCAGAGCTAAGTACGTGGATAGAAGCGGGGATGTTTACAGTCCGAACGATCCGGTCAAACAATTGGAGTCAAGGTTGTTTAATGATGTTGAGAAAACAATTACCAACCAAATAGATAGTCTTTTGGCTAATGGTGTTGAAAATACTAGAGATCTTTTAAGCGAAATCGAATCAGGAAACAGACGTATTTTAGAGCGGGGGCAAGAGGGCAGATACGGGTTTAGGCAAAACTTCTTATCACCAGAGCAGTTTGATGTTGTTTACAGAGACGCACTAGCTGTTGCTCTCGGTCGGCGGGACGTTTTGGAGATGCAGGCAGAAGAATACCAAAAGAGCTATCCGTAGGGACGATCCGACAAAACAAACACGATAATTTAATCTTAGGTAAACTGGAGAACCTAAGATGGTAAGGCCGATTTCACAAACCTTTGATGAGGTTTCAGCTCTATTCGATCAAGAACAAGAAGTAACTGCACCCGAAGACTACACAACGCTGTCAGGATCGCAGCTACTAGAGAACAACCAGTTCTTACAAGACCTCACAAAATATTATAGAATGTCCGGTCAGAGTTTTACTTCGACCGAAGACATGCTTGACGAGTGGTACACCGACGAGCGTTGGGACGACTGGAACTCATTTTCTAAGGGCTTAGACATCATTGAGTACGCGAACGCGGGCTCAGACAAAGAGCTTATAGCCCGATTGGGTAGAGCGTGGTCAAACGCTCCCTCTCGCGGTTCTTGGTGGGATAAGACCCGCGACATCGGTGGTGCGCTACTCATCGATCCCCTGAACTATTTTGGAGGTGCAGGCGTAGCTGCAAAAGGTGCGAAAGCGGCACAGCTTGCGACACAGGCTGGGAAGTCTGCTGCTCAGGCTAAACGTGCAGGAATGGTTGCTGGTGCAGCAAAAGGCGCGAAGCAAGAAGGCGCGATCAGCGCGGGCGTTGAGCTTGGCTTCAACGCGATGGATCAAAAGCGCGAAATTGATTACGGTCTACGCGACGAATACTCTGTGGGCGATGCAGCGAAAGCGACTGCAATCGGTGGCGCGGTAGGCGGCGCGGTCGGTGGGTTAATCGGTGGCGGCATAGGCCGTTTCAGTGGTGCAACAGAAAGTGCAATAGCAGATACGAACGCCTTAGCTATGGCGTCAGACCCAGACCTCGCAGACTTTTCGAAGATTACGGATGCGGATTGGATCGAGGGCGGTACGAACCTAGCGATTAACACACGCAAACGTATAGCTGACTTGGAAGCTGACATCCAAGAAAGCCAAACGGTAATTAATGATCCAACGTCACCTGACAAAGCATCAGCCGCCGAGAACATCGTTGCATCACAAACCGAGATCAACGACATTAAAATGTCGATTGAGCAAGTATCAGCTCTCGAACGCGCAGTTGTCGAGCGGCAACGCGCAATGGACGCTATCTATCAGAAGGCTTACGGCCAAGATGGTAAGGTAGATACGGAAGCGCAAGCCGAAGTCTCTGCAAGCATCAACGATCTTACGGCTGAGATGGCTGCGTTGCAAAACCAAGCCAGAGATTTGTTATCCAGATCTTACTTAGACGAACCCGTTGAGGTCGATACTACGCCCCCAATATCTAAGAAAGCTCAGAAAAAAGCTGCGAAGAAAACGAAAGCTACAGAAGCAAAGCCAACAGAAACGGCAACAGAAACGGCAACAGAAGAAGTCAAAGCACCTTCAAAGCCAGAAGTAGAAGCAGAAGCAGAGCCAGTAAAACTCAATGCTCTTGAAACGAAAGCGGCGAGCGAAATTGAGGGCGTTGCTCCGAAGAAACCTGTGACTTCATTCGATCAGATTAAATACAACTCAACAAGCCAAAAGGCAGCAGTGCGCAAGCTGATTGACGGGAAGAACAGCGTCATCACAGAGCAAGACGTTGTAGACTTATTCAACGCAGGGAAACTAAAAACAAACGGGTCTAAGTTAGCTGCGCGCACGCCGATAGCCGTACTCCGTAAGGTCAATAACGAAATCCGTGAGGCTGCTGGGCAGGAAGTAAAAGAGTTCGTAAAAGGTAAAGCTGCTACAGCAGCCGACGAGCCAGTTACCGAAGGCGTCGAAGACGGCGTAAATGCGGAAGCCATTGTACAGCAGGACATGGAAGACGCTGACGATATGGCGCAATTCGACAGCGAAAGCTCCGTCGAGGAAAACCCAGACGGTAGCGTAGAAGAATACGTCCAAGCTGAAAACGATAACAGCGAGTTGGAGTGGGACTTCCGGTCTGAGGGCCAGCAATCATCTATCGAAGCGTCTTACGCAAAATTTGGTGTAGACGAAGACTTCCTTGATGGCTTGATCCAACAGGGTATTGTAAAGCTCACACCAAAAGGAAAACTGTCTCAAGAAGGCAAGAAGATCTTTGAGAAGGAAGCCGAAGAATATTCGAAAGACATAGACGAATACCTCAAAAAGCCAAAGCGCAAGACGGCGGACGAAAGAGTTGCTGATTACGATCAAGCAATCAATCAAGAGAATTACGATGGCGAGTGGGGCACCACTAATGTACACGCCGAAGTAGTTTATCGGGCCATTGTCGAAATGGTTTCTGACGCCAGTGATCCTGCGAAAGAATTAAACAGATTAATAGACCAAGTTTCTACGCACGAAGGTTACAGCGGTGAGCTGAAACGGCGCGTAAAGCAAATGATTACGGCTCAGTTGGAAACAGGGCAAGACCCCACTCCAAACCGTACCATTCGTAGCGGCGGTGGTCGCGTCGAAACTGCTATGAAGCGTGAAAAGACTGCTGGTATTACGTTCCGACTGGAACCAGATACGAAAGAAGGTCGCTCAGTCTACAAAGGGAAGATCCAGTCTTTCCTCAAGAGAGGCTACGCAAGCGGTAGTGAAGACGGTCGAACAGTCATTAGTATTGATGACGTAATAACAAATTCCAAGCTCAAGAAGATGGAAGCGCAATCCATTCTTGAGGAGGACGCCCGTGGAGTTTCGATTGCCAAGCTGGAAAAATCAATAGCTCGGCTAGAAAAGCAAAAAGCTAAAAACAAATCTGGCAAGCTAAAGCCAGAGGGTGAGGCAAATCTAGCGGGCCTTAAAGAAAGGTTGGCAAAAGAATTAGCTACTCCGCCTACAGACACATACGTTGCGTACAAACCGAACGGTAATCAAACCGCAGACGACTTGCCGCAAGGTACTCGTTTTAGAGATACGGATTACGATACGGCCTACGAAACGATTGTTCGTACAGCAGATGGGCCTAAGTTTCGTACATTCGCTACGCTCGAAAGGCTCAACGAATTTTTAGGTAACGTTCGTAAAGCTGACGAAGACGAAGCCCAGTCAATCGTTCGTAGCCCAGAAGAAATGACGTCTGCCGTTGATGAGGCTTTATCTGGTGACAAGACTTTAGAAGAAAAGGCTGCGCTAATCGAAGAACTAAAGCGCACTACTGTTAAGCCAAAAGCCAAACCTAAGACGAACGCGAAAGACATCCCAACCGTGCCTGTGTTCCGCGATGAAAACGAGGACATGGTTCTTGCACTGGTTCCACGCGACATGGTTGGAGTTTCAGTTAAGAGAGCTGGTTCTAAAATTGCCAGAATAATTAATGACACGCAGATCGAAGCGGGTGCCAACGTCAAAGAGTTGTTGGGCTCATTAGAAAAGAATGACCTCAACGAATTTGCTATAGGATATTTGCCTGTCCAAGCCCGAAAGTTCCGGTCAAACAGACGCCGCATCGAGGACTTATTCGTACCTCTCAACAAAGAGAATGGCCTGGGCGCGGCTTCGGAAATAGGCAGAGATGCCGAAGGCTTTGAAACGTTCGTACCTCGGAAGATGCCTTTAACCGCTGCTGAGACAAATCAGACAACATTTAAGTTGAGCGATGAGAAAGTGTCTATCGGTGCAGAACGAGCAATCTTCAAGGTTCTTGATGATGCCGGTGCGAGCGGAGTTCCCGAAGAACTTAGAGGTGGCAAGCGGTTAGAACACTTCAATGACAATATGAAGAACCGTGAATTTACGTTGAACGAATTGAACCAAATAATTCGTACATACGAAGTCGCGCCGTTTACCTTCAAGGGGCAGAACGGTGAAATAGTACCGATGCAGACGAGGCTTCAAGTCTTGTCATTCTTGGAAGGGCTGCGTTACGACCTAGCGCCCAATGGGTTTAGAAGGCCGACAGAAAAACTTGTAGAGGCACAAAAGCAGCTAGAATACATAACCAAAGGCGTATCGAAAAAAGAGCGTCAAGTTGCCGAAGAACTATTGGACATTGTTTCAACCGAAAACAAAGCGCCTATCTTGCGCTTCAATCAAGATGGCGGCAACGTCATGGGAGCGTTTGACCCTAACACGAATGCCGTGGAAATCGCTGATAAAGCTGGGCCCATAACCTTTAACCTCACCCTTGCGCACGAATTGGGCCACTGGTCTTGGGATAACATTGCATCCTCGCAGCTCAAGCGTGAGTTCTGGGAGATAATGAGTAAGAAGTTTTCCACGCCGACAGGCCAAGTAAAGTCTGACGCGGATGCGGTAATGGAGGAAATGTCTCCTGTGTTCCGCTGGGGTAAAACGAACCAAAGGTCTATTGGTCAAGACATTACAGAGCAAACGCCTCAAGAGATGTGGGCAAACCAATTCTCTATGTATCTATTGCATCGCAAGGGGATCGACATTGGAGAAAAGGAATTCTTCAATCGTCATAAGTTCTTCTTTGAGAAGTGGTACGATAAGATCAAGGTTCTCTACAAAAAGATCCGAGGCGAAAACATATTCGATCCAGAGTTAGAGCCCATCTTCCGTAACTTAATCGCTGACAAGCGTGAGTTTGTTTATCGTAACTATCTTAATCCGGTCGAAGCCAAGTCATCGAAAGGCAAAGCTTTGGAGCGTAGGTACAGAGAAGTCTACGATGCTCGCAAAGTCTTGCAAGACAAATTAAAGTCTGGCGACCCCGAAGCCGTAGCTATTGCAGCACGCGAAATTCAATCGGCTCTTTACTCGATGGGTATGAGCAAAAAAGACGCCGAAATGATTGTGCGCTCTCAGAATAAAAAAATTATATCTGATGCTGCAAAACAAAACAGAACGCCTACGGATGCAGAGATGCGCAAGGTTACGACAAGCGGCACGTTGTCTGTAATGAAGGGCAAGGGTCTGAGTAACAGAATGGTTGCCGCAGGCCGTAGAATAAACGAGCTGATCGTAAATGAGAAAGACGTATTCGATCCAAACGGAAACGAAGCAGGAGTAGTGGGCCTTAATACTGTCGAAAACGTAAAGGAGTTTTACGACACAGAGTTAAAGCAAATCCTTACAGAAGTTATGGAACGTTTAAACACTGGGTTCCAAGATGTAGAATATGGTGACATGCCATCATACGTGCCTACGAAAGACTTTATGGGATTGCGTGAAGTGGTCGGCATGGACACGATTAACAAAGCCCGTAAGTTTAAGGAAGTTAAGCGAGCCATCAATCAAAAGAGTGCGTCTGGCAAACAGGCAGCTAAGAACGCTGTTAATAATATTGATAAAATTAAGAGCGAGAATGACGGTTCTATATCCAAGGAAACAATGGAAGGAGCAGATCTTCTTCACGCGAACGCTGACATTCCAGATTTAGTACGCACACTTGTTAATGCTAAGGGAAAGAAGGAAGAAGCTGCGGCCAAGCATGCGCTTGCTGATGCGATGCATCGTAACTTCATTCCAAAAATAAACGACAAAGACCGCCGGTACAAAGAGGCAACCGTAAGAGAATTGCCTGCGTTGGCGTTGGATCGTTTGATTAAGCACGATGATAAGGTCGGCTACTTTCAAGCAATGGCTGAACTTGCGAATAAAAAATACTATAAAAACTTTAAGATTAACGCGCTTCCAGACAAGAAATCCGAAATGCGTGTCCGTCTGCCAAGCGAAGATAGCTTGGGCATTGATCCAGAACTGGACTTAATTACTACGGAAGTTCTTAAAACAAAAAGCCACCGTACAGAACGTAAGTCTTACGTTTTAAAAACTATGACTACTCGTCTGATAGACGAAGGCTTAGACATCAATGTGATGGAAGACCCCGAAAGCGTCGGACTTAGCATGAATGATGCGCGCAAACAGCTACGTTCGATTACGAACAACATTACTTCTAACGACAGCGGCGATGTGCGTGTGGGCCTTGGTCAGATTATGGACTTGCTGCTGAACAGCTATGGCGGAGCAAACAAGTTTGCATTCAATATAGATTTGTTGGAGTACAAACCTGACGAACTTCTCAATACGTTTGATGCGATGATGTACGACACTGAGGTAGCGGGCTTCAAAACCAAAAGCCCCAATCCAACTGTATCGGTTATGAAAGAAGCGTTAATACCTATGGTGTTGGACGCTCTTGATTTCACAGGCGTAGAAGATCTTATGGGTAAATCGGTACTAAATGTCGGTGACATAAGAGCATGGAAAGAACGAACTAAAATATCCAATTCTCAAGTAGATGCTCTCAAGGATACATATCGTTCGATCAACCCATCAGCCGCAGACGATCAGGTTCAAGAGTTAATCCGAGCCGTAGCCCACGTAACCTCTGGGATGATAAACAGCGCGGATGCCCAGCGTCGTTTCTTACCTCTTAGCCAGTACGATATTGGCGGCGAATATGCTCAGAAAATGCGTGGTTCTCCTGCCGTAGAATATCTGGACGGCAATGTTCCAGCGGTCTTGGCGAAAGATTTCTCTGATGACTTAATGTCTACGCACACTATTCAGCAGCAGAAAGCCATTCGTAACTGGACTGTCAGTAGGAACCCAACGCCACTGTACATTATGCGTGGTGGTACGAACGGGTTCCGCACGGCTGTCGCAGATCCTACGCGCATGCGATACAACATGGACGACTTTCTCAAGCAGATGGATGGGCTAGACGAAGAAGGGTTGGAGGATGCAGTTTATGATGTTCTTTCCCTCTCCGATGCTTACGACAGAATGGCAGCAGCCAAGTCATCTGGCGCGGACGCGGAAGAAATTATCGCAATACAAAGAGAGATTGCAGATGCTCACAGATACTTGAAGGGAAAGCCTGAGACTAAGGCTGTATATGACCAAGAGGACTTTGTTACGCCTGTCTTCGTTAAGGATGATGACCCGCTCTTTATCCCAGAAACAATTAACGTAGAGCCCGAAGGGGATGGCGCGAGATACTTGCAAGACATAAGCGACCGGCTTTCAGCAGTGATGAAGGCTAAGGGTAGACTAAGCGATTACATCCCCAAAATTGACGACATAAACAATCGCCTACAGATGGTACGTGGAGTAGACGTACTAACGGGAATGTATAAGTTCGTAGCTGCTTCCATGCCTCACAAGGCACAAGACGTAGAGCGCGAACTGTTCCGTAAGCTGCGCCAAGCTGGGTTCTCTACTCTGACGGTACGTTCACCTGACTGGGCTAAGTATTACGACCCCAACGCGCCAGAAGTTATCTCACGCTACCAGCGAACAATGGCAAACTTCATCGACAACGAACGTTTGTACGACGAGGACTGGGGTGGTGGGCAATATACTGACCAGATCACAATCGGTGCGCAGTACAAAGATAACGACCTTAGTGCTATCAGAGACATGAAGCTGTTCAACCCATCGAGTAGGTACACTGCACCTATTGCGAGAGGCATCAACTCGACTATCATTCTTGACCCCGCGAAAGCCAAGAAAGTAAACGACCCTTACTTCTCTAATCTTAACATACCATCCGAGAAGTCATTCATGGCTTCGGGCGCACCATCTATGTCTTATGTGGACGCTCTCATGGACAGCCCAGATAACGCATGGAAGGCACGTTTACGTGCAGCCAAGCAGTTAGAAGCTGGTGGTATTCCGAGCGCATCCCTCAACACTATCGTCAAGATGGGTAAGGGGCAGAAGGTTACTAAAGCAGACGTCGAGAAGCTCAACAAAGTCAGCAGTATTTTCACCATGAAAACAAATGGTGGGATCATACGCGCATCTGGCATGAATTGGCTGGCACGTTTCGTAGAGCCAGAGGACGGTTCGGGTGGTCACTTTGAGCGCGTCAACGCCAAGATGGGACGCTTCCTTGTACCTCTGACACGTAAGTTGCACAGGCTTCCGAATAAGAATGGTCGATCTAGCACTATGGTTGAGCGCTATTATCAGCAAGGGTTCTTGCAAATGGCAGACGCAACGCGCAAGGGCTTCGGCTCTATAGTCGGCATTGCTCCGACAACACGCATCAACCAGCCGATAGCGCACGAAAGAATAGCGCAAGCGTTACGAAACCGAGGTAGCGTTGATGGACTTCGCCCCAAAGAGAAAGAAGTTTACGACGACATCCAGCAATACTTTAAGCAAGCTCACAACCGACTTACCCAGGCTGGTATTCAGATTGGCGAAATCAAAGAGGATTACTTCCCTCAAATCTGGCGTAGAGATCTGATCGAAGCTAACGAGGAGGAGTTCAAGCGTAATCTTGCTCGTTATTTCCAAGAGGAGCATCTTGTTCGTGAGGGCGATAGACTTGCAGGAGAGAAGGCACTAGCGAAAGCGAACTCTGTATTCCTTAAACTAACTGCCGAGGACGGAGTGCTGACTGGTGATCCGATGCAATTCTACTCGCGCAAGACAGCAGACAACGCAGACTTCCAGAGACTTATCAGGCTAGACCAGTTCCCAGATTTCGTGAAGGCTGGTAATCCGAACAACCTGTCCAAGTTCCTCGAAAACGACTTGCTTATCGTGATGACTAAGTATGCCGATAACGTCGAGCATCGTTTAGATTTGGTTGACAAGTTCGGGGTTGGCGGTCACGCGCATCACGATTATCTGGCTACAATCTCTGGTGGGCCAGATGCTATATCAAGGCTGCTGCGCTCCAACAAAGTTCTCAAGCGTAACTACCGCACCTTCCTTAACAACCGCCTTGACGATGATGCGGATGTTGACGAGGGCGGCATGGTCGGTGTCTTTAAGACTGACCACTTCAAAGCCCCGATCCAAAAGTCTGGTATTGAGGGGAAGATGCTTGGTGATAAGAGGGCAAACGCTCTAGTCGATATGGCTAGGTCGGGCGCATCTTCTCAAGAGATGTTCAACGAGATGATGAAGTCTCTTGATGTTTCGAAGGAAACATCGGGCCATGCTACGATGATGAAGAAGAACTTCGGCAAACGGGCCGAGGCTATAGCCAACGCGCTGTACGATACGAAAGGGTTTAGAGAGCTTCCTTCCGAAGACAACATACGTCACGCGCAGGGTTCGTTTAACGCCGTGCAGCGTCAACCGATTGATGGGTTTAGCCCACTCTACAACGGCAAGACTACATCAAAGTGGCTGCGGTCGATTAACGGCGTAACTTTACTGTCGTTTACAACTCTTACTTCGTTGGGCGACTTAGTTCTTCCACTCGTAAACAGTGGAGACTTTAAGGCTTCCTTTAATGGCATCCGTAAGTTTACCCAGTCAGGCACAGGCGGCGAAGAATATCGCGATATGATCCGTGGCGTAGGAGCCGCCGTAGAAAATATCGTACACCAGCGTATGACGACTGCGTTCGGTGTCGAGGCTACGCAGTTTTCCTCTGGCTTCTTTAATCTGTCATTGCTTACGCCGTGGACAGATACGATGCGCGACATCTCTGCCGCTACGGGCTTTGAGCATTTCAAGGCGCAGCAGAAAATTGCGCAGCGTTATCCAAAAACAAAGAAGGGACGCATAGCACAGCAAATCTTGGCGGAGTACGGGCTTGCGGATCTTGCGGATGTTAAGGCTCCTCCCGTCGAACAGATTATGAAGCCGTCACCGCTGGGTCAAACGCACGACATGTACGATAAGGTTGCTTCGTCCGTAATTAAATTTACGAACCAGTCTATCTTTACGCCGAACCCGAACGACATACACCTTTGGGGTCAGACGCCTATTGGTGCTATGTTGTATCAGCTTAAATCATTTCCAATGATGATGGCGCGTCTTGGCGGACGCAACATCCGCAAAGCTAAGGACGGAAATTGGAAGCCGCTTGCCTACATGGCTACGGTAATGCCAGCGATGGGTTACGGTGCAGCATCAATCAAGGACGTAGTCCAAGGCAGAGGCGGCGAGGAGAACAGAGAGTTCGCCTCACGCGACCGCAAGCTGACAGACAGCTACTCAAGCGCAGAAGGCATGGTCAACAGAGTGTCCGATGACTTGGGCATAGATGCTGACAGATATCTTGGCATGTACCACGATGGGTTGATGATGTCGGGTGGACTTGGCTTCGTCGGAGAAATGCTAGTGGACATAGCTAATCAAACTGACAACGGCTACTACGGCATGTGGCGCACAGCCACGGCAATCGGTGGGCCATCAGTATCACTGGGCGGTAGAGCGGTCAGAGTTCTTGGTGGGGTGCAGGATGCGGCCTTCGACGCAATGGGCTTTGAAAGCACTAACTACAAAGAGCGTGACGCCTTCGACGCTTCGTTCGGATTAGTTCCGTTTGTGGGCCAGATGCCAGCCGTAAAAGAAAATCTAAAGGATATGTTGTTAGGTGAGAGTTCTACAAAGAGCCGGTCTTCGGATCAAGCATTTGGACTTGATTTTGATCTCTAGTTTCTATTTCGATTAACATATCAAGATAGTGTTGGGCTTTCCGCAAGTCGGAGAGCCCACCTTTATCACGCCACCGTATGACGTATTTAATTACGTTAGCCTCGGCAAAAGGTATTTCGTTACGGATGATAAATTCTGTAGGCTGAATCGCGTATTTACGATAGTGATCCCCGTCCACTTGCTTTTCTAATGCGCTCATTTTTGCACGTAATCCAATTTGGTTATCTCAGTTTCGACTTCGATCAGCTCACACCGTAAGCTCGTCACTCTGTTTTTTTCGAAACGTAATTTCATTTTAGCTTTGTGAAGATCGTCTTTCTGTTGGTCGATATGCTCAGGCATATCTACTTCACTTGCTATTCGTTCTTTGATTTCTTCGACGCGAGTAATAAGACTATCTATGTCACCTTCCTTGCGCACTATTTCTTGCAATAATTCGGATCTGTTATTGAGTAAATTAATCATGTGGGCCTCAGTAATTTAAATTTATCGCAAGGCGTTACGGCCTTACTTCCATCTAAATCACAGAGCCAATCTCCATCCTTTGACGGTGATGCATTCTCGCAAAATCTGCACTTCGGATCTACCTTCGGGACGCTCCAACAAGCGCTTCGTTTAAAGCAACCTTTGCATCTGTAGTCATTATCCGTTTTTGCAATCCTGTCAGCCCTACCGTCCAGAGCTGCTTGGATTAACGAGAACATACCCAACCATTCTTCTTCATCGTACTCAACAATCTCAGCGTGATATTGAGAGGTGTTTTTGCAGTACGAAATAAAGAAGCTACGCTTTATTCCAGACATAGCCATCATCATTGTCATCTGACGATAGTAGTGGCGGTGCGAAACCTTTACCCCATGACGACTAAACTTCTTAAAGTTTGCATCGTTCATCGATTTGATTTCGAGAATTGCTCTGGGCGACCCATCCTCAAAGTCTACCATGCCATCCGTATTACATACGACATGACCGCCCAACCATTCGTAGCGGAACTGCTTGCCAGTCCACTCGTCCTTTTCGTAGACAAGCAGATCAGCTTTTTGTTTGAGGTCTTTGACCACCATGTTCTCGATACCGTGACCGGCTCGAAAAATTCTTTTTAACTTTGGTGGAATAGGATCTTCTGGAAAGCCACGTAAGGATAGCTGCATCTTGGCCGTACAATCTGTACCCGCCATCGACGCACCGATGTACGACCTAGCCTCGCCGCGATCTTCGGCGGCGAAGCCTTCGTCTATATCACTGACAATTTTTGCGGCAAGATCAGAAAGGGATTTCGTCATCCAGTGGCTTCCCTGCTGCCGGAGCTTGGCTGTCTGCGGCCTTCAACGCCGTGGATTTTATAGGCATAGTATAGTTTACTTCGTCTCTCGCCTGTCCATCTTTCTTGCTGATCTTGTTGACAACATTAATCGTCAAAGGAATTCCACGGATTGTTTCGATAGGCGGGGTAACTGTGCTATCCATGCCCAAAGAGCTAAGAATTTTTGCGAAGCGTTCACGTCCCCATTTCTGGAAGTCTGGGTTATCTGACACCCACGTAATCCACTGACGAATTTGACCGTCCTTGTTGGCGTACTTCAACTCGATTTGTACGTCGGTGTTGGACTTTACGTTTACTTTGCTTTCAGTAATCGTGACGTCATGCCTACCCGCATTAAAAATAGGGGCCATTCCACTCGCATCAATTTCGGGCAACGCTTGTCCATCAAATCTAAACTCACTCATTATTCATTTGTCCTTTCATTTCTGTTACTCTTTTCATCAAAATTGTTACATCGCTTTCGTTCTCTACGCTTCGAAGTACGCGCTTGGGATCACGTACCTTGCCGTGCCAACCCTTTACGTTGTCTGTGATTAGATAGCGGCTCACTACCATCTTGTTGTCTTGCTCTGATGTTTTGCGAACTAAGCAGAATACAAAATCAAAGTTGGCTCCGAAGTTTTTTTGAACCTTCTTCTGATCTAACATGGGCCAATATTCGGTTGATCCATTGTCGTTCGTTTCCTCTGCCGCGAGGCAGATCGTGAGAGAAGGAACATCTAAGCTCCTTATCCAATCTTCATAATTATGTAGCCGCGATTGGTACTGAGAGAATACATCCCATCCAGTAAACTGAGCCTTGCATTCTTCCATGATTAAAGAGGAAAGCGCAGTCATGCTGTCGATACCCACCCACTTATACTTAGACTTAAAGTCAGCAGAGGTGCAGTAGTTCATCAAGTCACGGAATCGGATATGGCGGCGGCGAGACTTGTTACCTTCGTCATCGACAACATCGTAAGTTTCGGTTTCGTAAGCCGTGAACTCATACGCATCAATGTCCATATCAGCGATAGAGCTTAGACCTTTCTCGCCTGATAATATAAGACCCTTGCCGTATGCCTTTTCCATGTTGGCGAGGTTAGTAGATTTACCAACCCCACTATGTCCGACGAGCAATGCGCGCATGCTCGCCATCGTGTCCTTCGTTGAGAAGGGTGCTGGTAATTTAACCATCAGTATTAACCACCTTAAAAGTTGTTGTGCCGCGTTTGATTGTGAGTGCGTCGGAGAGAACAGCTCTCGCCTCGGCTGTGGCGCTATCGAAGTCGCGCTTGGCGATGGACAAAGAGTTAGTAACAACGTCTTTGTATTCATCGATTTCAGAAGCTCCGACAATCTCTGCCAACCGTTCCTTGTCCCAGTCATATTTCTGCGGCGTTTTGATAACGAGCATCGTATCGAGCGCGATGCTGACTGTGTGTTCTTCAAAGTCCTCTGGAAGATCTGAGAGTACGATTTCTTTAAGGTCGGTGATTTCCTCTTTTATAACTTCCGACCGCTTAATCAACTCAGCCAATCTTTCGGCGTTGTCGGTTAACCGCATTTCTTTCGTTCTATTGGTTAAGTAATTTACGTCATGCTCGTGAATTTGAATTGTCATTAGTTTCCCTCATTAATATTTAAAAGCACTTGTGTAAGTTGTTTAAGTTGTCTAATACGCAAACTATAGAAGTGCAAGTCCAAAAAGAAAGAAAGTGAAAATGAAGTTAAACATCGAACAACTTGTCGAAGATTTGGGGGGCTGCAAAGAGATAAGCAACAAACTCAGTATTGAGAAATCAATACCTTATGGATGGCTCCGACGAGACTTCCTAAGTTCAGATTACATAAGCCTCATTAAGAAGGCGTACCCCCAAATAAAAATCGACAACTACTTTAATAAAAAAGAGGAAATAAAAAAGCATGGACAAAAAGGATATGCTGTTAAACGCAGCACTTGAGTATCTTGATCGAGGCTGGCTACCAATACCTATCAAGCAAGGAGAGAAATCCCCGTCAGTAAAGTGGGGTCACTACGTCGATAACTCTGTTCTACCTACAGAAGAAGAAGTTATAAACTGGTGGACGCAGTGGCCCGATGCCAGGATAGCACTCGTAACATCACGCCTAACCAACCTCGTAGTCGTGGACTGTGATAGCCCCGAAGCAATGAAGCAAGCCGCTGATTTGGGCATCACCCACACCCCTGTCGCAGTCAAGACTAAGCGGGGCCACCACTTCTATTTCGAGCATGGCGATTTCGATTGGCACAAAAATGCGGTGGGCAGTAGCGCCAACGGGATAGATTGGCCCAAGGTAGACGGATTAGATTTTCGTGGAAGCAAGGGCTACGTCATAGCACCACCCTCAAACAACTACGAATGGAAGATCGGAGCAGGGGCAGACGTAGACGACATGCCCGAATGGTTGCCCCAAAAGTTTACGCAATCAAATGTTGTAAGCATCGACCCTAACAAACCCTTCGTCTTCGAAGGCACTGACCTATCGATGTTTAAAGTCAAAACTATCTGGGAAGAAACTCAGGAAAAGGTTGACGCTCTGGGCCATAAGCTACCGGATGGTGGCGAGAACGGCAGGGATCATCGGCTGTGGCTGTGCATCTCGGAAGCAGCCGCCCAGAAAGAAGGCGCTAAAGGGTTGAGGGGTGACGAACTATTCGACAACGCCTGTCTGTTCATGCAGACGTTTTTCCAGAACGACATTGACCACCAAAAAGTTTGGCAGATGTGCGAGCGCGTGAGCGCAACGGATGATCGTAACCACCCAGATCTTGAGCCCACAACTCAGAAGGATGATGTGCCGACCAAGAAGGCTATCAAGCCTATCACAACAGGTGACATCGATAGACTATCCGCAGAGGACGGTCAGAAAGAATTCTTCATTGAACCTTGGCTGGTCAAGTCGGGCACAATCGTACAAGTCCACGGCTTTAGTGGACACGGCAAGTCGATGATAACTAGACACGCTTTGTACGCAGCAGCCGCAGGCCAGCGCAAGTTTGGGCCTTGGGATATTAACGCTCGTCCAAGAGTTCTTTATCTCGACCACGAAAATTCTCGTAGCAACGTGATCTCTTTTCTATCCCAAGCGAAGAAAATGTACGGTGATGCGGGAGAAAACTTCATGTTGTGGTGTCCGTTCGACGACAGCGAAGACATGAACCTCAAGACGAAGGCTGGCGTCGATAAGATGCAGACTTGGATCAACGCATGCAAGCCAGATGTCGTCGTCATTGACACCATACGGTCGGCCTACCTTGGACTGTCTGAGAACAACTCGGAAGAATGGTCACTGATAAATTCGATGGCTATGCAGCTACGAAACAATCGGATCAGCGTAGTCATGTTGCATCATAGCAACAAGCCACAAGAAGGTTCTGTCAGTGGGCGTGAAGCTGGATCATCTAACCAGTTATCTGCGCTCGAAACCCAGATCAAGATCACGCAAGTATTCGCAGACGAGGAGACAGCGCAAGTCCGTGCTGCAATCCACAGCCCTGACATCTGGGAAAATCTAGGCCGAGGTCTTGAGACTGGCGAGCGTTTGCAAATGGTAATCGAAGCCCGTTACGGCAAGACGCGAGAGTGGACTGATGTGCATGAGCCTGTGCATCAGATTGGGTTTGCATCGAACGATGCAGAGGACATGCGAGTAGTGGCCCAGAAGTCTACAAAACAACGGGTTACTAGCTGGGCTGATGAATGGGAAGACGCGCACGGAAACATGCGCCCTGCGCTAACAGACGCTGAGATCCAAGATAGAATTGGTGGGGTGAAACCTCTCAGCGTAATCAGAAAGTGGACAATGCCGATACGTTCGCTCAAGCACGTTCAAGGATTACTAGCTGCCAAGTAAAAAAAAGCCGACTACGAATAGGGAGGAACAAAAACCTTCGTAGTCGGCTAGTCACCACACATGAGGAATGTGGCAGGGAGGAAAACAACAACACAGCGAAATCGCGGCTTATCTCTAATCGTTAAACGATCATCGAACGCAAAACCCATAAGGGTTTTTCGTTTAAGCTCTGAATTCGCTTAATCGCACCGCGATTTTAGGCTTGATTGTCAGAAAAGTAAACCCCTAAGACTAATAAAAGTTTGCTAAATTAATAAGTAAGTTGTATATAAGCGCCAATTACACACAACATGTAGGGGGTCTTATGGGTAAAAGGCTTAGTTTGTCTCAAGATGACATAAACTGGCTTACTGATAACCATGAAAAGCTTTCTCTGCGCGCATTAGCCAGCAAGTATAATTGCTGCGTAGACACAATCAAGCGCATCCTTATGAGATACGATTTGCAGTATTTCGAGGGTGCAAAATACCAGTTTAAAATTCCAGAAAAAACTTGGAGTCGTTCGTGCATAAGCTGCGGCTGCGAGAAGTCTCGACCAAAATTTCAATACAAGTGCAGTCGATGTACAGCGCGTGACAATCAGTGCCGCGTCAGCAACGACGATCCAAAACCAATTTCACTAGCCACTTTAGAAAGTATCGTATGACTACTCCTCAAAAGAACAAAGGCGACAATTACGAACGTGAACTCGCAAAGTATCTTAACGAAAATGTGTATGGGCAAGATGTCTGTGCGCGTGCGCCTTTATCGGGCGGCGGTACTATTGGGCAAAGTGGCGGTGCAGATTTAATAAACACCGAAGGCTTGTTCGTAGAAGCCAAGCGCGTCGAACGTCTTAACTTCCGTGATGCAGTCGCGCAGTCGGAGCGTAATATGGGCAAGAGAAAGCTCAAAGAAACTCCCATCGTAATCACGCGCCGTAATCGCGAAACGATGGAGAATAGTCTGTGCGTCCTTAGACTTAAAGACTTCATAGAATTTTATCGGGCATGGCTACAGAGTAACGGATCATCCCCTTTGGGGGGGATGCCCGCGAGGGACGACTAACGAATGCCCGATGAGTAGACTGTAACCGTAACTTTTAAAATCACTCTCATAACACCAATTCCTTATGGGAGAATACCCTTGTTAGCCGAAACACTCGCCTTAGTAAGCGCCGCGAATGCGGCCTTTTCAACTGTAAAAAAGTTCACGGAGAACGGTAAAGAGATAGCTGATATGGCTGGCGCTCTTGGAAAAATCATGAACGCCGAAGAAGCCTTAAAGGCGCAAGGCAATTCGAAAGAAAATTCTATCTGGCGAAAAGCCTTCGGAAAATCCTCAGACGGTATCGATGAGTTTATGCAGCTAGAAAAAATCGAGCAGCAAAAAAAAGAAATTAAGTCGATCATGCAGCTTTACGGACGACCAGGGCTCTATAACGACTGGGTAAATTGGCAAGCCAAAGAGCGCGTTCGTAAAAAGAAAGAGGCCGAAGAAAAGGAGAAGGCTCGCATGGCAATCGTCAACGGCTTGAGCTGGACGGCTGCGTTCTTCTTATTCAGCGGGCTAATGTATCTCCTCGTCGTGTGGGCGTTTGAGAACCAAGGGGTCTTCTCATAATGCTGGAACACATCAATGAAATTATGCGATGGATAGTCGCACCTGTCGCCGCGTTCGTATGGTACATCTACATGCGCCAGCAAAAGCACAACACAGACATCGCTGTAATCAAGAGCGAGTTATCATCCTACCGAATGTCAAACGACAGAGAGATCAAGGAGATGCGCGAAACCGTGCGCGCTATTTTCGTCAAGCTCGATTCAATAGAGCAGTCACTTCGCAAGTGAACCGTAACATCCACATAGGTAGGCAAGGCGAGCTGTTGGCCGCAAGCATACTAGAAAGCTATGACATACGAACCCGACACGTAGACACCGAGCGTGACGATCTCTGGGCTAAGACGCCTTCAAACAAATTCTTTTCTGTACAAGTTAAAGCTTCTTCTGCCCCGTTATTACACAGCTCACATCACAAAATTAAGAGGTACAGCTTTGCTCTCCACACGATGCAAAACTTCGCTGGCATATTCATCTTCGTAGCGCTCGACATTAAAATGATTTTAGCCCGCACAGGGACGACCGTTAAAACCAAGACGCTTAAAATAAAGCCCAGCGACTTTACGCAGCAAGCTCAAGATAAAACTGTAAGCGAGGCATTTCAGCTATGAGAAAGATTAAACGCATCATCATCCACTGCTCGGCAACACGCCCTGATTGGATGGAAGACAACACATTAGACGAGCGCATTGCGGAAATAAAACGCTGGCATTTAGACAGAGATTTTTCAGACATCGGCTATCATCTGGTCATTTCCCAGAGCGGATTGGTTGGTGAAGGGCGTCCTATCGAAATCGCTGGGGCTCATTCCAAAGGAAACAACTCAGATAGCATCGGCATCTGCCTACTCGGCGGCTTCGGCGGAGACGCAACCGACCGCGCACTTGAACACTTTACTCCTTCTCAACTCTCCTCACTTTGGGATCTCATAGGCAAGTTGAAAAAAGAGTACGGCAAGCACATAACCGTCCACGGACACAACGAGTTCAGTTCCAAGGCGTGCCCCTCATTCAACGTAGCGCGATGGATGGCTGGGCAAACAATCACCGAAACCAACGCCAATAAACCCGTTCGTAAAAATCCTGTGCAATCCAAAACCGTAAAGGCATCTGCCGTATCCGTAGCCGCATCGGCTGGCTCGGCAGCATCCGTACTCGGAGGCATGGATCAATACGCACAGTACATGATCCTCGGCTTTTGCGGCCTGACTATCTTGCTCGGCATCTACATCATGCGCGAGCGCGTTAAGTCTTGGGCAGAGGGTTGGAGATAATACATGGCACGCATCCAACTATACGCGCTCATCTGCGCGGCCTTCGTACTTGGAATAATAGGCGTCTATTCCTCTGGTATCGCACGCGGCCAAGATAAAATTAAACGTAAACTAGACAAGAAGCTGATCGACAACATGCGAACAGCGAAGGAAGTAGACGATGAAATATCTGAGCTTAACGACACTAGCCTTTCTGACCGCGCTAACCGCTGGGTGCGCAAGGATAACCGCTGACACCTACTGTGATGTCGCATCACCCATCTATTTCACTGGGCCTGAGAGCATAGACCTATTAATGCGCGAGGACAAAGACCTTCTCGTTGACGTGATGATCCATAACGAAACACATGAAAGAATTTGCGGAGGTGAGTGATGTGGGTAATAGTAATTGTGATGTTCGATGGGCTTGGCAGCTTTAAGGTTGCCAGCGATCAAATGCTTTACGCAAGCTATGAACTCTGCAAGGGCGCACGTATAAGTCTTCATACAACTTTAGAACGCAGCAAGCCACACCCTGACGCCGTGGTCATGTCCAGTTGCACGGAAGTTTCCGAAGGCGATAGCGTTTAAACGAAGCTCATTGACGTAAGGTCATTTTGTCGTTTCTCGTCTTCTAAATTAGCTAATAATTTTGCCAACTCCAAACCAACTGTACACAACTTAATATTATCATTTCTTAATTTGACAACCGCCATAAGAATAGGCCTAACCATTTCGGCGGTTAGTATCATATCAACCCTTTTGCCTTTTAAAAGGGCACTCTCTACAACATCTATGTATTGATCTGTCATTTCGTCTATAACAAAACGAGATGTCATATCTCTACTTTCTTTTTTCTTGACCAACCTTTTTCTCCTATTTATTTTTATTTTTGCATATTTTTGCACTGCTGATGGATATTTTATAAACCCAAAGGCTTTGAAAAGACTACTAAAAGTTAGCTTATTTAACAACTAATAATAATTTGGGGATAACATCTTGACAAATCGTTTGCGAATAGGCAACTTAAGTAGCAATCATCAAAGAAATGGTGATGATTCAACTAACGAGGAAACAACTATGAGTAATATTAATTTGGCCCTAGAAATAGCGAGGCTTGAAGCAAAGGTAGATGTTCTTATTAACTTAGTAACGAACATTACATCCACAGGTTCCCAAGCCGCGCCACAAACAGTGGATCAACCATTACAACTGAACGCTTCGCAAGTAGGTGTAATGCGGGACATGTCTCCCCGCCAACACGCAGCACTACAACTGCTAATTCAAGGCTGGCAGAACAACCAAATGTCTAAGCTAATGGGCGTTACAGAAAGCACAGTTAAGATGCATGTAAAAAAAGTCTGTGACCGCTTCGGAGTAAAGACACGAGGACAAGCAGCAATGCTTGGGCAGGAAATAATTAACCTGATGCCCAAAGAAGACTACACTAGATATTCCGGTGGGTTCCCGCCCGACTGGGGATCATCGCTGACTTCCACTGACAGCGCCGACGATGCTTACTATCAACTATATAAGCCGAGTAGGGTTTAGCCAATGACCGGTAGGCAAAATAGATATCACGACCATATCGCAATACGTTCAAAGTCTCGAAGGTATTCTTCGATAATTTTTACATTTTGTGAGTTTTTCTTTTCATATCTTGAAAAAATATTTCTCGATAATGTTCCACAAGTTATTCTAAATTTTGATTGGCAGCGCGTTGCGTTTTCCAATCATCCGATTGGTCCACCAGAATAATTTATGAAACCTTATCAACATAAATTTCAACAGAGAGAAAAGGATATGCTTACATTAACTAAAAAAGGAAAGAACTTCCAACTGGAAGGCACCATAGCAGGACGCAGGATACGTGAGAGTACACACACATCCGACAAGCAGATTGCTAATCTAAAAAAAGCCGAAGTCGAGCTTGCAATTATCAACGGCACTTACGAATGGAAGTCCACCGGCAAGCTCACGAAAACTTTCTCTGATGTAGCAGACGAATACATGCTATCTCGACGTACTGGCAAAACTCGTAGCCATTACTTGAAAGTTAAATACTTACGGCAATACTTCCAACACACGCCAGTCACCGAAATAACTGGTGCGGTTGTGGATCGCTACATAAACGAGCGTTGCGCACACTTAACTAATAATTCTGTTCGCAGTTATCTTACAGTTCTAACTGCCATACTGAATTATGCACACGCTGCTGAATACTGTAAGAAACCAAAGATCAGTAGACCCACGGAAGAAGAAAGCAATGCAAGCGCTATTGAGGACAGCGCACTTGAATCTATCATGGGCTTAATCGACAGTGATTATATCCCCGTACTAACCTTTATGAAGTACACCGGATGCAGACCTTCGGAAGCATTCAAGCTAACCTACGGTCAGATCGACTTCGATAATAAACTGGTCAAACTTATTAGCATCAAGGGGAATGGTGGCAACCGTCCACGGACGTTACCAATTCACGAAAATGTTTTTAAGCTTCTTCCCCCTAAAGGAAACAAGAAGAAGGGTGATCTTGTATTCAGTGACGTCAATCTTACTGGGCTACAATATCGATGGAATGTGGCTCGCAGAAAAGCAAACGTAGTAGAAGGGAACCACATTAATACACTGTACTCAATCCGACACAGGTTCGGCACAAAGCTTGGTCGCGAGGGCGTACCAGTCGTCGTCATCAAGGATCTCATGGGTCACGCATCGCTTGACATGACAATGAGATACGTGTCAACTCAACTTACCGATCACCAACTGGCGATTGGCAAACTTTAGACAAACTATCTTTATACGTCTTTCGTTTTACATGTAAAAACAAAGACTTAGCTAACTTACATACTCTTTACGAGTTTCACGGCAGAACTCGATAAGCACAAGTTAGCAATAAATAGTAGTCTAAAGTTTAACTTTAAATACCTAACTGGTAGGTCAAAGATGTAATTTAACCGTCCTTGACTTACTAGCTTGGCAAACAACTAAGGTAAGACTTATGGAAAACACACACGATAACAACGAAGAACAAAACAACGAACCTACAACCAGTGCTTCGTCAGTCGAACAACTAAAAGTAATGGTTGATAATCCAATGCTGCACTCCGAGGTCATAGACTACAAGTCTTTGGATAAACCCAGCTTGCGTGAAGTCCTTCTCGCTATACTTGAAGACAACCCCGCCACCGTTGGGATGTGTTACGCGGATCTAACTGGGCAAACTATGGTCAACTGCAAAGAGGAAGCGGGGTTCTGGTGCAAGGTAGAAGACGAACTCGTGGACATGTTTTCGGAGAGGTTAGTGGCGGCATCTTTTATTAAAGGAGACATCGCAGGGGAACCCTACACTCGCATTGTGTACGGCTACTCACCCCAACAACTCTTAGACGCAACTCTCGGATAGTCGGCTGGTATGACGAGACAACCTTTGGACTGTGAAAAAGAATTTGGTTTAAAAGTTAAGCCGATAAATCCGAATCAAAAGAAACAAAGTGCTATGAAAATGCGAACCATAGCCAAGAGCAGGCGCGAGAAGATCAAGTCTTCTCACGCTGCGAAAGCTCCATAATCTTGCGAACGCGCTCAATGTTATCTTCAATACCATCGAAGTGACTGCGAGCGCGTTCGATTACTTTCGCCTTCCACTCCTCATTACGAAGCGCAAGCATCATGCCGCAGACCAACAGGTCTGCGTCACTTAGCTTGGCGCTCATTGCTGCCCTCACATAGCCATCATCTTCGATAGCTATGCAGGGAACATTAGACGCAACGCAAAGGTCACGCCTGACATAATCAAGGGCACTCATGTTACGCCTCTTTAACCAAGTCGTAAGTCTCTATTTGCTTGCCTGACTTGATGTAAACGCAGGGCTTTTTTCCGTTGGAGTAAATCAGCTTTGTGAGATACCCTTCCTGCACCATCCGATTGAGATAGTTAGACGCTGCATTCCTGTGAATGTGTGGCATTTCTCTGGCGACGTCCACACAGTCGAACGCTATTCCATCACCAAAGTTCGAACAAATATCATTAAAGATATCATGTCGTATGGATGCACGTTCATCGTAGATTGGTTCGGTTTGCCTCTTGTCGCATGGAAGGGGAGGCCGAAGCATCCCCGATCCGTTTGGGTTGGGTGTCTTTGCGTAAGTTCTTTCGATCTCTAGCATCAACTCTCCTAATCTCTGCTCGTTCATGCCACTCTCTCCTCTATCCACGCCATCGCTGTGCATATGTCGTCCCAAATTTCGTCATACATTTCGTCACTTTCGGGTATACAATCCTCACGATATGCGTGAAGTGCGTCCCATACTGTTTCTAATTCTTGTTTCATGGTTTCCCCCAACCTTCTGGAATTGCTAAATAGGTTGTCTCATCTCCACGAGTGATAAGGACTTCTCTGCCGCCCATGTTGTTTCGTTTCGAAAAGCGAATGTTAATATCGAACACGAACCTGTCCACATCATTGAGGGTTTCAAAGCCCATTACTGTTTGACATGCTTTGATTATTTCATCTTTGATTAAGTCTTCGCCAAATGAAATAAATGCTTGCTCCTGTGGGCAATCGCACTGTTTGTCTGTAACGAATTTATCTGTTTCTAATTCTTGTTTCATATTCTTGCCTCGTATCTGCTATTGATTAATTTCTGCTTAATCCGCTCAAGCATTTTTAACTCTCTCTTTTGCGGATATTGACTGTTGGCTATGGCATCCAGTGACAGGGCGTGATCGTGTATCGCATCCATTAAAAGATGATACTGTGGTTTTGTTAGTTCGATTTTGATCTTACTCATCACACTTACTCCTCTGTGATTTCTATGACTTCAAAAGTGCCATCCCAAAACGACCAGTCGGGGTGGTCGTATAAGTCGACTGATCCGCCTTGCTCCTCTGCCCAATCGTGCGCTTCGTCTTTGTTCGCAAACTTCCTCTTGGTTTTGTATATTTTCTCATTGGATAAGATTATTTCGTAGCTTTTCATGTCTTGCTCCTGTAAAAAATGTGCCGACCAATCTTCGCAACCTTGCGATAGCTTGCCGCCCAGTACGGGCGAACATAGTCAGCGTGATAGTGGGTGCTGCCTTGTGTGGAGCGCAGCGTTACTCCATCCATGAGCGCGTACCGCGCAACATGTATTGCTTGATCCCAAGCGAGAATGTCCTTGGGCTCGTCACTCTTTCCATCGCAAAACCAACTGAACTGACAGCCGTTCTTGCTTGTCTGTTTCACCACTCCGCATATCGTGTTCGGGTAGCTCGTAGACTTCACTCTGTTTAACGTGACCTCTGCTACGGCGAGTTGTCCTCTCACGCCTTCCGAACGTGCTTCGTGATACAAGTTCAAGGCGAGGCAAGTCATCGGGATAGATAGAGATAGGCTTAACATGTACTCGTTCCTTCATGTTGGGAAAGGCGGCATCTATCTCCGCACAAATTTCCTTTATTTTTTCGTGATTGTTGTGCCGCACCCGTCGATCTTTGATGACGTATGCAACGTGCCACCAGAACGAGAGTGGTCTGCGCTCCCATAGGCGCAGCCACTCCTTCTTTGTTGTGGGCTGAATGTTGTAATGAAACTTAGGCAGCGGCATGATCCAGATCCATCCGCATAAGCATGTCGCCAAGGTGCTGTATCAATCTGTTCTGCGCATCTAAGGCGCTGCGATACATCAGCTTGTGGGTAAACATGTCGCTGGCATAATTTGCCTGATCGCCAAACCCGATGCCGATAACTTCGATACCCTCTGCTTCCAACGCTCGCGAAACCCTACGAACGTGTTCGTGCGGTACGTCCCTGGTTTCCATGTCGGATATGAACAGCATGATGCGCCGTGCGTACTGCTGCTTTGAGATACGATACGCTGCCGCATTGAGTGCTGCTGCCATTGGCGTGTCGGTGCCGTGAAAGACTTTGTATCCAGCAATCTTTTCGCGAGCTTGATCCTTACGATCATGCACTTGCTTGAGTATGACGTTGCCCTCTCTCGACCACGCGCTGAACTCATAATCAATACCGCTACGCTGCAACAATTCGTTCAGCATCATGCCAAGCTTGCATGTACTTTCTGCACACATGCTAGAGGACGCATCCATCATCACACTCACGAGCGTTCGCTTGGTGCGTAGCACTTGCGTCTTTCGGAAGATGTCTGTCCGTCCTGCAATCAATGAGCTTAGGCGCTTGCTATCAACCCGACCCTCAGTAAGACCCGACAGCTTACGGCGTTCCTCTCTTGCGAGAAACAATCTGGACAGTCGCATGATCTGTGAGATCTGCGTGACATCGATCACGGTTTCTCGTGCGATCCTTTTGCGCAACCTGTTCAGCTTCTTTCGGTCTGCCGCAAACTTGCGATACTTGTCTCCGATCACTCGGTACGGCAATCTGTCTCCGTTGAATGTACCCGCGTAGAATTCACCCTTGTCGAGCCATTCTTCCAAACTCTCCGACTGCTTGGAGATCGAAAGCCTATCGTCATCAAGCCCACTGGGATTGTATGCATCTGATATGCGCTGGGCTGCTTGTAGCATTTCGTCTGAGGATGGCGTCCAAGCTAATGCATCTTGGCGCGCTTCTCCTTGTCCACTTGCGGCTTGACTTTGATCGTTCCCATTATCGTCCTGTTGAGAAGATCCGCTTCCATCGATATCTCCCTTGTCAGGCTCGACATCATCTCCAGCTCGAATGTTTGAAACATCTCCGCCATCGTCGTCATCATTGCCTTGGTGTGTTCCGCCTCCATCGACTTCACTATCTCGTTGAGCGACTGAATCTCCTGCATCGCTATGAGCATCGTTCCCATCACCGATGTCAGTGTCTCCCGACCCTGTTCCAGAGCATCCATCTTCTCCTGCTCCGTCATGTCCTCCTCGTGCATTATCTGTGTCTTGATTACCATTTGCGTCAGCCTCCAATGCCCCATCATCTTGTTCTTTTTGTTTGT
>ERZ802830.824-NODE-824-length-30618-cov-16.6876_pt1 | contig 30618 bp, 32 predicted proteins | sample MGYA00345654_ERZ802830 | MGnify/ENA primary metagenome ERZ802830 (study PRJEB30503, sample SAMEA104212375) | marine metagenome | biome: Westerlies Biome; feature: [SRF] surface water layer (ENVO:00010504) within the epipelagic zone...; material: water... | reverse complement strand
TGATGTCGACGATCTTGTTTGGATCGAGCTTATCCATGTTCTTGTACCACTCGTGATTTGGAAAGCCGCGTTCTCCCGAAGACCCGGGTTCTCCCATGGCGGCGTGCATAGCCGAAGACCCGGGTGCGGCAGCTGGTGCCACAGCTGCCGCCGCTGAACCAGATACAAACAATCCCAAACCAGGAGGCGCTATCAGCGGCTCTTTTTTAAGTTCACTTTTGACAACCAATTCCGGTTCCGGGGGAGCACGGGAGCTGGCGGCGGCACGGGCGGCGGCGGGCGGCGGCGCGGGCGCGGGCGGCGGCGGCGCGAGCGGGACGCGGGCGCGGGTGGCGGCGGCCTCGTATGCGGCCTCGGCGGCGGCCTCGGCGGCGGCGGCTTGAGCGACGGGGGCGAGGGGGGCCGGCGCAGGAGTGACTGCTTGATTCTGCTCAATTGCCCTAGTTATTTGAGCTATTTGCTGCCCAAAAGATACCATAGTGCTCCGATGTTGTTCGGCAAGTTGATGATAACTTTCCGTTAAATCGTTTTGCTGCTGTAACCGCTGTGCATTTGTAAGGTCTTGCGAACGCAATTCCTCACGCAATTTTTGAATCTGTGCTGTTTCATTTTGATTTTGCCGAGCTGTTCTTATGCCATCACTAATCAGTTGTCTTAATGTTTCGGCTGTACTTTCATCAAGACTCTCTTTGTTTGTTTCCAGAAGTTTTTGTGCCTCTGTTTGCTGTTTTGCCCATTGGTTACTGGTCGTGGTGTAAAGTTTTTCATCAATCTCCATGGCTTGGAGAGAAGCATCAGCAAAAATTTCCCGTGTTCGTGCAACAGCTTCACTCAAGAACTCACTCGCCAGAAACGGATTAGGCGGCTGTGTAGCAGGAACCGTCGGCATTGCCGCCCCTGGCTGGACGCCCTGGATTGCAGCAGTTAAATTGCCTTTAGCAAGTGTCGCTAATTGAGCCATTTGTTCTGCTGATAAACCGAAAACACCTGGGCCACCAGCGTCTGCTGCAGCTTGGCTATGTGCTGCTTCATTTCTTCCTCTGGAGTAATCTTCACGGCGGTCACCACCACCGTCGTAAGGCCCAGTATGGTCTTCGTTGCTGTCCATCGGGTCTGTGCCGGGCGGTGGTGCACCGTACGCGCCAAAATATTGTCCATCTTTGGCAGTGTTCGGTGCGTCGTTACCCCCTGACGGCCGAGTACGATCTGGCCGCGGTGCCTGCCACCCTGTCATGAGATCGATCGGGTCACCACCGTCTGTACTTTCTTGCTGACACGGAGCTTGCACCGGAGCGCCTTTGACCCAGTACTTGAAGTATGTCCACGCCTCGTTAATGTTTTTAGGGCCCAACTCTGCGAGAACGTTCATATTTGCCATTGCTTGGGTATGAGCCGTCTGATCACCCGTCAGGTACTCGCGTACACCTGGTAGCGTTACAAGCGAAGCGTTGCCCCAGTGCGTATCCTTCCATTGGTTGTCAGGTAACAGTTGCGCCCCGTGTTTGTCTCTTGTGATTCGCTGCTTACGCATACCACGCATCTTATTTTCATCCAAGTTGTGTGCTGTCTTATCTGACTCTGAAGCGTTGTGAACCGGGTGAATGCCTTCAAGCCACATCCTAAATTCTGCCTCTAAGCACTTATCCGCGTCTTTGTCTGAGCCCTGCAGCGCTTTGATCGCCAGGGCAGTCTTTGAGGCCTCGTCGAGTGTAGAATTCGAAGGCAGCTTGTGTGGCTGCGCTTGGATTTGCGGAAAGTTTGTCGTATTGCCACCAAGGGCCGAATGGGCATACTTCATCCCGTATTCCTTCCAGGCGCCACCCCATGGCATTTTGCTTACACAGATGTTAGAAAAGTTTCTAACTGCAGTGCTAGAGTTAACAATGCGGACAGAAGAACTACATCAACGGTCACAAGCATGGCATTTAGCAAGAAGGGGCAAGCTTACTGCGTCCAACCTCGGTGCAGCACTCGGGCAAGTATCTTACGTCTCGCGGCAGCAAGCCTATCGTCGCGCCTTGGGCCTCGACGCCTTTCAGGGCAATGTCGCTACCGAGTGGGGGAATGATAACGAGGCGAACGGCATCATGGAATACTCTCGAATTTCGGGTAATTATGTGTGGCCAACAGGTCTACACGTTCACCCTGTATACAGCTGGTTGGCGGGCTCACCCGACGGGCTTATTGGCTCAGATGGTATGATCGAAGTGAAGTGCCCATACTACAAGAAGCGCCCACACGACAGCGTTCCGGGTCACTACTGGATGCAGGTCAATGCCCTGCTAGAGATTACCAAACGGCAATGGTGCGACTACGTGTGCTGGACGCCTAATGGTCTAACAATCCACCGCATTCAGCGGGACAAGGACACCTTTGACCAGCTCTTGGTGCACTATGGACATTTTTATGCAGCCATGCAACGCGAGAGCCCGACTGTGCCACCTTTACCCAAGGAGATAAAGGAGAAGATCGCCTCGCTAATACACGCGGCCATGAACATCGGTGTAATGCAAATGAGAGAGGAGCACTATCTCTCACAAGGTGAGGACTTTTCTGATCCATTTGATGATGCGGCGGAAGACCAGATACCATCTGCGAAACGCCAGCGGACCGTACCCTTGCAAGTACAAGCAGGAAACGGAGAGACACGTGACCCCTCACCTTCTGGAACTGGCGAAGTTCGCGGCTGTCAAACAGATGAGAGATCACCAAACATTGTGTGAAAAACGGTTTCGAAACTACGCGGTGCGGAAGTACCGCTGCAAGCCACAGCAAGTCACCTTTAAAAACCGCATACGCGCTGTCCGATCGGCCACGCTACAATCGTTGTCTTGGGAGGTGTTAGGTCAGACCGAGGGGTTTAAGATTGAAATCAACGAGAACTGGCCCTTCACATTTCCTGGACTTGTTTCCACGCTGATCCATGAAGCACAACACAATTGGTGTTATGTCAGGGGTCGCTGCATGAGCACCGCGGGTGAACACCATTGCATTCACTCCTTAGGGGAGTGTCAGTCTTTCTGAGTGTACAATTAAAAATGAGCCAAGTGACGCGTTCTTTCGAGCGAATCTTTACTTGGACTAACCCGGAGAGAGTGAACGCTACTGCTTTGCCGACAAGCAAGCACCAGTCAGATCCGCACTACCCTGCCAAAGACGCGTCAATTCACAGAGACCCCTACTGGTATGGCAGGGTGGACATGAGTAAGCCGGCGTTCACCGGCCACCCTGAGAAGAACGAGCGCGTAGACAGCTATCCGACTCCCCGTGGGACAATACACGTGGTGACACCAGCAGAGGTTCCGCGCGGCTTCATGCCGACGCCAGGGCAGCTTAATTTTCCGATCCTTGGGGAAGAGAGCTACAAAGCTCGTCTGCCGCCCAAAAGAACCAAATATTAAATGCGCGTCGCTCGCAACTACAAACCCCTCTCCGAGCTCGATGTCGACGAGATCAAGTTTAGCCTAGGCTGCGACCGGCAGAACAAGACCGTAATCAGCATGGTGTATGGTCCTACATGCATTGATATTGCGGTCGTCACCCCTGCGTGCGTCACCAACTGGCCCCGCTGCACCGGCGACGGTAACTTTGGCACGATGTGGGGGCCCGCCGAGGTGACAAAGGCAAAATTTAGTCTGGACCTGACCGATCAGCAGATCAACATGGTAGAGAACGCTGCCTTCCGCGAGATGGCAAATAAACTCGAGGTAATCGATGACAAGCTGCTGGACTTTGTGCACAACAACCAGCTCAAGGTGCTCGGACGCAAGAATCTCTCGCGGGACGAGGTCAAGATGCTGCAGATCAGGTCGGTGCGCCAGAAGTACGACAAGGTGAGTGGCTCGCTGGTCGGCCACAACGTGCAGCTCACCACACCAAAGTATCACTTTGACGGCATGGGTGGCAAGTACCCGAAGGCGATCAACATCTGTGACATGTATGGGGGCGTACTCCCGAGCGGCCAGGTCGCCCCTGGCGATGTGGTGGCCGCTACCATGTTCGCCAACCAGGTGTACACGGGTGTCGGCGGCGACAAGTTTGGCATTCACTGGAGCTTCGAGGACGTGCAGGTCATCTGCCAGCGCCACAAACTTGAGAGCAAGACGGAGGTCAGCGTGTTCCAGGGCGGTAGCTACGATTTTGCCTGTCAGTACCAGGATCCAGCGGCAGACGCCCAATTTCCTGATCAGGTTGTGTACTAGCATGCCAACGGCCTCGGACAAGGAGACAGTTGATAAAAAACCTAAAGCTAAGGGTAAGTCGGGTACGGGTGCAGTTAGTGGTGCGAAATCTAATGGAAAGATAGCACAAGCCGCCCCTCAGGAGCTAACAAGTAGTGCGAACCCGTCGAGAGCCCCGCCCAAGGGCGGCTACGGCAAGCATGCGACGATGCCAGTGCTGGCGGCAGACCAATATGCACAGGTCGTGCTACCAGATTTATCCGAATTTGACCCAGAAACCATCAAGTTGGACGGCACCATAGTGGCCGTGGGCAAACGCCGCACTGGTAAGTCGTGGGTCTTCCGCAACCTTATGTACTTGATGAAGGACAAGATACCCGCCGGCATCGTTATTAGCCAGACCGACGAGCTTAACAAATTTTGGAGGCAGTACATGCCGAGCAAATTCATATTCCCAAGATACGAGCCGGAGATTTTAGACGCCGTTTTCCACCGGCAGAAGAAGATTTTAAATGACCCTAACCTCACAGAAGAACAGAAGGATAAGAAGGCACCCTTCTTTATACTTTTAGACGACGTCATTAGTGACCAACGACTAAAATACGACGAGAATCTTATGGAGCTTTTCGTCGCCGGTCGCCATTACCGACTATTTATCCTGATCACCACACAGTACGCCAAAGCGATCACCCCAACGCTGCGCGGAAACACCGATTACTGTTTCATAATGAAGACAATTCAGCAGCGGCAGCGCGAGGCGCTGTGGGAGGACTTCGGTGACTTCCTTACCAAGGACGCCTTTGCTCAAATTCTGGACGCTTACACTGAAGATAATGAGGTGTTGGTAATCGACACATGTCCTGAACACCACGTAAATCCCCTAGAGATGCTGTACTGGTGGAAGGCAGTCGACCCTGGCAACTTTAAGATGGGTAGTGAGGATTACTGGGCGTCTGCGGCAGATGACGGCATGATGCCCTCCAAGGACGGACCGGAGTCGGGGCAGCAACTTTTGGGTGTGATGGACATCGTGCACCAGCCCTGGAAGTCTTTTATGTCAGACATGTCTAGCAATATGCCCCATGCGTGAATGTAAGTTTCTAATACACACGCAGAGGGACATGTCATCTGGTGTAACCGCACGAGCAATTCAGGTATCGATCTACCAAGTGTTGGTTGGCATTGCACTTGGTGGCGCCATTGAAGGGTTGCTACCGAAGGCTAGCGAAACCGCATCGACTTCGGTGCTAACTCTTGAACTTCTTGTTCAGGCTGGGATGAACGGGGCCGCTTTAGCGTTATCTGCGCCATACTTGGCCCAAAACGACCCCACCGCGGGAATCCCCTTTTCCATGGGTCTTTTGGAGGCGCAACCGGAGCTGCGGCGACGCATCGGTGTGCTAGCTGCGAAAGTAAGAGGCCAGGTTGCTCAAGGTGCACTGAGAATGGAGGCACAAGTTCCAATGTTGTGAATTCCCAATTGAGGATCTTGCACATCTTCTGCCATGTCTCGTCAAGCGCCTTAAGCTTCGGCTTCGACTTTATGAGCGGGAAGAACATACAGAACTGTGCGCAGTTCAGCTTTTGCAAGAGTCGGCAAAACACGTAGTTGTAATTTAGGAAATTCTTGCGCTTGTCTAGCTTGGCTTGCTCGAAAGGCAACTGCAGCTCTAAGAAGAGCGTGTCCAACTGCTGGCACAGTACTGGGCCAGGCACTGGCGGCGCGACTCCAGCAATGCGGAAGATGACCTGAAGATACTTTTCAATGTAAGGCTGCATCTTTAAAGATCGGAGTACCGAGCGGATAGTGTCCTTATTGATAACGGCGAACTGGCCTGAGAGAAGGCGCTGAGCAATCTCGAGCATCTGCTCATGGGGGATCTCAGACTCCATGAGCAGTAGCTGGCTAATCCGCTCATGCCAGTGGTGAATTCGCTTGTAGTTTGAACAGCGTGTCGGTACTTGTGTACCATACATAGTTTCATAGAAGTTGGACACTGGCTGCACAATCGCGCAGTCGTCACAAACCAGTTCCCCGGGACAGCAGCTACCAGAAGACTCGTAGCTGAAGCGGCTGGAGCCACAATTAACGCAGCCACTACGCCCAACTCTGGTGGGGCGATCATTACCAAGAAGAACATCCATATCAGCAAACATAGCATCAATGTCTTCCTGGGAGAAAGCCACCATTTCATTCCCCGTGTGTCGCTCTTTTTCAGTGTCAGAAAGTGTGGGAGATTTTCTTAGGAAGCTTCTAGGAATATGCATGAGAAGTTGCTCGATGCTTTCGTTACGAAGGGCCAAGATCAATCTTACGTCTTGGACGGGAAGGACACCTACATTGGTGCTGTTCAGAGCGTGCGACTGGAATCCCAGGGGCCCGAGCAGCCCTTTGACCCCAAAGCGATCCAAGTCGGCAGTGTGCCTGACACATTTGTCACCCCTTACCCGCTGGACCGCAACCGAATCCGGGCAATCATTACCGAAGATATGACCGATTGGATTCTACCAATCAATCAAGTGTTGCTTCGCTACGGCAAGAGGGTCTTGGAGCAGACTGGCAAGGTGCTTGATGCTGCGACCGGCGAGCTCGTGCCGGGTGGGCACTGGAACCGCGTGACCAACGGTAAGGGTCTTCCTTGCCTGTGGAGTGACCTGAAAGTGGGCGACGTGATTCGGGTCGGTACCTCACAGACCGACGGCTACACGGACTTTATGACTATTACAGACATAAAGGACGTCGACGAGATTCACAACGGTACGGACTCACAGCTCCCCATGTTCACATCCGAATGCATTTACGCACTTTACGGTGACAAGCCCAACCTCGCCAATTTTGGGTTAACGGACGTTGCAGTGACTGATGGCAGCGGCAATGTGTTCAAGCAGGGTAACGGCTCTGTTCAGAGCAATTGGGATTACACTAATTGGTCGCAAACGGGCAAATGGGGCGACGTGGGAACGGCATTCGAGAACTCCCACGACATCTACGACGATGTTGTTAATTCGATAGGGAACGTGTTGGACAAGCATGTGCTCCCAAAGCAGCAGTTTTGGCTCAACACTCGGGCGGCTATGCACGCCGCCGCAGTCACAGCTGCGAACACCGCGGGTGGGACTGACGAGGCCAAGCTTCTCGCATACCGCCAGTCACTGCAAGACCAATCTGTAAAGAGCTACATCACACGCGAGCAGTTCGATGCGGAATTTTTTAATCAGTCAAGCACGACTAGCTACGCGCAGACGCAGGGCCTGCCGGGCTCCAACCACATGGGGTGGGACGAGGCACGCATTGGCAACGACTACCGCAAGATCACGCGTGCACGCGATGGGAAAGTGGTGTACAGCGGCCTGGGTCTGCCCACCGATTCACCTGCCTTCCGCTGCTATCGCATAAGCAACTTTGTCAATTGCACCTCGCTAAACACGCTACCCTCGCCAACCACGTTTACGGCTACTGTAGGCGCTGGTGAGCCCGCCGGCTACGGACAGGCTGGTGACGCAACACTTCTAGCTTCGCACCCACTATACCCTAAGACGAATGCCTTTATTCCGCCATCCGATCCCAGCTTCCTCCTTGCTGGACTTGCCGAGCGTTACACGACTCATTTGTACAGAGATAGCGACGTCCAGGCGCCTGTACATGGCAAGGGCCCATTGACCTACGAAGACGACAATCAGGTGAGTGAGTCGTCTCATCAGACCAACCAAACAACATTGCAGCCGCTCTACCGGTGGCAGAAGTATCTGTACCCGCTCTTCAAAGCGAGCACGTTTATTGACAAGGAAGCACAGCTGAAACTCACGCTAAAGAGCGACGTCAAAAAACTTCAAAGAATCAGTCTAATTGGCTTTAACTTCTTAAATCAGGCGAAGAGCGGTTTCCAGATGCAGCACAAGGGCCAGCACCACAATACCGACTTCATTGTCCTGCGGATTAAAGAGGTAGAGGGCGGCGTGATCTCGAACAACCCTAATATTCAAGGGGCCTTTGCCGTGCTTCCTAATAACTCTTTGACGAACTTTGACGACGGCAGCTATGAATCGTCCATGTACGAGCCAGAACAACGGGGTATCGCAATGTTAGATCTCGCCGAGGGGCAGCAAAGTGTGCGCCATCTGACTTTCGAACTTAAGGACCGATTCGGTAACGATGTAGTCATGACGGGGAGAGCTCAGCTCTGGCTACGCTTGCACTGCCTCTGCGGCTAAATTTTTCCAAACATAAAGCAAGAAGAATGTCCACGCAACCGTTTAACCCCCGTGGAGCCAGCATGGCCGGCGCACTAAAAGTCAGTGGTAAAGGCCATGAGCAAAGTACACCCCCGGACACTGGAATGGGGTTCGGAATGGAACAGGAGAATCTTTCTATGGCCTATAGGCAGCGCTACGCCCCACCGACTAGTTTTGGTCGCGCCGACTTCACCGGTTCTGATGAAGCAGGAGCACCCACGTATAACACTGCGGAGCAGTATCCTGTTAAGTATGGGTACCCGAATCGTCAATTTGAGGGCGTGGATATTAAGAACACCCTCCGCGCAATGGCACCAGCACCTTCTGATGGAACAGGGGCTCAGATCGTCGACACAATTGGTGACGATGAGGTCAACTACGTTAGGGCTGTGCGAGCCCAGTCCCGCGTTGCAGACATTGATAAGTACGTCAACGCGCTGATCGATCCCAGGAAGCCCGGGCAACTGAAGTGGCTGATGGAGGTCTACCCACAGTACGTCGAACGGCGCATCGCACAGGTGCACACTGACTACGAGTTTGCCCTGCGCAACCAGTTGATCGATATGTATGGGATCAATACCTTTGATGATCTCATGTTCAAGTACATGGTCGATCAAGGTGAGATCTCAGGGCCACTGCTTGCAAATGTGGTCGCGCCCAGGGACGAGTACACTGCGGGCTTCTTTGCGCCTAGTCACTGGAAGAAGCCCGTACGTGGTACAAAGGAGGGTGAAGATGGCAGAACAAAGATGCCATTCAATTCCGCGCGCATCGGCCACCGCCCAGCGGAAGGTAAGTCCTGGGAGCTCAAAGATTCTGGGCCGCTCGGCGAAGGCAACAACCTTGAAAATATTGTCGGCGAAATGTACGGCTATAAATTTAACGAAGATGGCAGGACATCTTACCAGACAAACCCGCGGGCGAATAACGGAAGAGAGGACAACACCACCAACGTGGGTGATGACCCTACTTTTCTTAACGGTGGTACCTCCCGCTTTGGCCGCTCGACGCGCCGCTAGTATGCCATTTAATATTCTAACACTAAGACAGACGAGTTATGACCTCAACAATCGTTCAGCAGATGCCCATAGATGCACGCACCGCGCTGGTGGCGCTCGGGCTCGGCTCGCCCCCGCGCAGATTTATCGCGGGAGCCGCCGCCGCCGGCATTGTTCTCTACGCCATAAAGCAGCCCGCAGTCAGCTTTACAAAAGAAGGCCGAGTGCGCAAGTGGTCCATCATCAGCTCTGATCTCGATGCTACCCTTGTGCATTTTCTAGTGTTTCCTATACTAGGGGGTCTCGCGGCTGCAACATTGGTATGAGCGACACAGTAAGCAAGGGCGAATTTCTCCAAGAAAAGATGCTAAACATGATTAGATTCGTGTCCGAGGAGACAGGTGTGTGGGTGGACGGCATACAGACGGAGATCACACCTCTTCGGGCGGTTCTCTTCTGCCAGGAAATGAGAAAACACAGGGTAGAGGTAGTGCACCGCAACTGGGTTGCCCTGCACAATATCCCAGAACTGCCCGAGCACCTCAAAGACGCTATTGTGAGGGTGAAGAAACAGCCCGACATACACGACAAGTTCTGGCGCTACATGGAGCTGTTTGTAGAGATGGGGGGCGAATGAATTTCTAGCGTTGCACTAAGCAATGCCGGACATTTTGGATTTGGGTGGGCTTGACCCGGCCCGGATTGAAGAGGCAAAACAGGCCAAAAATGTAAAGAGGCCGACACAGATAGAGCAGGCTAGGGAGGAGCGGCTTAACGCTAAGGAGGCTCGTATGGCAAGCAAGCAGGCTGCGAAGTTTCAGCCACCACCATCAGCGCCACCACCTCCAGAGTTGACACCCGAGATGCGCTCTCACCTCCTCGACCAGCTCAGCGCCTACCGCGAGCGGTTTCCGGGCCTAAAGGAGCGCAATAAGATCAATGGCAAGAGCACCCATGAAGAGATTCAGGATGAGATCCACTACGTCAAGTCGCAACTGGGCGGGCGCCGTGACGGCAACCTCGGCTTCATGCTGTTTACTGGGAGTATGACAGCATTGGAGATGACTACTGAGCACTACATCAACCCGATGGGCCTAAATCTTACTGGTCTTGCGCAGGTGTCGAAGGACAACTACGGGGAGGTCGAAGCCATCATCGACGAGATGCTCATCAAGCATGGCACGGGTGTCTACATGTCCCCAGAGATGCGCCTTGTGCTTGCAGTGGGGGCCATGGTCGCAACGGTACACCTGGCCAACTCGGGAGACCCTAAACTTGCAAATACACTGAAGCAAATGAATCAGCGCATAAAGGTCCCCCAAGCTGCAAAGGACCTTTAATTTTTGAAAAACCCAAGCAGACCGTCGCTCTTGCAAGCCGATTGATCCTGCTTGTCACCTACAGCAATTGGGCTGTACGCGTAGGCTATGTATCCGGCTCCAATAACAGTAGGGATGCGCCAGTCACCAACCAGCATATAGATGCCTGCCCACATGGTCCCACCCACTATTAACGGCGAGTAAGCGCAGTCCAGTGAAGTAAATGAGGATTGGATGTCACAAACAAATGCCCCGAGTGGGTCTCTGTTGCAATTAGGACGATGTTTAGCGTTGCCAAAGATAATTTTTCTGCCTGCGGAATAGGCGAGCGCCGTTGTACCAGGATTTTCCACCATTACCATAGCTGCTGTGCCACCGAGCATAGCAGCCTTACCGGCCTGTCTAGCTGCAGCCTTTGCTATCGTCGACATGCTTGATCGTGCAGCAGACCCCCCGCCCGACTCTGCCGCAGCAGCCGCGAGACCTTCACCTTCTGCCTCGGCCACAACCATGGTACCGGCCTCAGTAGCGGCTGCTGTTTCTGTCATGACAACCCCTTCCACTGTCTCTGTTGCCAAAATTGCAGCCTCTGACGAAGCAACCACAGTCTCAGCCACTACGGCCGACTCGCCTAGTGCCGCAGCCGCTCCAGCACCAGCAACAGCTGCTTCGCTGCCGAACAACGCGGTCGCCCCTAGCCCCCCCAACAACATTTCGCCCAAAGGTATGAGAGGTAAGAAAGCCATCTTTCTGATTACTGTTTCAGAAAGATGCTGTCCTTGTCAGCATACAAGGAGCCAATCGTTGTGGAGAAGGAGAAGTATGGTCTTTGGCACCTCGGCCACTCAGATGGGCGGGTGGATCGCGCAGAAAGTGAGAGAAATGCACTAGAGCGAGAAGGCGCAGCGCGTGCGTTGGCGGGCATTGCTACTATGAACCACCCCTTGCTGTCAGCCCCAAATTACACACCAAGCTTTGCGCAGCTCGATGTCCTTCCAAAATGGACGCCAGCTAGGTGGACCAATGCTCATTGGTCGGCGACTTCTATGCCGGCAACGCAGCTGCCAGTCATGGAGCGTTACAATCGGTCAGCTACCTCGTGGGGTGTCGACACGTTGATGGAAGCGGGACGTCGAGAAGAGAAGGAACGCGTGGTTAGCCGCCTGGTCATAACTAATCCATACCAATAATTCTGAGTCTTGAATAGAATAGGAATGTCAACTTTTTACGACACTTGGATTGGGTCTGCAGTTATTATGATTATGGCTATGGCAGGCTTGCGCGAGTACGTCAAAGAGCACCCAAACCCGAACACAGGAGAGCACCCGGTCGACGGCGACGACGTCCGTAGATGGCGTGACGCCGAGCCACAGCTTGAAATTGGTCCGCAGGCACCGCAAAATGGCGGGCCGCGCATGCCGCCGCTGGCTACTAGGCAGGCATCCCCGACCTCTGTAATTGACATGGACCCAATGCAGCCACAGCACATTGTACCATTTTCTTAGCTGCTAAGAAATATGGACAGCGTGTTTACCATTGCCGCTGTCAGTAGCATTGCTTTAGCTGCATACTACATTATGGAAACACGAAAAAACGCGCAACAGCTCCCAACAGATCACCCTCTACCGGACACGGACGCGGGTGCCTCTGTCAGCCAAGCCGCAAAGGACTACACACATGGGGCCACCCTCTGGTCCAAGGAGGAATGTCAGAAGCTACTAGCTGAATGTCATAGGCTAGTAGAATGTTGGGAGCCTCACTCTGACAACTGTTTTACCCCTGTTCACCCCCCGATAGAATATGCCTAAGTTGCTGCTTCCGGATGTCCTTGATGAACAAGTGCATGTTTTTCTCGAAAAAACTATCATAATAATTGTCGTATTGCGCCAACCAGCCTAATTCGGGAACATAGAGAGCGCCTAGCTGCAGCAAATCTTCTGACTCTGGGGTAGTAGTCACCATGACTGTGACGATGACGTGCCTGACCACCAAGCAGAAATTTGACGTTGAAAACCCGCGGGTCGTTGTGCTCGCTAACGGCCGCTACGCATACAAGGTGGAGTGCCCATGGAAGGGCAAGAACGATAAGGTGCTTACAGCCTTCAAATTCTGCGGGAAAAAGCAGTACGAGGACTATACTACAAGCCAGACTTCAGAGACAACCGCAGACAGCAAGTAACATTTTCCAGTGTCATGTCAGTGGATGCCCCTGGAAAGGGTGCGAAACGTCACTCGTCTTCTAGCAAGGGCAGGAACTGGCTCTCGGCCACTAACAGACGGCATGGTGGCTCGAAATCGCGCTGCTCCTAAGGCGGAGGTCCGCACCGCTAGTGTTGTTCAGAAGGTCCCACACTCAGCGAAGAGCGCACAGGCGTGGCGCTACCCGGGCGGCGTAATCCAACGCGCGCCGCAAAAGAGGTTGGGATCAAAGGACTACACGGACCCCAAGAGCCCCGGCGAGCCGCGCCGCAAGCAGGAATCCAACTTTTTCATCACACTGAACACTAACAAGTCCCCCGACAGTCCAGAGGAGATGACGCTGTGCTTGAACGCTCTCAGGAACGCAGTCCAGCACCTGGCGAAGGACCCTGTCCTCGCGGCGTGTCTTAAGTTCGGACCAATGGACAACAGCTACCAGCTGGATCGCTACGGCGACGTGATCGTGTCAGCGGAGTGGAAGAGTTCGATTGAGACAGGAGAGGTGATGAATCGTGTGCATGCGCACATCTGGCTTACCATCGTGCACTACAGCCAGATTCAGATCAACACACAGATGCTAATGCAGCAGGCAAAGGTCGCGTACAACAAGACGGACTGGCCTGAGTGGGGGCGTCACCTAAAACTTACACGTAACCCGTACGTGCACGTCAAGCTGCTGCCGCAGAGCGACTGGGCGCAGATCATGCGGAACTATGTGACCAAGAACTTCGCCTCCGAGAGCGGCTACGCGTCCGTCGACTTTTCTGGTCCGTAGTTGAGTTAGCATGAATCCGGATAATACTGACCAGGTAATGGTACTGTCACTAGTAGCATCACACATAGGCGGAGACAAATACGCTACATGGGTCCCAGCATACCGTGCGGTCCGTTGGTGCCCGAAGCAAAAGATGCCGTATGTCACAGTCGTTGGCGGGCACTACAGACGCCTAGCGAAGTACAAAGAGATGACGTCAGCAGTGATGTGCGTCTGCAAAGGCATCGAGATGTTAATCACGCCGAGGGTGCAGACACGTCGTCTGGCCATGCCTCCGCATAGAGATCCTCCAGCGGAAACGTCAGATCTACCTCGTCGCTCGGCGGCGCGAGCGACATGAGCAGCGTGCGTTCCTCGTTTTCGATCTCGCGCAGCTTGGCCCCATTCTGAATGACCTGTGCCTGCAGCTGCAGCAGCACCGTCCTTTGGGCGTTGTTCTGCTCAAGAAGACTCATGCTGGTTTTGCGCTCGTTCCATAGCTCGCTGATCAGGGCCTGCGCCTCGAGCTTAGCAGTGTGCCGAGCGTCGAGCACGTGTTGCAGAAGGCGTGGCTGGTAGAGACGGACCTCGGCCTCCAGCGTCATGAACGTCTCCATTGTGTTGGGCAAACCCAGCTGGTCGGTCTCAAACCAGCGCTGGTAATTCGCGCTGTTAGCTTTGAGGTGGAGCGCCTGCAGCCCACACTCGGACTCCTCCTGAGTACGCCCCACACTGAGCGACCCCGCATTCTGCTGGTCGCTCCAGCATACCTTCTTCTTTCTGCGTGCCAGCTTCTTCGGCGCCTCAACTGTGACAGGGTATGAGAATGATTCGTGCGTGTTCATGATGTCGCCCAGGGTGCGCTTCATGATTATGGTCGCACTTCCTCTGGTATTGATCCCATCGGTCAACGTGGTCCGAAGCATAAGCAAGCTCTCGACAGCGCAGAGGGACGGCGGATCTGATTCCCCACGTGATGTGGAATTTGGGTGGGAGTTTTTCTTACAAGTAAGTGTACATGGGTCGTAAACGCTTTGCACCCCTAACATTCATGGTATCAGACTGCCTACCGCCAGCCGTTGTTCGGCAACCAAACATGGCAAAAACATCCTTTGTGTCCCCAATTCCAACCAAGACGCCGGCGGAACTCCGCGAGGAGCTGATTGTTCAGGCTGCAAGCGTGACAACGGCAATGTCGAGGGTCGCGAACACAGAGCTCAGCACTCCCCCGGCTCCAGTCCGTCAGCTGTCTGTCCGTCGTCAGGAAAGCACGACATTGGCTCCTCCTCCTGCATCGGCGACCCCGGCGGCGATTGCGACTGCGAGATACTCAGGACCTTTGGTCCTTTCTGAAACCGCTGCTGGTCCCGCTTCAGCTTCGCTACCTTCGAGCCTGACGCCGGCGTCATCTTCGCCCCCTTCCGCACCGGATGCGCCTGTGAAGCCTCGAAGGCGCGCTGCTCGAATGCCGAAGACTGTTCCTGAGCCTGCTTCCGGACAGTCTTGAACTCCGTGGTGGTCATTGATTCGGGCTCCTCGCGCTTGCGCTTCTTGCGGAGAAAGTCGTCCTCGTACATCTCTGCGGTGTAGGGCACGTAGCGATGGCGGCCGAACTCCTTCGTGCGCTTGGCAAGAATGCAGTCGCCGTGGATCTGAAACTTGAATAGTTGGCTTGCAAGGTGGTTCAGGGGCAGGGCGGGATTTTGCTCGGTGCCGTAGTACATGAGCACAAGCTCGAGCTTGGGTGTCTTAGTCTTGCGTGTGACGGTGGTGGTGATCATGTCAACGTAGCCACTGATCGGGCGGGTAAGAAAGGGCATGAAGTCGAAGCGTCCCATATTGCTGTCCGCAATCTTAGTGACGGGATTGTTCTCTGGGCCAAAGGGAATGTAGACGCATTCCATCTCCTCATGCTCGTTCATGCACTGCTCAAGATACTCGTGCAACTCCAGCTCCCCACCAAAGTGGGTGAGCCTTTTCCAGTGAGGCGCGATCTCAGGGTCGCGCCCCCCACACTCCTCCTTGATGAACTCCATGATTCGTTTGTACTCATCCTCCTCGAGCGACTTGCTGACAAAGTAGCGGTCATGCGCGACAGCAACAGCGGTCTCCCAGTTCAGGAAGTGGCCCTGCTTCTGCAGCTTGGAGTCGTGCTTAGAGTCCCACGTGGGCATGTAAGCACCGGGCTTGAACATTGGAAAGCCTGTCCAGTCGCACTGGACGAACTGCTGGGCGTGCAGCTTGCGCTTCCCCATGGGTTGGGTCTGGTTGTTTTACGAATGTTCCTGAAATTTCCGCTGGGATCAGAACACCGGCAAGATAGAAAGATAGAAATCTGAAAACGCGGGCCGCCTCTTATGGTGTTTCATTCCACATTCCACTTTCCAACTTTTTACTTTTTACTAACTTTTTACTAACTTGCTTACTTACTTACTTACTTACTTACTATGAAGATGAAAAGATAGAAAGTGGTGAAAACGCACCCCCTTTTGGGCAAAATTCATTCCACATTCCATTCCACTTTAGTAAGTAAGTAAGTAAGTAAGTAAGTAAGTAAGTAAGTAGGTAAGTTAGTTAGTTAGTTAGTTAGTAAAAAGTAAAAAAGTTGGAAAGTGGAATGTGGAATGAAAAACCCATAAGAGGCGGCCCGCGTTTTCAGATTTCTATCTTTCTATCTTGCAGGTGTTCTGATCCCAGCTCGCAACCACGCTGGGGAATTGAGCGCCAAACGGCGAGCACATCCCGGCGCTCCAAGCCATCGCGCTGCGGGAGATGTCCGGCGCTCCCGCTGCCTCTCCTCGCGCTGCCGCACAGGCCGCCACGCGTCCTGGCACGGCCTGTGGCGCTCGGACTCCGGTTGCGCCAGCTGCTGAGCCGGTCGACACAGCCGTCTTGTCATACCAGCTGGTTGCGGCGGTGCAGACCAAGGCCGGCGTTGAGTACGCACCGGGGTGCGACTTCAAGTGGGTCACTGACCTCATTCCCACCGTACTGCAGGCGTGCGTCGACGCTGTGCGTGCGGAGGCGGGTGGGCCTCTGCGCAACTGGCTCGCCTCAAAGCTTGCCGAGGTTGCTGCGGCCGGCGCGCTCTCGGAGTACGTCGTGCACGACTGGACGCAGGTCTCGCAGCTCAAGCCGTTCGTTGGCGACCTCGCCGCGATCACCAGCCAGCGCGAGCCGCCCGCCGACGGCGACGGCTTCAACAAGCCTGGCTGCTTTGACGCCTTCACTGCCCAACATTCAGGCGCAGTCAAACTCTTTGTGCAGGACCCGAGCGGTGCGTACTGGCTTGTGACGGATGCGCGTTCCTGGCCGTACAACGTCCAGCATCACTTCAAGCTCCCAAGCCTGCACGAGGACTGGCGTATGACTTTCGATGGCCGGCAGCAGCGCACTGCTGGTGTGGACGAGCCTGCCTTCCAGATGGCCATCTCGAATGCGCGCAATGGCCAGGTGCACGGGGCGGCGGTGATCGTGTACACGATGAACGCGACGACCGGCGACCGCATGCCGTGGTGGAGCGGCTGGTGCCCGCTCGACTCGCAGACGGGCAACCTCTCGAAGCTCTTCAGGGTCGGCAGCTGGGGCGTCCAACCCCGGCGGCGCGCTCCGGCTACTGGCGGCGGCAGTCCAAGGGTCGGCGAGTTGAGCGGCGGCGCGGCGGGCTTTGCAGGCGGCATGTTGGTGAACAGCTCGACCCAGGGCGGCAGGTACACCTTCCAGAACATCAACGGTGAGCTATGCATGGACATTACCAGCAAGCGGGACGATGAGCCGCGGTGGATCAGCCTGACGAACTTTGAGATCGTAAAGATTTTGCAGGAGATGAGCTACCAGACCGGCCTCGAGGCGGGAAACGCAGGTTACACGGTAATCCTCTGCCGCATGCTGCTCGACGCCAACGGCAGCGACTCGCTGTACATCGCGCACGACTCGACCGAGCGCTGCCCGGCCTTCGGCAACTACCAGTGGCTCGAGGTAGAAGTGCTGTGCCAGCCCTCCACGATCCGCTCGTCGGCCGACCTGTACGGCTGCTTCAATAAGGCGCACATCTCGCTCAAGATCGGCGCCCTCAAGCCGGAGCACCTGATGGAGTACCTCAAGTCGCTGCCACGCCAGCCGCCCCTGCGCATCATCTCCAACTGGTTCCGCCAGCCCGACGGCGTCATCGTGGGTGCCAACTGTTGCCTGCTCGAGGGCCAGTTCTTAAGCCACGCGCAGGCGCAGTGGCACTTCGTTGCGGCGCACTTTACCAACCTGCTCTGCCCGATCGCCCCCGAGCAGTTTCCGCGCTACTTTCTCCTCCCAAGCAAGCATCTGCGCTACCAAGTCTTCTTGCACATCTACGACCAGCTCATGCCGCGCTTCTTTATGAATAACTTGCAGCCAGCGCGCGCGGTGCTTGCCTACTCGATCATGGGCATGCAGGTGCACAAGCTTTGGGGCGGCCAGGCCGGCGTGCCGAAGTGCCCCGTCGCGCTACTGTACTCTCCTGGGCCCAACACCGGCAAGACGGAGGCGATGCGGCTGCCGCACGCGATGCTCGGCTTCTCGAACGCCGCCCTGCTCGCGGGCGACACCTCGAAGCCCGCAATGATGGAGTGGGTCTGCCAGAATAAGGCCGGCGCGGTGGTCTTTATGGACGACTGCAAGATCCGCGATGGCGGCAAGCACTTCACCCTTGGAGAGGTCGTGCACGCCGTCTACGACCGGGACATGCGCAGCGTCAACGGCAAGAATCGGACGCCATCATCTGCTCTGTGCATTTCGGTAACGCCCGCGCCCTCTCCTCCAAATACCACTTGGGGAAGGCACCAATCCCTGCTGGATGCCAGTCCCACTCCACACCCATCTCTTCGAACAACTTCTCCTGTGGCTTCATCCCCTTCGCCAACCGCTCCGCTTGCCTGCGCTCGAACAACTCTTTCTCCAGCTGCCTGGCCTGGTGCTCCCTGGCATCCTTCCGCGATTCGATTTGAGCTTGCCTCTCCTCGGCCGCCTCGCGCCGCAAACAGTGCTGCTTTGTGTGCCCATAGTACCCACAGAACTTGCACGTGCGGGGCTGGATAGCGCCTCCCATCGGCCCCGTTCGCTTCCCGATGCGGTGTGTGATCTGCATCATGATCCGCGACGCCTTCTGCCAATCTGACCCATTTAGCTTTGCCAGCTCAGCCCGAAGGGCCAGCACATCTGCCTCCTGCTCCTTGGTTGGCCTGTAGCCACTTGACCTGCCCATCCCTATTTGCCCCACCGTTGGAAATAGGCGAACTCCGTGCCGAATCGCGACGACGTGCCATTCCAGCAGCGACTGCTCGTGATCAACTTCGATCCGCTGCAGGACGACGGCTGCGACATCGAGTACTCTACCTGGAAGTCCTACCTAGAGCTCAGCTCTGCCTGCTGTGCCGACTTTGACACCTTCCTGGTTGACGGGCGCCTCGATGATCTGGCGATCAAGGACTGCGTTTCCTACTTGGAGAAGGTCGTCACCCGGCGCCGTGACCGCAGTGCCAACATGTGGGGGCAGCTGCTCTGCTACATGCTCAACCTCAACTACTGCTTCCAAAGCACCGCCGACAACGCCGACACCATTGCGTGGGTCGTGACGCAGTGCACCGGCTCGGCCCTCGACCGCTGCAACTCACTTGGCCTGCTGCAGCAGTTCATCGTCGCGGTCGACGAGATGCGTAACGACGCCGGCTGCAACCCGCTCGGGCAGGAGGCGAGAACCATCTTTTGGCACAACTACCGCGAGATGGCCGTGAACCAGGGCGAGCTTGGATTAGTACCGATTGTCTCGATTCGGCTCGAGTCGGTAATCAACGTGATCCGGACGGTCAAGGGCGTGAATTTCCAGCGGCCCGAGATCCTAGCCGCTGCGCGCCGCGAGACGTGGGCGCAGACGGGCCGCGCGCAGTTCTACGACACGCAAACGCAGCCGTGGCCTATCACGAAGACGCACATCGACATCGAGACGCAGCACCAGACCCAAGTGCCGTTGCTCGAATCGGAGCTCGTTGCCGATAGCCTCAAGCAACAGCAGTGCCTTCACGTCCGCAAGGCGGAGTACGACCGCATCGTGCGCGACTTTAAAGCGCAGGGGCAGCAGACACTTGGCTACAAGGACATCAACATCGAGTCGGCCTTCCGCGCGGGTCTAGTGTACAACTTCTACACGGTGCTCACCGACGAGCAGGCGCACGGGAAATGGCCCGGCTACCGGATGGCGGAGCAGAGCAACTACTCATACTTCTGTGGCGCGAACAACTGGATGTGCTGCGGCTCTCGGGCGGCCGAAGCGGTGTGGCTGGACGGCACGGATCCGGATCTCTACTCACTCGACTCGCTGATGCACCACTTCTCCTACGAGCCGCCGCTCATCGGGTCCCTACCACACGACTACGTGAAAATCCCCTGGGCGATGCGCAACGGCGACGGCGACGAAGAACCAGAGGAAGAGTTTCCCGAGGAGGACGATATGGACATAGACCCCGTTGGCCCTCATCAAGAGTGCACCTTTGACCTTCAGTCAGGTGGTGAAACGTCCGGCCCCGAATCGGGCGGTCCCGACTTCGAATCCCAACAGGGAAACGGCGCCGATGATCGCGGCGTCGAGGGCCGATCGCCTATCGAAAAGATAGGCGAGGGGGCAAGCTTCGAGGATGACGAGAGTGAGGTGCGCCGACACCCCAAATCGCTGGCCCAGGGCTGCCCTCGTCTAGATGTTTCCCCTAAATCACACAGACAGCCCTGGTATGGCGTGCCTCAGCTAGTACTAGTACTTTTATTTTTCCACACAGGAGGACAACGAACGCCCTATTGGCGGAGGCTCGCGCCTTCGGCGCAAGTCGCGCTTCGTTGATGACGTCGCGGAGGCATCCGACAATGATGACGAAGAAGAAGATGATGACTTGATGCCCTCCGAGTCGGAGCAGGAGAACGATGATCCCATGGCGGAGTACATGGCGCACTCGGCGGCGGAGGGCTCCTGCACTCTGTGCATCGGCTACGACTCGAACGACGAGGAGATCTTCTGCGGCGAGCCGTGCAACCCTTCGTCGCAGATCTGCAAGTCCTGCCTGCGCGGCCAGAAGATGCTGCTATACGGCCACTAGCCCTGAACGCCCTCTACCGCGCGCTTCTCGATCTTCACCGCCCTGCTTGTATACTTGTCCCTCACAAGCCTGGAGAACTTCGTCTTGTCGAGCTGCACCTTGCCAGGCGCATCGATGTCGACCACTGCGGCAGCACATAGCTCGCCCTGCTCCATCTTAATCTCGACACTGGTGTGAAAAACTTCAAAGGGGGACATACGCGTTAGCGCTTGTACAGTTGGTAAATCCTCTAAAATGCACTGAAGATGCTCCACCAGACCTTCTGCCTGTTCTTGATAACTCTGCGCGTCAGGCTTCACGCCGGTTCGTATACCTAAGTAGTAGGTCGAGCGTACTAGAATCTCCGAATCACTCATACTCTGTAATTATATTCTTGGAAAATGAGTACGCAAGAAGCGCGCCCACAAGTCCCCCAATAGCGAAAGCTGTACCTAAGCTCTGAACGATTACCCAAGCCATCTCAGGATCTTGCGGGGGCAGTGCTGCCTCTTCCAATGACTGCATCGGTCCACACTTGTGTGAAATCCACACTGGGTCAGGGTGAACAAGTGGCTTCGGTGGCGGATCCTCATACTCAGACAGAGTTGGCAATGCAGGGGTTTTCTCCTCCTTGACGGGGGGTTCGGCCACGGGGTCGTTGCTCGTGAGGTCAACCATCGGAAAGGGTTCAATTGCAAAGGTTAGTTTTGGCTCCTTGCTTGCCATATTCTTGATAACTGTAGCACCAGAAATTCTGGAGTGTCATCAGTGATGCAAAACAATGCGGACGCGTGTAGGAAAAGTGCATTTATGCTCAAAGTGCAAATTGGTGTTGCCTAATTTAAAAAGTGGCTATTGTGCCTCGTGTATGAGCGAGTATAACCGCGCACGGCCAAAATCGGCCGTGCGCACTCTACAACGGCGCATGAGAAGTCGTCTCGACAGCCGATACGGTACCTCGCGACCCAATGATGAGTGGTTTTTAGGAGCGCGATCCCTAGACGTCGCCAAGCACCTCATCTGGCGCTATGGCGGCGACGTGGAGAATATGCAAATTGACCACATTGTACCGTTTGCTGCGGGAGCAGATGCGCAATACACTTGTAACTGGGCTAATCTTCAGCTTCTGAGTACTCTAGATCATCGGACAAAGAGTCGACTGTGGCTTGCTGCTGCCCCGCTGGCGCTGCTGCTTGGCGTGGCGGAGCGGGCGCGTAACGCATCGCTAGGGCTTCAAGTGGCCCCGGGGTCGCCGACTTCCTGACGTACGCCGCAAGTACATCCTGGAAGCCGTCTTCTGGGTATAGCCGCAAATCCACATAAGGGTTCTCCTGGTCGCCGTAAAAGGGCAGCCCCATGCTGTCTACGAGGTAATATGGCCCCTTATCGTCCTTAAATAGTTTCTCCAACATCTGATTCATAATAAAGGTGTCCAGCTGCACGTAGCTCCAATGATTAATCGTGAGAAGCGCGTGGAAATGTGGGTGGTGCCTATTGGGCCCGATCTCGATGCCGGCCTGCAGGTCCACCGATTCCACGTGTGTCTGGTAAGTGTCGGAAAGGTAGCTTGATCCCCCACCGCCACCATAGAAAAGTGGCAGCGCGTCCTTCTTATTGGGGGCTGGGATATTGGTCCAGCTATGCCGACTGATGGCGTCGGTCTGGTGGTTGACTATGCTGGCGTTGCCGTCGCCTCCCGGCACATTAGTTTGCAGCTTCTGGCCGAAGCGTAACATCTCTGCAAGTTTGACATCGTTGCCGAAGACAAGGGCGACCGCATCGCGCATGCGCTCTAGAATCAGCCTGGACTCCTCCTCCCCCGTCAGCGGCCGATGCAGCGCCCACGTGATGAATAGCCGGGACTGGCGTAGTTTGCGGTACTGAATGAGCGGCCGTTTTTGTCCCTGATACCAAGGCTGCTTAGTATGCACCCATTTACCGCCAATTCTCTCCATCACATACCGGTCGCCCGTCCACTGGCTCTGTTGCTCGTCTGGCTGCTCTGCGTCATTCTCACCGACCATCTTGCACGGCCAAATCTTTTCCTGAAAGTCTGTCTTATCAAGCTTCTTAATCCTGCCCGCTGCATTGTACAACCCGCGCTGGGGCTGCAGCACGCGTGTTCGCAAAGAATTTGGGTATATTTTGTCACCAACTTTCAAGTCAACGTTGCGCTCCTCCCGTCGAAACAGATCAGCCTCAAACATCTTAGCCTGCGCGGCTGGCTGGGCGGCGTATCTCTGCTGTAGTTGCTGCATGACCCCCTTCATCACAGACACCAGCTGTTCGTTCTTAAGCTCTAGTTTGCCCTTATCCAAGCCTTCTTTTAAAATTTCCAGCGCCTTCCCATACTGAACCCTGGCGAGGCCCTGGGCATCAAGACCATTAGACTGGGCCAGGTCGATCAACTCCTTATGTGAAGAAACATTTGTGGGGATTTCTATCTCGGCATCCTCCAAGATCTTTCGTAGATACTTTTTGCTTTTCCCCTCCAGCGTGCCGGTGCCCTTACTCCATACGGCTTGCTCCACGTGGATCTCCGGTGGCGTACTGAACTTGGTCAACCCTAGATCCGCATACCCATGACGGTCCCTTTGGGCCTTAAATACCTTCTCCATGGCCTCCTTGAAGCCAGGAGTCGTCTCTGTGTTTTGGAGCTGAGTGCCAGTTAGTACATATGGCAAGATCTCAGGGATTTTTTCAGCCACGTCGTACCACCAATTAGAGGGCCTCTGATTCTCATCGGAAGGCTTAATTTGGGCTAGCACCCCATTGCTAACAGTGCCACGTCGCACTCTGTAGTATAGGCCCGGTGCAGTCTCCAGTATGGCAGCGCAGTCCATGCAGATGTTACCGAATTTAGAGGAGCGGGCCAGATAGTAGTTACGCTGTGCAAATTTAACCTTAGCACGCGGCTGCATGCGTCCTTGAATTTGCAGCGGCCACCCAGCGCAATGGCAGCCCTCACCTTCCTTCTTGTCTTTATTGTGCACGTGGTACTTAAGCAGCTCGTCATACAGCCAGTTATTGTACTCCCTGAAGGTAGCGAGCTTTGTCTCTTCCACACTCGCTTCATTGTCTTTGTAAAGTTGTGCTACCGCTCGCACAGTAGGCTTTTTCACCTCACTCCGCCGCTGTAGCTCGGGACCAACCATGCCATTGAACTTGCGCGTGGGCCAGTTGTGACTGCTGCCCCCAATCAACTCGCCGCTGAAATCGTGCAGTTTATTCTTATCCAGCACTGGCTGTACAGTGCCTCCCCCTGCCACATTCTTCTGCCTAACCAGTTGGTTCTCGTCCCAAAACTCGCTGCAGTCAAAGGGTTTGGGCGCCTCCCCACGATCTTCTCCCTGCCACGTTAGACCCGGCCAGGAGCGCGCCCAACTAGGCGTGTGTAGGTAACTCATGTAGCGCCTGGGGAACTCGCAGAAAGGCCGACTGCAGCGATTGCAGCCAAAGCTGTAGGTCTCGCCGTCTTTGAACAAATCCTGATGACTACGGTAAGGTAGGAATTCGTAGTGCCACGGCGAGCAAATCCACTCAAAGACCGTCATCTTAATGGTCTTCTTGATCTTCTTGAGTAGTGTGAAGTATTCTTCGGTCTCGCAGTCCGGTTCGCGCCCATCGGTACCGAAGCCACGAACCTTTTCCCACAAAAAACAAGGGTGATAATCTGGCGGGGGGTTGAAGACCGCGGGTAAGACAATACGCTGTGTTTTGGGTACCTTAGGTGAGTTAGGAAAGAGGGCCTGAAGTGGGGACTGGGTTGTCGGCTTCTTTTTGCAGGTCAGGATGCCGAACCTCATCCCTCTGCGCTTCTCATCTGCAGAGCACTGCCGCATTTTGCTTTTTTCCCAGTAAATAGCGCAGATCTTCTCCACATCCAGCAGCCATCTGGAATGTCGTCTGGATCCAGCAGCTGTCACCTCCTCATCTGGAAGGTCACAGATCCTCATATCTAGGATTATCTTACCCTCGATCTTAGCAGGGATGCCAGGTTCGGCTTTGACACCCTTAATGCGCCTTGGGACGGTCGCGCCGTGCAAGAACAAGTTAGCTGTCGTCCCATACTTCTGCTGGTATTCTTTGACCTCCTGTGCAGTCATGGGGTTCTCGTACTCAAGCGTAGACCTCGCCTTTCGAAACAGGTCCTGGTGCCGAAAGGGTGCTGCTGCATTGCTGTAAAAGTGCGGGTTAAAATCTTCATCCCCTCTCTTGCGCTGCTCGCCCTCTGGTAGCGCCTTCTCCTTTTCTTTTGTGGGATAAAGTTTTAGTGCCTGCAAATCCGTCGCCAGTGTTGAAGACTCGGTAAAGATCGTGTCGAAGGCCTCTGCGAGAGTAGCCGCGACTCCAGTTGCAGCCTCCCCAGACTCGGTTGCTTGCAGCGCATCCTGCTCCATTCCTGCGTCGCCTACTACTTCACCCTCGGCTAGCGTATGCTCGTCGTTATCCTCCCCGTCTACATCAAAAGTCTGTAAATCTGGCGCTGCGGCGGGCGCTGCAGCTGGCGCTGCGGTTGGGGCCGGTCCTGGCGCTGGTCCTGCTTCCACTGGCTCATCCCAGTCTTCATGGTAGATTACGTACTTAGGGTCTGGTTTGTTGTAGTTCCAGGCAGTCAGATCCCATAGCTCGTGCCATTTGCTATACCCTTCAGTGTTTTGCGAGTTCCAGCCAAGACCAGGTTGAAAGGCGTTATTCTTGCACCACTCCACGCGCTCTGCGTGAGTAGGGATTTTAAGGCGAAACTTTGGCTGATAGTCCTCAAAGGTCCCCAGCTTCTCCACGGATGCTGGGCCCGCCTCGCCCTTTGTCTCCCACAGATGCGTCGCGTGTGGCCAGAGCCAGTTACCTGTTGGGAACAGAAATCCGTTTATCGCACCATTGTCGGCCTCCTGTGCGCTGTAACGGCCCTTGAGTGCCTCTGCCAAATTTTCTTGAAATTTGGGTGTCATTACATCTTTTCCAATGCTGTTGATCCACAGACGCGACTTGCTCGCATCCTTATGCGCGCCTACATTCGGAGCTACTTGCAACTTACCGTTATCTGTACCGAACCACCTGGTGTATGCGGTGCAGTTGGTAACCTTCCCCTCCTCGGGGTACACGACCCCGGGCAGCTCGAAGCCAACATGTGTATTATTATTTTCAATGAATTCCCACCCTTCTTTGAAAAGTGGTTTTGAGCCACAGACGTAAGGTCCTGCTTTTAAGGGTTTGGAAGTAGGGTGGTTCGCATACTTCCCCGAATTTTGCAGCACGTAAAGATCCTCTAACCCCCTGTCGTGCCACGGCCCGCCCTTTTCAATATGACTCGTCTGGCCACCAGGCGAGTCTTTGGCCAGTCTGTCTTGCACACGCATCTTACCATTGTAACACGCGTACCGGGGGTTAGGTAGCCGCATACGTACTGTCTCCTCTTTGCCTTCCAGCTCCCCCTTCCCAACAATTGTCTGCGTCCAGTTGTACTTTTCGTTTTCGCACCCTGGATAGTAGTACAGGCCATAGTAGCCCGGAATGACAGTCCCTTGATACGGGCAATGCTGCACAGCTTTGCACCCATCGTTTACTGCATTCGCCCCCCAGGTAACGTCTGCGCGCCATGATCCATGAGCGAAATTCCCATCACTTTTAGTACCAGGGGCACCCGGGCGGTGCGTCATCATACTCCAATAAAAGTTGTCCTTGCCACCAGGGGGACTGCTTACTTTTACTACCCACGCACCATCATTATTCGCTGACCCTGACATACCTGTAAACTCGTTGTTCCAGGAGCCGCGATCATTAGAGTTAATCGCATGCATTAACCCCTTGCTGCGCTTCACCCACAGTAGCAAATTGTCCCCACAGCCACTGGTGTGAATTGGCGGATCTTTCACACCCGCTTTCCCAGAAAAACTCGCTCCGTTAGTCACCGTGGTGCCTGTCTTGTTGCCGGTCGCCTTGCTCACTTTCGCTAGCTGCCAGTTGTTGTCCTGTTTGCCCTCCGCGCGATCCTTATGCCCTTGACCACTAGCCTCGAAGTGTGTAGTCGGCTCCAGATTAGTTTGCTTAGGGGAATTTGCCTTTACACTCAGCAAGAGACTCATCAACAGCTGAAAGGTTGCCCCACCGTTAGGCTCCGATGGGTTGTAGCTGAATATTTGGCACCAAAGCTCAAAGGACATTAGGTCCCGTGGCCACCTCCCGCCTTTAAACGCAGCTAATCGCGCTTTTATGTCATTCTCTGGGCCATATTGCCCGAACGGGAACTGAACTGCACCCCACTCTGATACCATCTCTTCCCATAGTTATAGTTAGAACTTAAACATAACTGCTCACGTACGGGATCATACCGTAGTACCCAGCGTAGCCTCCTGCCAGGGCTCCCAGAACAGGATACCATTCTACAAGGCCCATGCCTTTCTCGCCTAACGCCGAATTTACTACTAGCAACGCTGACATGGGGTCTACAAAGGACCCCGATTTGATACTTGCGCCCGCTGACATCCCGATCGTTGCTCCAACAGCTGCACCGATGAGGGTCATTCTTCTAAGATCCATGTTAGAAGAAGATGTCCTTTGACACGGCTACTCTACTGAACATAGCCGAGATCGGGGCCATCTGCGCGGGTATCTATTTTGGTTACAAGCTAGTTATAAAGCCTGCTATGGCAGTCGAGAGCGTCGTCGGAGACACGTTGCAAAACGTTGGTGACGTGGCGGTACAAGCCGCCCATACCACCGAAAACCTCGGCAGGGAAAGCTGGGAAACGGCTAACAATTTCAGGAAAAATGTTATTTGTCAGTACACACCTGCGAAGTTTTGGGACCCTCTCAAGGCCTGTGGAGATGTGCGCCACACCGAACAGGCAGGCAAGCAAAAGGGCTCCTGTGTACAGAATGACCCACGCGGCGATGGACTACTCTGTCAAGACACGGGGCGCAGACACACTAACACTGCAGACAACGAGTCAGCAGTCGATTACGGAACGAGTTTTGATGCCGCCACCGGTTACGGAAGGAGTTTTGATGCCGCCACCTAGGCGTTCTGGAAAAGGCCGGAATACTTGATGTTATGCACCAGGAAATGGAAGTGCTGGAGGTACGACGAGAACGTCTCGGGGCTTGCTGCCTGCAGGTAGTAGGCGAAGGCCAGCGCAAACGGAAGGGCCTTGTACTTCTTGTTAAAGTCACGCGGGGGCTCGAGCACGACGCGGAAGCGATCGTGGTATGGCGCATTCTTCTTCACGTTTGCCTCAGCGCGTGGGAGGTCCTCAAACAGCACGGCAACGCGGTGATCGTGCATTGCGCTCACATAGGCGAGCGGCTTGTAGGCGTAGTGCAGCACGCGCCCGACGCACACATCTTTGCTGACTGCCTTCCACGGGAAGCCCAGGAAGAAGAGCTGCGTCTTGTGAGACACGCCGTCGTCGGGCTTGTAGACCTTCGGGTCGAAGGTGTTGTTCATCTTGTCCTTCGTTGTGAAGTACTTCAGCTGGCCAAGCGTGCACCAGTCAGGGAACCAGGTCATGATGAACATGAGGATGTTCTGCATCTGCACATAGAATGCGTGTAGCTCCTCCCCGGTGATGTCCAGCGACTGCATGCGGGTAAACGTGGTTGACAACCAGCGTGTGAGCACGTCGTTCTTGAGCATCATGTCGGCCTCTGCCAGCGAGCGCCACGCCTCCACAAAGCCGACGCTCTTCACGACCTCGTCGAATTCCTTGATGTCCTTCGGCGTGCGATGCTCCTCGCCCTCCTCGCCCTCGCCCTCCTCGCCCTCGCCCTCCTCGCCCTCGCGCTCCTCGCCCTGCTCGCCCTCCTTGCGCTCCTCGCCCTCCTCGCGCTCCTCGCCCTCCTCGCCCTCCTCACCCTGCTCGCCATCCTCGCGCTCCTCGCCCTCGCCCTGCTCGCCCTCCTCGCGCTCCTCGCCCTCCTCCTCGCGCTCCTCGCCCTCCTCGCCCACCTCGCGCTCGTCGGCGGCGCCCTCGGCGGCGGCGGGCTCGGCGGCGGCGGGCTCGGCGGCGGCGGGCTCGGCGGCGGCAGCCAGGGCGGCCTCGGCGCGTTTCTCGGTGCCCTGCACATCAAGCTGCTGTTGCGTCTCCAGGCGCAACTTCATTCGCTTCGCCAACTGCTCGTTGGCCTCGAGCGCGGCGCGGCGGCGCTTGATATCGTTCTCCAGCCGCGCGTACTCCTTCGGGTCCACTGGGCGCGCCGCCTCCTCGAGCTTGTGCTTGTAGTCGTTGAGCTGCTCAACCGACTGCTGCGCATGAGCCAAGTCGAAGCTGGTGTTGAACACCTTCAGTGATGCCTCGCGCAGCGCGTTCCTGGCGGCACACTCAGCGCGCTCGGCCTCGTCGTGCTCGCTCCCGAGCTTGGTCACGGTCTGCTGCAGGTTGTCCAGCTTGGTCTTTGTCGCTGCAAGCAGCTCACCTGACGAGTCAGGCGTCAGAGCAGTGAGTGCAGTGAGTGTGCGGAGTGTGCGGGCTCGCTGCAGGCAGGCGTGCGGGCTTGCTCTCACCGGTGCGCTTGATTGGCATAGCCATGAGCTCGTCCAGCGTGTGCATCTTCATTGCTTCTGGTCTGCAAGGCCCTTGGCAAGGGTAGCAGGCTTGCGAGATATGGGGAAAAGATCCGCGCGCGACCACCGCGCGCGACCACTTTCTCTGTTGTTGTTGTACATTTTCTACCATTCTAATGTAACGCCATGGAGCGCGCGCTGCTATTCTGGGGCGTGTGCATCCCACTCAGAGCAGCCATAGCGCTCGAAGCGCGGCGCGGCAACGACCTACTCCGCCTAGCGGCCGCCGGTGTAGCCTACACATGGCTGAGCGGCACGCTGACCAACTCGCACGGCGCCTTCGGTGGCCGCGTCTGGTGGCGCGAGGAGCGGCCTAAGCACGGCGCTCTGTGGGCTGCCTACAGTATTAGTGGTGACTGGCGATTCCTAGCGACAGACGCCGTGTACGGAGGCGTTAATTGGGTTTCTACTAAGTTAATTAGTTTCTGACAGGAGCAATTGAAGCATGCCAACCTACGCAGCAAAGAAGAAGAGTGGTACAATGACAAAGAGTCAGGCCAAGTGTTCCAAGGCCGGATGGGGCTTGAAAGTGGCGCACACCTCTAAGGCTGGGCGCCGCCTTGCCACATGCAAAAAAAAGAAGGGCAAAGTCGTAGACTAGTTTCTGACACTGGGTTAGCATGGCGGGGTTCTTTGATGGATACGACCCCGACAGCCCTGAGTGGCTCTGCGAGCCCGGGGAGCTCGAGGCGTACCCTGATGTGGCGACGAGGACCTGTACCAGCTGCAGGGAGCAGAAGGAGACCTACCGAGATTTCAACCGAGAGAAGGCGGGCAAGTATGGGCGCAGGGCGGAGTGCCAGCAGTGTCAAGGGGCGCGGAAACGGCGGCGAACTGCAGAGTAATATCGGGTCGAAGCCGAGCTGATATGGCCGTTTTGGCCGAAGATGGTGGTGGACGGACGGGTCGGTCGGATGGACGGATGGACGGACCGGGCGAGCTGGCCCGAAGGCGGGAAATCCAGTATGAAATTACCCCCTCCGCGCGGCTTCCCGCCAAATCTCCCCGGGGAGGCGACCTCGGATTTACCCCCCGAGGGGCACCCTTCGACCGCCTTCGACCGCCTTCGGAGAAGGTTCCAGTAGGTTCTGAAGTATGTTTGTTTAATTACACTGATTAATGATTAACAAATTAAACAATCTCACTGCCGAAGCTTCGACACTCTTCGGCTAATCACTGAGATTGAAATCTGGACGAGATACTGATTTCCACTGATTAGGGGGAGGGGGTAAACCAGCCTACCGAGCTGGGGGGCTGGCCGAATCCGGGCCGACCCC
>ERZ802830.820-NODE-820-length-30656-cov-24.6265_pt1 | contig 30656 bp, 29 predicted proteins | sample MGYA00345654_ERZ802830 | MGnify/ENA primary metagenome ERZ802830 (study PRJEB30503, sample SAMEA104212375) | marine metagenome | biome: Westerlies Biome; feature: [SRF] surface water layer (ENVO:00010504) within the epipelagic zone...; material: water... | reverse complement strand
TAGAGACCACTGCAGCGCCGGAATTTATTCGCCCTGGCAGCGAGCAAGACCACAGCAAGAAAGGACCCATTCCAGCGGCGTCCGATGTTCCCTTAGATGAGATTAATCCGGTTTGGAATCGCTTGTTCAGCGAAAACCGCATGCTCGAGTACTTTGAGCGCTTGCGCCGCGACGATCCGGTGCACTTCAATGAAACGGAAGTGGCCGGTCGCTACTGGTCCCTCACTCGTTACGACGAGATCAAGGCGGTAGACACCGATCATAAGAATTTCTCCAGTGCCCACGGTATTACGCTGGGCTTTCCAATCGACCAACCACTGCCAGAGGGCGCCCTCGACGTCAGCATGTTCATTGCCATGGACCAGCCGAAGCACGACGTGCAGCGCAAGACGGTTTCTCCCGTGGTATCCACGCGGAACTTGGCGGGTATGGAAGCGCTCATTCGCGAACGCACTTGCGAAGTACTAGATTCACTGCCCGAAGGCGAGACCTTCGATTGGGTCGACACCGTATCCATCGAGCTGACCACGCGCATGCTGGCCACCTTATTCGACTTCCCATACGAAGATCGGGCAAAGCTAACGCGCTGGTCGGATGTAGCTACTGCTGTGCCTGGTGGCGGCGTGATTGATACCGAAGAACAACGCCGCGAAGAGCTCATCGAGTGCTTGGTGTGCTTTACGCAAATCTGGGAAGAGCGCAAAAAGAATCCCACGGGTGATTTGGTTTCTATGCTGGCTCACGGTGAAGAAACCAAAGACATGGAGCCGATGGAATTCCTCGGCAATCTTATTCTGCTGATTGTGGGCGGTAACGACACCACACGTAACTCCATGTCCGGTGGTGTGCTGGCTCTGAATGAGTTTCCTTCCGAGTACGAGAAGCTGAAAAAAGATCCTTCATTAATTCCAAATATGGTGGCGGAAATCATTCGCTGGCAGACGCCGCTGGCCTATATGCGTCGTACTGCGAATAACGACTGCACCGTTGGCGGCAAAGACATCAAGGCTGGCGATCAAATGCTGATGTGGTACGTCTCGGGCAACCGTGACGAGAGCGTATTTGAGCGCGGTGAAGACTTGATCATCGACCGCGAAAACGCACGTAACCACCTGTCATTTGGGTTCGGTATTCACCGCTGCATGGGTAACCGTCTGGCAGAGATGCAGTTGCGCGTGCTTTGGGAAGAGATCATGGAACGCTTTGAGAACATCGAAGTGGTCGGCGAAGTCGAACGTACGTTCTCATCTTTCGTAAAGGGCTACACGTCGCTGCCCGTGCGAGTGACTCGCAAGTAGCGCCTAGCGCACTCGCCTGAGGCAACCCCGCTGTTGCTTTAGGTTGCCTTCGGGACGAAGTCCCAAAGGGCAAAAACTAGCGCGAGACTTTCTCGCGCTTTTTCGTTTGAGGGGAAATCTTTGTTGTCTATCTGTCGACGCATGCCGCGTCCCAGCTTGCGTGTACTTCTTGCCTTGCTCGCGCTCGTCGCTCACCAAGCGTCAGCGCAACCTACGTTAGAGTCTCAGGCCTTGGCAGAACCGCCAGTGCTCGATGGCATTGTGCTGTCGGAGCCGATTTGGCAGAGCCTTATGCCAGCAACGAACTTTCAGCAGGTTCAGCCAAATGAAGGCGCGCCCGCCTCCGCAGAAACGCAGGTGCGTGTGGGCTATTCCAACGACACCCTCTATGTTGCGGTTGTTTGCTTTGATGAGGATCCGAGCAGTTTGATCGTGGCTGACAGCCGACGTGATGCCGACCTCAGTGACCTCGATAGCTTTCAAATGATCATTGACGGTTTTGAGGATAAGCAAAATGGCTTCGTATTTGGCACCACGCCAGCGGGTGGTCAGTACGACGGCCAAGTCACCAAGGGCAGTGGCGGTGGCTTTGGTTCCTCTGGCTTTAACCGAAACTGGGATGCTTCCTGGGAGGTTGCCACGCATATTGGTGAGTTCGGCTGGAGCGCGGAGTTTGCGATTCCCTTTAAGTCGTTGCGCTACCGAAAACAGGGCGCGCAAAGCTGGGGTATCAATTTTCAGCGCAATATCGCCCGCCGGGATGAGGTGGCGTACTGGTCACCTCTGCCCCTGCAGTACAACCTTTACCGTCTCTCGGAAGCGGGCACGCTGACCAATTTGGCGCCCCCCAGTCAGCGTTCGGTCAAAGTCACACCCTACGTGCTGGGCACCTTGGATCGGGGCGGTAACGCAGAGCCCGGTACCCACAACGAAATGGAAGTGGGTTTTGATGCGAAAATTGCGCTCACGCCGAGTCTCACCTTGGACGCAACCTACAACACCGACTTCGCGCAGGTCGAAGTCGACGAAGTGCAGGTGAATCTGGATCGCTTCAGCATTTTTCTACCGGAAAAACGACCCTTCTTTCTGGAGAACGCTGGCCAGTTCTCGGTGGGTGACAAGGGTGAGGTAGAGCTATTTTTTAGCCGTCGCATCGGCCTAGATGCCGATGGTCTGCCACAACCCATCGATGCCGGTGCCAGACTCTCGGGCAAGCTCGGCAGTTCGACTAACATTGGCGCCATGCATATGCAGACTGGTGATTCCGAAAACGGTATCGCAGGCGCCAACTTCAGTTTGCTGCGCCTTAGCCAAGAGTTTGCGAATCGCTCTTCTGTGGGCGTGCTCTTTGTTGATAAGGCCGCAGACCTTGCCAGCGATGACAATCAAACCTATGCGGTCGACGGCAAGCTCGGCGTGGGCGATGCGTGGACCTTCTCTGGCTACGCCGCAAAAACCGATACGCCCGGGTTGTCTGGTGACGATCAGGCCATGCGTGTTCGCGCCGATTACAACTCTCAGCCCCTCGATGCGTTTTTGAGCTATGCCAAGGTCGGCGACAATTTCAATCCTGAGGTGGGATTTTTACGCCGCAAAAATTACGAAAAGATTTCCTCCATGATCTGGCACCGCAAGCGCATGAACGATCGTTGGGGGTTATTTGAGTTGCGACCCCATGTGTTCTATCAGGGCTATCAAGATGACGAAGGCTTTTACGAGTCGGGTTTTTTGCATGTCGACAATCACTGGGAGTGGACCAGCGGGTTCGAAATTCACACCGGCATTAACTTCACGCGGGAGGGCGTGAAAGAGCCTTTTGAAATCAATGAAGGCACCTTTGTTGCCGTCGGTGAATATGACCACAAAGAGTCGCAGATCGTGGTGATGACGAATCCGCGCAAAGCGCTGAGCACTTCAGTCACATCGCGTATTGGTGGATTTTATGGCGGTGATCGAAATTCCACGGAGGTTAAAGCGAGCTATCGATTGGCGGAGGCGTTTACCAGCGACTTAAGTTGGAGCAATAACCGCATTGAGTTGCCTGTGACCAATGGCGACTTTGAGGTCAATGTCGCCAAGCTCCGACTGTCCTATTCGTTCAGCCCAAAGATCTTGCTGCAGACACTGGTGCAGTACGACGACCGTAGCGATGCCACGGCCTTGAACCTGCGTTTTTCCTGGCTGCAAACCGCAAACTCTGGCCTGTACATCGTTTATAACGAGCTGAATAACGATGAATTCATTGGGCCGCTGGAGAAGCGCCGCGAAGTGGCGATCAAGTATTCGCGGATTCTAGACGTGCTCTAAAGCGCCTATTCGTCGAAGCAAACGATGACGGCAGCATTGGCCATCACGATGGCGTCGCCGAGCGCTGACCCAGGCGCGTGGTCACTGGCGGCTGGCACGTCCAAACCACCAACAACACATTCGACGCTCACACTGCCGTAAGGCAGTTCTGCCGCCACGGCAGCGGTGTCGACCTCACCGGGTTCTGCCACGCCAATGCGTACCGTTATTTTCATATCGTCAGGCGACTTATCCAGCGCGCGAAAAAAGTTCAGGCTGGAATGTCTGATGGCGTCAGACACCGCCCGCTTGGCGGCCTTGGTGTAGTCGCGGCCATGCACGTCAGCGCCCATGCCCATTTCAGTTACGTATCGAATCAGTGCCACAGTCAGGGTCTCCCGAATTTAGGTTGAACCAACATTACCTCAATTCGGCACTGACACTTGACCTTCAACCTATCGGGGAGGGGTTGATGGCAACTCGATCCGCTGAGCCGCCGCTGCGCTGACAATGGTGCAAAAGTTGACCTGAAAACCTGTCTCCTTGGTCTTGAAAAAGGTGCAGGAGAGCTAGCGACGACATGGCAGGATCCAACGTACAATCCGCGGGTTTCGGTATTCTGGCCAGCGCAAATTGACGCCGAAACGACGAGTCGAGAATGAACATATGAGGCTTAACCAACAGGGTTAGCAGGGGCTAGGAAGTTTAGTGAACCACGAATTACAGATTTTAGATGGCAGCATGGGTGCGGAACTGATCGAACGCGGACATACACCGCGCACGGGCCTTTGGTCTGCTAAGGCCTTGCTTGATGTACCCGAGGCGGTGGTGCAGGTGCATGATGACTACATAGCGGCGGGTGCCAGCGTCATTACGACCAATTCCTATTCCACCATCCCAAGTTACCTCGCCAAGGCCGACATGGCTGAGAGCTATCTCGCGTTAACGGAGGTGGCGGCAAAGCTAGCTCGGCAGTCTGCAGATGCAGCGTCATCGCCTGTGCGAGTAGCAGGGTGCCTACCACCCCTAGATGAAAGCTACCGTCATGACCTAGTGCCGGCAGACGTCGAGTCTCGCGAAATTTACAGTGAGTTGGTAAAAGTGCTTTTGCCATACGCGGACCTTTACCTGTGTGAGACCATGTCCTGCGCTCGCGAGGCTGCCAATGCCTCCTACGCCGCACGCAGGTTCGACCCGGATAAGCCTTTGTGGGTCGCTTGGACGCTCCACGAAACACCCGGCATGGGGCTGCGCAGCGAAGAATCGTTACAGCAGGCACTGCAAGCCGTGATGCCGTTCGAACCAGACGCGTTTTTGTTTAACTGCACATCACCGTCAGCCATATGCGCCGGAATAGAAACGTTGTCGGCTCTCACGGACAAGCCCATTGGGGCCTATCCCAACAGCTACCATGTGCCAGCAGGCTGGACTTTGGACAACGACAAACCCGTTGAACATCGCGACATGACCGAGGAAGACTTCATTGCCTTCGCCCGTGAGTGCCAGGACAAAGGCGCTTCGATTATTGGTGGATGTTGCGGCATTGGGCCGTCGCATATCGATGCAATGGTCAAAAACCTCGGTTTAGCCGATACGTAACAAAGTGTTGAAGCCAAGTGTTGAGGCCAAGTGTTGAAGCAAAGTGTTGAAGACAGGGCGGCGCTGGGTCTGCCGCAGAAGAATTCATAGGGGGAACAATGGAAAACCAACAAGTACTGATTGATCGGCTACCGTCGGGTAAGTTGCAGGCCAGCGACTATCGCCTGACCGACGCGCCCATGCCCGAGGCTGGAGCAGATCAGGTGTTGATCAAGACTCAAGCCTTCGCAATTACTGCCGGTACACGTGCAGGCCTGCAGGGTAGTGCCAGCTATGCTGGCGCTCCCGCCGCTGGCCGTGTCATGAACAGCACCGGTGTCGGTGAAGTCGTGGCCTCTAACGCCGCTGGCATCGAGGTTGGCGACCGTGTCACAGCGCCCACGGGCTGGCAGCAATACGCCGCACTGGACGCCAAGCAGGTGACCGTGATTGATGCCGACCACGACCCACTCCATTACCTTGGTCCCATGGGCGTGAACGGACTTACCGCCTACTTTGGTCTGCTCGATGTGGGCAAGCCCAAGGCTGGCGAGACCGTGATGGTTTCAGCGGCTGCTGGATCTGTGGGTCATATGGTGGGACAAATCGCGAAGATCCAAGGCTGTGAGGTCGTCGGCGTGTGCGGTAGCGATGACAAGGGCCGACTGCTGGTAGAGCAGCTCGGCTTTGATCGCACCGTTAATTACAAAGACGCGAACTACCGCCAAAGCCTCAAAGAAGCCACACCCAACGGAGTCGACGTTTACTTCGATAACACTGGCGGCATGATTTTAGGTTCTGCGCTGTTTCGCCTAAACGTCGCTGGCCGTATTGCTTGCTGCGGTGTGGTCTCTCAATACGATACCGATACGCCTGAGCCAGGGCCCAAGGGCGTACCCGGACTGCTCGTCAACAAGCGCATTACCATGCAGGGCTTTTTGCTCTTCGACTATGAAGAGCGTTACGCCGAGGCCCGAAACGATATTTATGCCTGGCTCACCAGCGGCAAAATGACCAGCCTGCAGGACGAGGTCAGTGGTTTGGGTGCGGCGCCTGAGGCCTTTGTCGATCTGTTATCTGGCGGCAATGTGGGTACCCGCATCGTACGTTTGGATCAGTAACCATGAGCCTTATAGGGCGGTGCTTATTCGCGCGAACCTTGGTGTCGGCGACGCTGCTGTGTGCGCTGACTACCGCCCAAGCCAGCGCCCTAACGGAATCTGCAAGCGAGCGGATTAAACAAGCCTGCGAAACCTTGGTAATGGACTATGCCCGGCATCGCGACCAGGCTCAGGGTGCAGCGCTTGCCCAGCTTTTTACCGAGGATGCCACGCTGTCGGTGAACGGCGAGACCTTCATCGGCAGACAGGCATTGCTGACACGGTTTGCGGCGCCTGCCACACACAGGTTTCGCCATATGATGAGCAATGTGCACATCACTGTGACCGGCCACCAGCAAGCCACCGGCGTCAGCTACGCGCTGATTTTTGTCGGTCCGATAGACAAGCAAAATCCCGACGCACCAATCACAGTCTCTAATTTCGTAGCCATGGGTGAGTATCAGGACACCTTCGTGCTCACCGACGCAGGTTGGCGCATTGCCTCGCGCCGGTTTGTGCCGGCTTTCCTCGCCGACGCCCAGTGAATACGGGTTTGCACCCAGTCGATCTGGGGGTGATAGCCGCGGTGATGTTGGGGGTAACCCTGTTAGGGCATCGCCTCAGTGGTCGCATCCATGACCGGCGTGGTTTCTTCCAAGCCGATGGCACCATGCCATGGTGGGCAGTCTCCGCCAGCATTATCGCGACGGTGGTCAGCGCCGTAACCTTTGTCTCTGTACCTGCCGCCGTGTTCGCCCCTGCGGGCAACCTCACGTATTTCCAGGTCATTCTTGGACTGGCGCTGGGCAAGGTCGTTGTCGCGCGACTGTTAGCGCGGCCCTTTTATTTAAGCCACAACTTGGCGACCAGCTACGAGTACATTGGCGCGCGGATCGATCCGTCAACCGGCAGCTTTTCCATGGGCCTTGGTCTGCTGCTGAACACCATCAACGCAGGCGTCAAACTGCTGACGGCAAGTTTGGTGTTGGACGTCATCAGTGGCTGGGGTTTGGCAGGCTGCGCGGCCTTTATCGTTGGCATCAGCGCGGTATGGGGAGCCTTGGCTGGTATCAAAACGGTGATCTGGACCGACTTTCTGTTGTTCCTGCTTTTCGCAGCAGGGGCTGTATTTGCGCTGCTCTACATGTTCGGCGAAATCACCATGACTCTGCCCGAGGCCTTAGTTTGGCTGGACGCCCAGGGCAAGTTAGCGCTCTTCGATTTTGATACCCAAATGAGCAAAAGCAGTACCATCTGGGCCGGGGTGATCGGTGCGGTGTTTTTGAGCGTGGCTCAGGGCAGTACCCAAGGCACCTGGCAGCGCGTCAAGGCTTGCCGCAGCGTGCAAGACGCGCAAAAAGCCTTCGACTTTGCGGCACTGTTTTATGTAGTTCACCTGCTGATTTTGGGCGTGGGTCTTGCTCTGGTGGTGTTTTACGCTGAGCGAGGCATACCCCAGACATTGGCAGCAGAACTGGTTGACGCCCCCGACCGAATATTTCCTTACTTCATTGCCACTGAACTGCCGGTGGGTATTTCGGGTTTGTTTATCGCCGCGATATTCGCAGCGGCGATTTCGACCTTGGACTCGGGTCTTGCAGAAGCCTCAGACCTCACCGTGAATCATCTCTACGCACCGCTGCGCCGCGAACGCTCTGAGTCGCACTACCTCTTTGTGGCGCGGCTATTCATGGTGCTGTGGGCTGCGGTCTTTCTGGGTCTCGCGTTATTTTTCTCGCGCTACTCCGCTGAAGGTCTGCTGCAGCTGACCTTCAAACTCCCCAACTATATTTACGGCGCGATCTTCGCCACCATTTTGCTAGCGCGGTTTGGCATTGGCTCGCTGGGTTTGGTGCTTTGGGGATTTGTGCTCGCCTGCGCTGTGGTGGCGTTCTTGTCCCTGCAAGGTATCGCCTTTTTCTATTGGTGCCCGATTTCAGGGGGCGCAATGTTTCTGTTCGTTTGGGCCATGGATCGCCGTCCGCTTGATTGGGCCGGTGTGGTCGATCACTGACCAAGTGATCAAAAAATAGGCGGCTTGCGTTTGCTCTTAACGTAGGGGGCCATCATGAGACATGTAGGGCCGAGGAGTGTCTCGGCGCGGTGTTGGTCGCTCGGTCGTATTCGCGCGATTACCCTGATCACGTCGCTCTCGATGGCGGTCTGGATGCCGCTCTGATTGCTGATAGTGGCGAGCTTCACGATGATCTTGGCGGTGATCGCGCGCTATTTGGCGCTGTATGCGGCGCTGTTGTCGGTACAGAACATCGTCGCCATAGGACCAGCCACGGTGATGGCGTCGGTTGTGTCCAAAACGCTGATGCGACCGCCAATTAGAACGCCAGTCTCGACGTCGGTCGCGATGAAAGTGCCAGTGTGAGAGCGAGCCTGCGCGGGGCCAGTAGTCGTAGTGGGACTGATAGCCGCGCCGATTCCAATAGGCGCCGTGTCGCGGCTGAGCGTGGTAAACCGTCGTGATGCGGGTGCGCGGTGACCAGCCAGAACGTTTGACATAGCTGTTGGGTCCCGCCCGATAAACCACTCGATCGGGTTGCTTTGTCACGGTGACGGTACCCAGCTCTGGCCTAGGCTCTTGGCGCTGCTGCTCAAGTGCTGCCCAAACCTTTGCACCGTCCTCAAGTAGGGCGCTACTCAATGTGCTCAACCAGACGAGGTTCTCGCTTAGCTCCATGAGCAGCGTCGGGTATTGCATTAGCGCCAATATGTCGTCGCTGAAATCTGGTTCGCCGCTGACGCTGGCGGGGTCGCTCAGATAGCGGGCGGCCAGCGCAACTTGCTCGGGTTGCTGACTGGCTGAGAAAATGACGTCAACAATGTCATCGGGATAGTGAACTAGGGGTTCTACCAACTCGCCCATTCGATCCCCTGACGTCGGCGCATCGCCTTGTTCGAGCATGACATCAACTTGGGCAGCGAAAGACGCTCCGCATAGCGTAAGCGCGATGAGAAAACAGATTCCTTGCAACCTTGGCATGTAGGCCTCCTGCTTTGTGTGCGGGCACGTTGATAACGGTGCAAAACAGTGTCGCGCGCCGAATCTGAACAGTGCCTTAACCGTGAATTCTCGTTGGCTTGTCATATCTGCGCTGTAGCGTCGCCAAGCGCTAGAGCGCCAAAATCCAGCACAAGGCAATCAGCGCAAAGGCCAGCTGGCCTGCTTGTTGTTGGCGCGCTCGAGAAATCGCTGTGAAATCGAATCGAGATAAGTACCAGCCTGCGCCAACTCCGGCGATAAACCCGAATACATGACCGCCAACGTCTACGCGCTCTGCGCCGAAGCCGGTGAAAGCCAGCATGGCGACGGCAGCAAAGATTGGGGCGACCCCGCGGCGCCAGTCCTGCTGACGAAACGCACCCTTGCGCCACAACAAGGTCGGCGCCAACCCTAGGGCTGCAAAGTTAGCGGTAGAAGCTCCCAGCGCGCGGAACGCATCGGGGTGAACCATGGCGTTGACGGTATTTGCGGCGCTGGCGCTGAGTAAAATAACCAGCCAGCCAACACCGGAGCCTAGATAGCGAGCCACAAAAAACCCGAACAAGCTGCCAAATAGGCTATTGCTCAGAATATGTTCAAGGCCGCCGTGTAGCGTCAACGCGGTCACCGCCCGCCACCATTCGCCATCGCGCACAGCGGCGCTGTGCAGTACGCCAGCGTCTATCCACGCTTGGCTACCAAACCCCTGCAGCGCGGGTACTGCCCAAATGACGGCTAAAAAGCCCAGTACGCCAAGCCAACCGCTGTCGACGTAGGGCACCTTGGTTTGCACCGGCGCTGGATGCGCGTTTTCCTGCCAATAGGTGGTGAGTTCATGGTGGGCGCGCTGCTGATCCTGAGGTGGCACCATGAGCGACCAGGGCGCACTGGACGAATTCATATCGACGCGATGGGCGACTTTGACGGCGAGCAGAACCAAACTGGCGTCCCGGATTTGCCCCTGATCCTCGGCCCGAAATATCTCAACCCAGGTGTTGTCTTGCTCGCTCATTGGCAAAGACTAGCAAGGGGTTGTGGCTACGTCCCTCACACCAAGTGTTTATCGGCTGAGACAGGGCTCCCGCAGGGCGCGCTCAAACGGCGATGCCGATCAGTGTTTAGGCATGCCTAACAGGCGCGTGGGGTGATCGGCCACATTGGTATATGGCAAGGTCTGCGCGAGCGATTGAACTTGTCCGTACAGGTAGTTGGTCAAACTCTGTCGAGAGTCGTACTGACTCAAGGCCTGCCAATCCAAGGTTTCTCCTACGACGGCGTCGAGGGGCTTGCCAAAACGGTTCCGCGCCTCAGAGAGCAACAGCGCCATGCGCAGCGGTTCAGCAATGTGGGAAGCGAGGTGGAATGCGCGGCGATTGCGTCCCGGAAAATACACCGGCACGACGCTCGCCTTGGCGTCGCGGATCAGTTTGGCTGCAAAGGTCGTCCACGGCGCATCAACAACGCTGCCAAAGCCTTTTTTGTCGGCGGTGGACACAAAGCCAGACGGAAAAATCAGTATGGGGATGTTCTGCTCGAGGCAATCCTGAGCGACCTTCTTGGCCCGAATATTGTTTTTCATCGCAGCCTTCGTGAGGTTGAAGTCTACGGGCAGGAAGTAAGGCGCAAGGTCTTTGTCCTGACAAAGCAGCGAGTGAATCATGATGCGAAAGTCACCACGGGCCTGCAGCGCGATATCACAAAGCGCTAAGCCATCCACAATGCCGAAGGGGTGATTTGCAACGAACACTAAAGGGCCGACGTCAGAAATTGTTTTGGGGTCTACACCACGGTAGCGGCGTTCAATGCGGGTAGCGCCAAAGGCCTCGGTGAAGAAACGGCCCACATCAAACGGACCTTCTTTCAGATTCTTGTAGATTTTCTCAATGTGCTTGCGGCCAAAGGCGTGCTCAATGGCCGAGATGAGGTGGCGGGTGAGCCACGGATCGTCAGGTTGAACGTAGGAGATTTTAGGCTCTTCACGAACATAGGCGGCGAAGGCTGGGTCGATTTTCGGCGCGGACATGGCATCGATCCAAGGCAACTGCGTTGGCGGATGCTAGCGTGTTGCCAAGGCAATTCATACGATTGGTAGGTAACAGATATGTGACAGGGATCGGGGTCCTGAAATACGATCCGACGCCACCAGAATCGGCTGTTGATCGAATGCAGACTTTCTTTTGACCCCGCTTGGAAACCCGCAGCTGGGGTTGCAAAACCTTCACCAGTCGCCAATATAGGCAGACGCGCGATGGCGCGAACGATTCAACAACGTTAGTAACAACATCGCAGGCGGTGGTGCCATTCAACAAGGTGCATCACGACCTCAAAACACGATAGGTGATATCAATGGAACAGCGATCAATGCATCAAGCGTCGGTAGCCAGTCTCTCTACGCTGGAAACCAACAAAGTACTGAAAAATACCTACCTGCTGTTATCAGCGACCTTGGGTTTCAGTGCCATCATGGCGGGGCTCTCCATGGTGATGGGCGTGCCCAGCGGCGCGTACATCATTTGCCTCATAGCCTCCATGGTACTGGGCATGTTTGTCCTACCTCGTACTGCTAATTCCGGCGCCGGTTTAGGCGTCATTTTTCTTGTTACGGGTTTGCTGGGTTTCGGACTCGGACCCATCATCAGCATGTACCTCGCCCTGTCTAATGGCGCGCAGGTGGTAGGCACCGCATTGGGCGGCACGGCGGTCATCTTTTTGGGACTCGCTGGCTACGCCATGACCAGCAAGCGTGACTTCTCGTTCATGGGTGGTTTCGTTGCCATCGGCCTCATGGTCATGATCATTGGCATCATCGCGAATATCTTCTTGCAAATGCCTCTGCTATCCGTGGCCATTTCAGGCGGCATCATCATGCTGATGAGCGCGATGATCCTGATGCAAATCGGTGCCATCGTGAACGGCGGTGAAACCAATTACATTATGGCGACATACAGCCTGTACCTGAGCATCTTCAACATCTTCATCAGCTTGTTGCAGTTGCTGGGTATCTTCGGCGGCGACGATTAAACGCCCCAACGCATGATCGACGGGACAGCAAAGTTTGCTTTGCTGACCGAAAGAGCCCGGCAAGTACCTTCGTGAAGGAACAAGCCGGGTTTTTTATTGGCAGCGTTTTAGTGAGTCTGAATTTCTCGGGGGAAACAGATGGATTGGATGCAAATTTTAGCGCTCGCAGCCTGCGGCATGATGCTCTTTGCCATGTGGCCCATGGTGAAACGTTGGCGCGAGAATCCGGTGGAAGCACAGCCCGGTGATTGGTCAACGGCCATGTTTCTCATTGGCTTGGTCATGCTGTTTGTGCTGCTGCTGATCTGGTCTGTGCAGTAAAGCTTACTTGCCGGTGAGCGCGGTATAGACCTTGGTGAGCTGGCTCGGCAGGTCTTCCATTTCCTCAATAATCATATAGCGCTCATCTGGGCACATGCGCTTCAAATAGTCGTGACCTGATTTGTCTACGGTCATACAGAAGGTTTCAATACCCTTTTGCTGCGACTCCTGTAGGGCCTTGGCGGTGTCTTCAACCCCATAGTCATGGTTGCCGCGCACCGGGCCATAGTCACAGTCTTGGGGGAAGCCGTCGCTAATCACCATGAGCACCTTCATGGCGCTGCCGGTGTTCATCAGCTTTTGCGTAGCGTGTCGTATCGCTGGCCCCATGCGGGTAGAACCCTTGGGCGCCATAGCCGCGATACGTCGCAGGGTCGCTTGAGAAAATCCATCGTCGGGTTCCTTGGCAATGTACAGCTCGACATTGTCCTTGCTGTAGCCAGAAAAACCGTAGATGCCGTAGCTATCACCCAACGCCTCCAGCGCTGCGGCCATAACCACCATGGCCTCTCGCTCGAGGTCGATGATCTTACGACCGGGCTCCTCGGGCTCTTCTTCTATCTCATCAAAGCTTGCATACCAGCCCGCTCGCGTATCGGCTTCGTCTTCTTCGTAGTTCGACCAGTCCCGTGGCTCTGGTGGATGAATGGGGTCGTCAGTAGAGGCAGACAGATCGACCAAGAAAATTGCGCTGACATCGCGCTGCACCCGTTCTTTGCGAGAGTAGACGCGTTCGTTGGGACTTTGGCCCGCGCGAATATCCTGCCGAGCTTCAATCACCGCATTTAAATCCAGCTCGTCACCGTCTTGCACGCGACGTATACGCTCAAGACCCGTGGGACGTATCTGTTCCAACTGGCGCTGTACGGTATTTTGGTAGGCGCGAATCACTGCCTTGAGCGGCGCGATATCGTCTTGGCCATCGGTATCCAGCGGTTGTTCGAAGACGCGGCACCATGCTCGCAAATAGGTGCGATTCAGATAGTCCCACTCGTCGTAGCGAAAGCTTCGGGCATCGCCTTGGCTTTTGCCCAAAGCGTGGGCCACCGCCGAGCGCTCCATATCGACCCGGCGCTTGAGCGTGTCGCGCTCGTCCTTCAGTTCTTTAATTTCCAAATCCATCTGCCGCTGGCTGCCATCGCCGGCGTCACCGTAAACGGCCTCTTCTTCCTGACCCGTAGGTATTTCCATGGCCATGGACTGGCTTAGCTGCTCGTTAATGTCCTCGAGCTCTTCTTCCCATTCTTCGACACGCTGCTCGCGATTGAGCCAATCAACCAGCGACTCATCAGCTTCGCGGTAGGCGCCGTCTTCAATCTCGTAGTGGGCCAGTACCGCGTCATAGTGCCGACACAGTGCATCGACACTGTGGTAAACGGTTGTCGCGTTGGCGCGGTGGGCGCTAAGGGCTTTGAACAGTGCCCGCTCAACTTCGCCGTCTGACAGTAACAGTGGCTCGCCCATGCGCCAGCGCTTGGCATGTTGCAGCAAGCCCGCTGGAATCTCTGACCTCAGCAGATGCGCGTGATGAGCCACCAGATGCTTGGTGAGTCCGGGGTAGGCGCGCTGTAAGTGGGCTTGGATACGGGTTTCTTCAAACAGTAGAAACAAATCTTCCGCCAGCGCCGGTTGGGAAAAACAGCTAAACAGCAGGCGATAGTCGCCAATTCGCGGACCCGCGTCTGGATTGGGTTGATATCGCTGGGCCAGATTAGGCACGCGCTCCACCGCGATGGCCATACGAAAGCCCAAGGTGTCGCACTCGCGCAGGCCAATCTGTTCCATCGCCAACACGCGGTAGGTCGAGGCATGAGTGGTGGCAATGGACTCGGGCAAAAACAGCGTGTCGCCATTTTGGCCGCCGGTTTCATCAAGGGCGAGTCTGGGGTTGGCAGCAAATTCTTGGTTGCTGCGAATGTGTAGATAACGCCCAGCGATGCCCTCAGCAAACAGCGCCAAGGCCGACTCAACATCCGCTAGCGCGATACGTGGCTCGGTGGTCTCAGCCTGAAGCGGTTGAACGGTGGTCATGGGATCGTCGCTTGTGCAGTCGGCGCCCTAGGGCAAAATAACGTCAACAATGTCAGCGACGGCTTCTTGCACGCTGGCGTCGTCGGAAATGGCGCTGATGATGGACGCAGTAGCGGCCCGCCGCGGCGCGATGCCTGCGGCGATCAGCTCGCCGGTGTAAATCAGCAGGCGTGTGCTCACACCTTCCTCAAAGCCATGCTGCTTGAGATTGCGCACGCGCTCGCCAATGACTGCTAGCCGTTCGGCAGTGGTCTCTTCGACACCGGACTCGTGCTTGATGATCTGGGTCTCGGTTGCAACATCAGGGTAGTCAAATTCGAGGCTGACGAAACGTTGTCGGGTGCTGGGCTTCAGGTCTTTCAGCACGCTTTGATAGCCCGGGTTATAGGAGATCACCAGCAGGAAATCTGGGTGGGCATCCAGCAGCTCACCGGTTTTGTCGATGGGCAATATGCGCCGATGGTCGGTGAGCGAGTGGATCAGCACCGTGGTGTCTTTACGTGCCTCGACAATTTCATCCAGATAGCAGATGGCGCCGGTGCGCACGGCTCGAGTCAGCGGGCCGTCGGACCAGATCGTTTCATCGCCCTTGAGTAGGTAGCGCCCCACCATGTCGGTAGCGGTGAGATCTTCGTGGCAGGAAACGGTCAGCAGCGGTACTTCGGGGCGCGCACTTTCTGCGCGGGCGCTGTCTAAAAGCCAGCTCATATGCTCGACAAAGCGGGTTTTACCGCAGCCGGTTGGTCCCTTGAGCAGTATCGGCAGGCGCGAGGCGTAGGCTGCTTCAAACACCTCAACCTCATCTGCTAAGGGCAGATAGTAAGGGGCTTGGTCCGTCGCCGGTAAAGTGTTGATTTGATTCATATCGAGCCTGCACAAACGTTTTGATGGCCCAAACGGGGCCGTAACAAAATGAGCATGCGTTTTCGGGCGTGCAGAGTCTGTGAAGATTGCAGCCGCGGTAGCGAGCTGCGCGAGGTCAGATCGCGTCAAGCCGCCCTTGTGGAGGCAGGGATGCCTAGTAAACTGGCAAAAAAACAAAGAGGCAGCGCCTTGAGTGATACCGATGAACTGTTGGAAGCGACCACTGCGTTAATTTTGCCCTTATTGCACGCCTTGGATGCACTGAATCAAGCTGGGCGGTTGATGCATCCACCAGCCCTGCAAGAGGTCGTCGCTGCCATTGCCCCCTATCGCGACCCGTTGGAAGAAGGCAGGCAGGTTTTCACACAAGCTCAGTGGCCGGATCATCTTGAGGCATTTACCTTGCACGCCAACATGGCGACCACACTCGCGCTGCGTGCCTTCGATGGCTTCACGTCGGCCATGGATCAAGCCGAACCACCCATGGCCGCTTATCGCGCCATGGGATTGGCCACCCAGGCCTATGCCGCCGCCTATCCATTGGCCGCCATGCTGCCGCCAGTGAACCGTTTTTATCTTGAGTCCGACGTGCGGGAAGATGAAGAGCTACAGCGCAAGCTGATGGAGGCAGATCCAGAAAAACCGAATGTAGGGGTGATGCATGCCGACAACGCCTCAGACCAGCGCGGTGGTTTCTCGGTCTATGTGCCCGAGTACTACCAAGGGGAGACGCTACCCTTGGTGGTGGCCCTCCATGGCGGTAGCGGGCACGGGCGGCAATTCTTGTGGTCTTGGCTGCGCGCCGTGCGCTCTGATCCGTGTATTTTGATTGCACCGACCTCATCAGATCGCACCTGGTCCTTGATGAATCCAGAAGCAGACAGCCAGCGGCTGCATGGTTTGGTCGCCTACGCCAAGGAACACTGGAGCGTCGACGATCAGCGCATTTTGCTCACCGGCATGTCTGACGGCGGCACCTTCAGCTACGTCTGCGGCCTGCAGACAGACTCGCCGTTCACCCACCTCGCGCCCTGCTCGGCCTCATTCCACCCGATGCTGATGGAAGTCGTCGACCCGACCCGAGCGCAGGGTCTGCCGATTTACTTAATGCATGGCGCGCTGGACTGGATGTTCCCGGTGAGCGTGGCGCAAGAAGCCAATACCGCGTTAAGCGCTGCGGGAGCCAAGGTGGTGTATCGCGAAATTGAAAACCTCTCGCACACCTATCCCCAAGAAGAGAACCCAGCGATCTTGCGCTGGCTAGCAGAGGATGTGCAGCCAGCCCACTAGCTTTGGCTGAGTTGCAGAACAGGATATGAGGGAGGCACAGGTGCGCATAACAGGCTACAGCCCGGCCTACGCGGCGGACTTCGCGCGGCTCAACTATCAATGGATCGAGCAGTACTTTCGAATCGAAGACGAAGATCGCGCGGCGCTTGATCATCCAGAGGCCTATGCCATCGAGCCCGGTGGGGAAATATTCTTCTTGTTGATCGATGATCAGGTCGTCGGTACAGCGGCCATGGTGCCCAAGGCATTTCACGCCAGCGGCGGCGTGGCACGCTTTGAGCTGGCGAAAATGGCGGTTGCCCCCGGTTTGCAGGGTCGCGGATTGGGTAAGGGTCTACTGGCCCATGCCATCAATTATGCCAGGGGCCAAGGTGCCATTGAGGTGGTGCTGTCGACGAATGACATTTTGACGCCAGCCCTAGCTGTGTATCGCGATGCAGGCTTCGTAGCGCAGCCTGCGGCCAAGGACGAGCGTTACGAGCGCAGCAATTTGTTCATGGTTCTGACGCTGACATAGACAAAGAACGACTTGTCGAATACTGTATATATAAACAGTAATTCAAGCGAGCCCATGTCCGACCAACCCATCAAGCTTGGCAAATCCATCAAGGGACGAGGTGCGGTAACCAATCACCCCAGCCGATTTTTGGCGGCTGCTGTAGAACCGCAGAGCGATGATTGGGGTGACGGCTCAGATATTCTTGAGTATTGGCAAACCCGCAATACCAAGGTGCAGATTCGGCCCGATCTGACCAAGCGACTGATCACCAGCAACCGCTCTCCGGACATCCCCTTTGATCAGTCGATTAATCCTTATAAGGGCTGCGAGCATGGCTGTGTTTACTGTTTTGCTAGGCCCACCCACGCCTATCTCGATTTGTCCCCGGGTCTGGATTTTGAAACCCATATTTTCTACAAAACCCATGTTCGCGAAAATTTGCTGCGTGAGCTGGGCAAACCCAGCTATGTGGTCAGCCCCATTGCCATGGGCACCAATACCGACCCGTATCAGCCCATTGAACGCGAGCATCAGATAACCCGCACAATTTTAGAGCTTGCGCTGCAAACCCAGCACCCGGTTAGCATCGTCACCAAGGGTGTGCTGATATTGCGAGATTTAGATCTGCTGACAGAGCTGGCAAAACACAATCTGGTGCATGTGAGCGTCAGTCTCACCACGCTCAGTAAGTCGCTCAAGCAGCAGCTGGAACCGCGCACGGCCAGCCCCAGCGCGCGGCTGCGCATGATTCGCGAGCTATCCAAAGCGGGCGTGCCCATCGGGGCCATGTTTGCACCGATGATTCCCTACGTGAACGATCATGAGCTGGAGGCACTGGTGAGCGCCGCGCATGAAGCTGGTGCCGGCTGGGGCGCCTATATTTTGTTGCGTCTCCCCAGAGAGGTCAGGCCGCTATTTACACAGTGGCTGCAAGACCACTATCCCGAACGCCAGCGCAAGGTGATGAATGTGCTGGATGCCCATCACGAAAAACCCGAGGGCCGCACGCAGTGGTCCGTGCGCATGCGTGGTACAGGGGTGTTTGCCGACTTGCTTAGTCAGCGTTTTGCGATAGCCGCACGCAAGGTAGGTTTCGATGGTGATCGAACACCTCTGCGTACAGATCTGTTTCGCCCCCCAAGGCCAGGTGCTGCGGCGGGGCAAATGGGGCTATTTGATTAGCTGCGCGCCTTTAAATGCTCAAAGCGCGCAAGCAGTACTAGACCCAAACAACTCCATACCACGATGGTAAGCCATTCGTGTGGCCACTGCAGCGAACTGGCGCTCCACGGCATGAAGGCGCTGAGCAGACCAATGGATAGTATGACCGCACCGTAGCCCACCACTCGCGGATGGCTGACCTTGAACGGTCGCGGCATGTCTGGTTCTGTTTTGCGCAGCACGAGAAAGGAGATGGCCACGAACAGAAAAGCGGTGGTGGTGGCGAAGCTGCCGCTGTTGATCAGCCAAACCAAAATTGTTTTGCCGAACAGTGGTGCGACCATGCTCAGCAGACCGATGGCGGCGATGCCCACATAGGGTGTTTTGTATTTGGGGTGCAAGCGTGCGAAGACCCTAGGCACGTGGTCAGACTTGGCTAAGGCGTAGAGCACGCGCGAACCGCCTACCACGAAAGCATTCCAGCTGGTCATGATGCCGCCGATACCCCCCAGTACCAGCAGCGCGCCTGCCCACGGGTGCTGCCACAGCGACTGGGCCGCATCGGCAGTGGCCATGGTGCTCGTCGCCTGTTGTTGCGAGGTCAGGCCTAGACCAACGGCGAAGGCGATCAAGACATACCAGGCCACCGCACAGGCGACGCTGATCACCAGCAGCCTGCCGATTTTATTGGCTGGCAGATCTATTTCTTCCGCAGATTGCGGAATCACGTCGAAACCCACCAGCAGGGCGGGCACCATAATGAGTACCGAGATAATGCCCGTCGCAGGCGTAGCGAGCAGCGGTTTGGCGTTTTCGAACTCACCGAAAAGTGCTGCACCGCTGATCAGCAGTACACCGGAAATCACGATCAAAACCGTGACGATGCTCTGCAATATGGCCGCAGTTCGAATACCCAGCATATTGACCCAAGTCACCAGTGCCGCAGCGCCGGATCCGATTAAGACAAAGCCTAAATCCACGTCACTGCCGACGAAGGTCCACAGCGTGCCCATACGTATGTCAGGCAACAGGTATTCAATCGCACTGGGCAACGCCACCGCCTCGAACAGACATACATTCACATAGGCAAACAGTAGCGCCCAAGTACAGGCAAAGGACCAGCGATGGCCGAGCGCGCGCAGGGTATAAACATGTTCGCCGCCGGCCTTGGGCATTGCCGATGCCAGCTCACTGTAGGTCAGGCCAATGAGGGCTACGGCAAAGCCGCCTACGGCGAAGGCGATCAAGGTGCCCAGGGTGCCCGCGTTGGTGAGCCAGACGCCAGTCATCAGCACCCAGCTCCAGCCGATCATGGCGCCGAAACCCAAGGCGATGACTTCTCGTGATTTCAGCACTTTGGCGAATTTTGCAGGCTCTGCTGATGCGTCGGTCATGGCCCCTCCTAAATGGGTGGTGAAGCGGCAAATACTACGGCGAGAAAAACAACAGTTGTTAAGAAAATTCACAGCGACTGAGAAGACCGCACTGCTATGCTAGGGAGGTACCTGTAGAGCAGTAGGAGTTCCCAATGTCGCAGACATTGACCTTCAATCACCGACACAAAACCTTTGAATTTACCCTCACCGATGATGGCGCCATCGAGTTATGGCTAGACGGGTGCCTGCGCAAGCGCCGTGACGCATCGGACAAGCAACCCCAATACGTATGGACCAATGTCGAACTGGAATGGGAAGAGCATCACTACATCGAGGCGCGTTACTGGGCCGACAGCGGTGAGCTAAAGATCACGGTGAATGGTGATCCCCTGCTACAAGAAACGTTAACAGCGCACTGATTCTTGCGCGTACTCATGCCAACGGCTAGCAAATGTTCAATCCCAACGACGCTCAGCTAGAGCAACTGCAGGCAAAATTCACCGAGCAAGGTTATGTCGTGCTGCCCGGTGTCATCGGTCAGGCGGACAGAGCGCGTCTGGTAGACCAGATTCGTGACGCCATCGACCCCTTGGTGGGGCCAGCCGAATTTGAAGCCGATGTTGGATATCCCGGGGCGCCAGCGGACCGATCTGCCCCCGGCGGGAAAACCCCGAGACGTTTGCTGCATGCCTATGTTCGCTCTGACGAGTTCAAGGCGTTGGCGACCAATGCCCAAGTCGCCGAGGTGCTGGGGAGATTGCTGGCAGGCTCTGTTTGTCTTTCGCAGTGTCATCACAATTGCATCATGACCAAGCATCCCGGGTTTTCCAGCGCCACGCTATGGCATCAAGATGTGCGCTACTGGTCATATGAGCGGCCAGAGCTGATCTCGGCGTGGTTCGCGCTGGGCGCGGAAACCCAAGCGAACGGCGCGCTTTGGGTCATTCCCGGCACGCATACGCTGGACTTCGCGGCCCAGCGACTCGATGCAGACTTATTTTTGCGCCCAGAGCTGGCAGAAAATCAGGCGCTCATACAGCGTGCTGAAGTGGTAGAGCTACAGGCCGGTGACGTGCTGCTATTTCACTGTCGTCTGTTGCACGCGGCGGGCCGCAACGAGTCTGATGCGGTAAAACTGTCGGCGGTATTCACCTATCATCGTCAGGACAATCGATCTCAAGCAGGCACTCGCTCGGATCGGTTCCCTAGCATCAAAATGCTAAGCAGCTAAATACAGCGAGTTCGGCACAAGGAGTAGCAGGAAGACCGACATGCAGCGTGAGCCTGAAAACAACCAGCCAACCCACGGCATGGCAGCCGACGGCGAGTTCGATGACTTTGCTTCGGCGATGCAAGATGTACAGCCTCTGAGCCCGAGCAAGGGGAAGGGCAAAAGCAAAGGCAAGCAAACCTTCGCAGCACCCCAGCGCCTCAGCGCAGAAGAGGCCGAAGCGCGACGTCGCGCTGCCGAAGAATTTCAAACCGAAGAAGACGCCACCAATTTTCTCACCCTAGGTGAAGTGAAACCCCGCGACCCGCTAGAAGTATTGGAGTGGCGCCAAGACGGTATTCAGCTTGCGGTCTTCGACAAGCTCCGCAAGGGTGGCTACGACATTGCCAGAGAACTCGATCTGCATCAGCGCACGGTAAAGGAGGCCCGCGGCGACATTTATCAGTTGATCAGTAAGGCCCACGCGAACAACTGGCGCTGCGTGCTGATCAGCCACGGCAAGGGCCTGCGCAGCCCCACCCCGGCTAAGCTCAAAAGCTATGTGGCGCATTGGCTAACCCAGCACCCGCTGGTGCTGGCTTATTGCTCGGCCCAGCGCAATCGCGGCGGCGTGGGTTCGGTATATGCGCTAATCAAGAAATCCGCGGCCAGTCGCGAAGAAAACCGCGAGCGGTTCGGACAAAAAAGCGACCTCCTAGGAGACCGCGACTAGTCGCAGCGATAAGCCTTAAAGGTCGCCGAGCCGCCCTCGACGCCGGTTTCAACCAAGTCGGTAGCGCCTAAGTCTGCTGCCCGATTGCGCGCCAAGACGATGAGTTCTTCTTTTACCTTGCCTGTGCTGCGATCAACGAGCACCTTGTCCTTGGTTTGACTGGAAACATCGCCGACCAAGGTGCAGTTAGTAACATCTTGGGCGGAGCTTTGTGCCACTTTGCTGCCCGCCTCGGTGAGCGCAACAAAGGTACAGCCGCTTAGGGTCAGGCCGAGCAGCAGGGCGCCAAGACATCGGTGACGAAGGCATCGGGTGGTGTTTTGCATAGTCAATCTCTGAGTTACGTTAAGGGTTGTTCGCGCTGGAATTTTGAGCGGCTATTTAGATTCGGCCCTTGCCCAGCTCTAGTATGCCGCGACCAATGTTGAGGCGGAGTATATCGCTGGCGCCCTCTGCGAGTCGCCATGCACGCACTTTTTTGTACAGCAGCGCCAATGGATGATCGTCTACCAAGGCCCCGCCGCCGACCAATTGGATCGCGGTATCGACGGCTTCGCCAATGCACTCAGTAGCAAATACCTTGCACGCCATGCCTTCGTTCACAATGTTCTCGCCGCTATCGGCCAGACGCGCGGTGCGATACAGCATGCTGCGGGCCGCGAAGGCTTTAATACGCAGGTCGGCGTAGTGCCAGCGCACCACATCTTTGTCGCCACGCGCAGCGCCACTCTTGTCCGGGCTTTGCAGGTGCTCCTGCAGCAGGTCCATCACCCAAATCAGGTAGCCGCAGGCTTGCGCCGCAAACAATAGACGCACATCGCCAATCTGCCGCATGGCCTTAGGCAAGCCCTGACCCAGTTCACCAATCACATGGCTGACCGGCACCTGCACATTGTCAAAACGAAAAGCAGCATGATGACTGCCGTCTAGCGAGTTGAAGCGTTTTTCCAAGATCACGCCGTCTAGGTTGGTATCGATTACCACCATGGAAGGCCCGTGACCTTCAATACGCACAAGGGCGTTGATGAAGTGGGCATCAGCGCCGCCAGTGACATAGGATTTTTGGCCGTTAACGGTTAAACGATCACCCTCAATCACCCCGGCGGTGGGGGCGGCGTCATCGGGTTCGGTAAAGCCAAAACTGCCGCGTTTTTCTCCAGCCAGCAGCGGCGCCAGATGGGTTGATGCCAGTGGCTCACCCACGCTGCCCAGCACCCCAGCGCTTGGGCCAAATACCGCATCCAGCGCTGGCGGATTCGCTGCCGCCAAGGTCTCTCGCGCCACGCACAGCGCCAGTTGTCCCGCCGCGCTAGCCGGCTGAGTCATTCCGAACAGCTCAGCCGACTTTGACGCCTCACGCACCTGTGCAGCGGCGCTGGCGTGATCACTGCCCGCCAGTGGCAGCATTTGATCCTTGGCAAACGCCGCGCAGCGCTCGCGCAGTGCCACAAGTTCGGGGCTAAGTTGTTCTGGCATGGTTCTTCCTCAGGTAATGGGTCCAAGACTCGCAGTCCCAGACAAGGGTTCTAAGACCAGCAGTCTCAAACGTTCGGCACGATGGTCATGACGACGACCACTAGGGCCAAGAAGACCATGGCTCCAACGGCATAAAACAGCAGCGATTCACGCTGCACATTTTGCTGCACCAGCGCTTCTACTTCCTCAGCACTGCGCGCTGCGGTGCTAGAGGTAATGCGATAGCGGGTGACATCGCCGGCACGGGTTGGCAGTTTCACGAACAGCTCGGGAGTGGCGTCCAGCCGCCGCGCCACTTCCGCAAAGCTGATGCCCGTATGTTTGGCGATTTGTGTAGGGTGCAGGGCAGGGCTGCCTTGTTCGATAAAGCAGTAGTAGATGTCCAGCAGTAAGCTGGCCTTGCCGCGAAAACGAAATTCTAAAGTGGGTATGCCGAGCATGGTTTGTCCAAGGCAAAGGTTGAGCGAATTAAAAGGTTGAGCGAATTAAAAGGTTGAGCGAATTAATCGTGCGACGAGAGTATAGACCAAGCCATTGTCTGCGCTAGAAGGGCTCAACACTCGCCAATGAGCATGGCGCGCAGCGGTGCAGGCAGACCCTCTACGGTTACCGAAGGATCTTGCGGATCTAGCGCTTTGTCTAGTGACTCAAAACGCATCCAAGGTGTGCTGCGCTGCTCGCCGACCGTTGTCGGCGTTACATCGATGACGCGGATATTGGTGTAGCCCGCCTCGACCATCCAGTGTTTGAGATCATCTAGGTTTGGAATCACACCAATGTTGCGCATGCGTGCGTAGCGTCCCGCTGGATAGAGGCTTTGGGGCGCGTCAACGATCAAGGTCTCCATCACGCATTGACCGCCAGACTTCGTTAGCGCGTGCATCTGCCGTATATGCTCGACGGGGTCTTTGCGGTGATATAGCACCCCCATGCTCAGCACCCAATCGAAGGTGGTCGTGGCGGGCACTTCTTCAATGCCCAGCGGCAGCACCCAATGGCTGGGGTGATCAAACAAGCGCTGCACGGCCCGATGCTGCATACAAAACAGCAGTGTTGGGTCGATACCCACCACGGCATCCGCGCCAGCGCCCAACATGCGCCAGCCGAAATAACCGTTGCCACCGCCGATATCCAGTACCTGTTGGCCCTCTAGACTGCCCATGGCCGGCGCTAGGCGATCCCACTTCCAGTCGGAGCGCCACTCGGTATCGATGTGTATTGGTCCCAGTTGAAAGGGGCCCTTGCGCCAAGGGTGCAGGGCGTTTAGTGAGGTTTCCATGGCCGCTATGTCGTCGGCGCTGGCGGCTAGCGAGCCGCCAACGGCGGGTTGGTTTAAGCTCAGCTCGCCAAGCACAAGCGCAGGCATGTCGGCCACGGCGGCCTGCCAGCGCGCGAAATCGCCGTGATGTTCCGCGCTGAAGCGCGCCAGCGCCAAATCCTTGGGCCAGCCCTCCAGCCAGCTCGGCCAATCACTCGCCTGAGTCATCGCTCGCATCGCATAGCACTTGTGTGGGCGAGGCGGCGAAGGACACCCAGTTCATGCAGTGAAACCACTGCACTACATGCTTAAAGCCCGCCTTGGTCAAACGCTCAGCATGGGTCTCGAAGGTTTCTACCTGCATCACGTTCTCAAGCGCTTGGCGCTTCTGGCTCACCTCTAGCTCGCTGTAGCCGTTGGCACGCTTCCAAGCCATATGGGTAGTGTCATAAAACGTTTGTAGCTGCGGATCGGCGTTGCGAACTTTTTCCGACAAGATCAGCAAACCACTGGGGTCCATTTGCTCGGCGATCCGGGTCAGCAGCGCCAAGCGATGTGCTGGGGCTAAAAACTGCACCACGAAGTTCAGCATCACTACGCTAGCGCCGCTGATATCACTGGTTAGCATATCTTCGCAGCGAAAGCTCATGCGCGGATCGCTAATGTTTTGCTCAGCTTGGGCGATCATGGCAGGAGAGGCATCTATCCCAACCACTCGCACCCTCGAACTATCACACTGAGCGAGCAGCGCCAGCGAACTTGCACCCAATGAACAACCCAAATCAAAGGCTGTACCCGCCACGCCCATATGCCGCGCGGCCATCAAGCCACTCATGGGAATCACCAACTCGTAACCCGGCACCGAGCGGCGAATCATATCCGGGAAAACGTCGACCACATCGCTGTTGAAGGCGAAGTCGACGATACGATCCTGAGGTTTGGCGAAGACGCGATCTTCCATGGAAATTCCTCTTGCGGCACAGCGTAGGTTGTTGCCGTGTCATACGTTCTCTGGTCTGGTTCAGTCCACTGGTGGCAGCGGACATCCCAAGGTAACGGCAATACCCTTAACCAGCGCAAATTCTTCGCTGGTGAGCTTGCCATCAGCGTTCACGACGCCCGAGCACGCGTCAATAAAGCGCTGCTTAAGATCGGCGTTTAGCTCGCGTAATCGCTCCAGTGCCTGATTGAGTGCTTGGTGGTCGAAATACTCCAGCTGCACCATGGGTGCGTTACTGCCCCAGAGTTTTTGGCCCCGCTGATAGGCGCGCTGTTGCTCACCGGCGTTCGCTGTGCCCACCGTCGCCAACAACGACAGAATCAAGCCCGCTTGCTGGGTGACTTTGCCCGGTCGCGTGATGCGTCCGCCGTCGCGAAAAGGTTTCACGAAGTGGGCATACAGCTCTTGGGTAATCATGCGGTGCACTACCCACTCGAATATGTCGACGGCTTTGTCCGCGACGATGAGTTTGGCAGTGAGGTCGTAGAAGCGCTGGTATTGTGCGCGGGACATCTCTTTTAGGGTTGGCATCGCCTGCTCCAAATGCAGCAGTTTGTGCCGATGGTCTTGCCCGCTGAGCTGTTGGTGCATGCTTGGCACCAGTTGCGGCACGCCGGGTTCCGCAAGCTCGGCAATAAGCTGGGTTTGGTTGGCGCGCACGGTCTGGTCTTGACTGAGTAACATCGCGTAAACCATGGCCCTGGCCTCAAAGGTATCGTGGCTGGCTTGCTTTAGGTTGGTGTCGGCGGTTTCGATCATGCGCTGAGCCGCAGGTAAGTTCGCGCTGCCACTGAGCTGACTTACCGGCGCACCGGTCATATTGCCCGCAAAACTTGCAGCGCCGGAGGCACCAGAGGCACCAGAGCCGCTTCGGCTGCTTGATGCGGCTGAGTTGGGGTTCGCTGCAGGCACCCAGTTCGGGTCCAGTGCCTTGATGCGCGCTTCCAGCGGCGGGTGGGTGGCCATCATGCTGCTGAAGGATCGAATGGCACCAAAAAACAGGTGACTGTTTTCGTCGGCTTGAGGCGATTCGAGACGTGAACCGGTGCTGTGCGCACCGATCTTCTTCAGCGCGTTGGCAATACCTTGCGAGGAGCGGGTGAACTGCACAGCGCTGGCGTCGGCCAAGTATTCGCGCTGGCGGCTGACCGCGGCCTTAATGAGCTGCCCAAAAAACGTACCGCCATAGCCGATCACCAGCAGGCCAAGTCCAAGGGCGATAAGGCCGCCGCGTTCTCGAGAGCGGCTGAACATCGAGCCGCGCATCAAGGCGCCGCCGATGATGCCCAGAATCAAAATGCCGTTAAGCAGCGCGATAATGCGCAGGTTGATGCGCATATCACCGTTGAGAATATGGCTGAACTCGTGGGCCACCACGCCTTGAAGCTCCTGTCGGTTGAGCAAATCGATGGTGCCCTGGTTAATGCCAATCACCGCGTCGTGAATGCCAAAGCCCGCGGCGAAAGCATTAATACTGTCTTCACGAATGAGATATACCGGCGGCACCGGCATACCAGCCGCAATGGCCATTTCCTCTACCACATTAAGCAGTTGGCGCTGTTGCGGGTCACGCGTGTTTTGGTGGATCAGCGCGCCGCCGAGCGATTCCGCCACCGCCTTGCCGCCACCGCGTAGGGCCAAAAACTTGAATCCGCTAGCCACCGCGATGAGTCCGACCACGCCTAAGCTTGTGTACACCCACACCTCCCGCGGGGCGTAAAGCAGTTGATCCACTAGCGACATACCGGGCGCGCTGTCGACAAAAAATACCAGCACGAGCAGATTCGTGAGGGCCACTAAGGAAATCACCGCTCCAATGAACAGCGCCGTGAGCAGTCGGGTGTTATGTCGGGCCTTATTTTGTGCCTGAAAGAAATTCACGAGTTATTTAGCTCCCGCCCGGCGGCCATGCATTAAAAGCTGACCTTGGGGGCTGCCTGTATTTCTTCCGAGTCTGCAAATTCCAGCAGCGCTGCGTCGTTGCCAAAGCCGAAAGTGCTGGCAAAAAGTACTGGCGGAAACGAACTTCGGTAAGTGTTGAACTCGGTTACTTGATCATTGAAGGCTTGGCGCGCGAAGGCGACTTTGTTCTCGGTGCTGGTGAGTTCTTCGGACAGCTGAGCCATGTTGGCGCTGGCCTTGAGATCAGGATAGGCCTCCATGGTGACGTTGAAGCGGCTCATCGCACTGCCCAGTATGCCTTCGGCGCCGGCAAGCTCGCTCATGGCCGCGGCGTCGCCGGGTTTGCCCGCCGCAGCGGCTAAGCCTGCAACCGCATCGTTGCGCGCACTGATGACGGCTTCCAAGGTTTCACGCTCGTGGCTCATGTAGGCCTTGGCCGTTTCGACAAGATTGGGAATGAGGTCATAGCGTCGCTTGAGCTGTACCTCGATTTGCGAAAAGCCGTTTTCATGGCGATTTTGCAGTTCAACCAGTTGGTTGTAGATGCGTGCGACCCAAAAAGCGAGCAGCGCCAAGACGACGAGAATAATGATCATTTCCATGGAAAACCCTTGGGCAGCGCCCGTTTGCTCTGGAGTCGGCATGATGCGTTGTCGTTAGGGAAAAGTAAAAAACCGTTGGCACTGGCGCTATTTTCACGACATATCGAAACGCCAGATGGTTAGATATAGTCAATTGCAGACGATGTTGAGAAACCGAATGAGTGAGCAAGCTGTGGCGTTTGATTCAGCGACTTATCGCCAGACCATGGGCAACTTTGCCACTGGCGTGGTGGTGGTCACTGGGCTGGTGGCGGATCAGCCCATCGGCTTTGCCGCTCAATCCTTTGTTTCTTTGTCGCTGGATCCACCGCTGGTTGCCTTCAGCCCCGCCAAGTCGTCGTCGAGTTGGCCGAAGATTCGCGAGAGCGGGCACTTTGGCATCAATATTTTGGGCGAAGACCAACGGGACGTATGCGTTGGTATGGCGCAATCGGGTGCGGATAAATTCGCCAATGTGCAGTGGCAGTCGGGTCTCACCGGCGCGCCCAAGCTACAAGGCGTGCTGGCCTTTATTGAATGCAGCATCGAGGACGAGCACGACGCCGGAGATCACACGATCGTGGTTGGTCGAGTGCAGGATTGCACCCGAGCTGACAGCGATTCTGCGCCGCTGCTGTATTTTCGAAGCGCTTACGGATCGTTCGTGTAACACCATGCAGTGAAAACGACAGTCAAATGACCTAGGAGGGGAAGATGAATCTACAAAGCCGCGTTTGCGAAATTCTGGAAATTGAACAACCCATCGTGCTAGCGGGTATGGGCGGGGCCAGCAGTCCTGCTCTTGCCGCGGCGGTATCCAACGCCGGTGGTTTGGGTGTACTCGGTGCGGCGGCCTGCGGGCCAAGGCAGTTGCGGGAGTGGATTCGCCAAACCCGCGAGATGACCGACAAGCCCTTTGGTGTCGATACGCTGCTGCCCGCGTCCGTGCGTCGGGCCAACTACGAAGACAACGATGGCCCAACGCCCATGGATCTTGTGCCTGAGCGCCAAGCCTTTGCCGAAGAATTTATGCGCAAGGAAGGCCTTGAGCCGCCAGAGCCCGGCTCACTGCAGCGTGGGCCAGACGATGATGAACCTGCGCTGTTCACCAAGGAGTTCTTCGAAGCGCAAATGGAGGTCATTATCCAGGAGCGGGTACCTGTCTATGCCTCTGGTTTGGGTAACCCCGGTCCGTGGATGACGGAGTTACGCGCTAACGGCACCAAGGTAATGGCCGTGGTCGGCGCGGTGCGCCACGCCATACAGGTGAAATCCTCTGGCCTCGACATCATCGTTGCGCAAGGCCATGACGGTGGTGGCCATAACTCACCCGTAGGCACCATGGCGCTGATACCTCAGGTGGTTGATGCGGTTGGCGACACGCCAGTGCTCGGGGCTGGCGGCATCTCCGACGGACGCGGCGTCGCTGCAGCGTTGATGTTAGGCGCGGAAGGGGTCTGGGTTGGCTCGGCCTTTTTGGCGTCGGAAGAGGCGAATATTTTCGATTTTCAAAAGCAGGCCATAGTCGATGCCACGGAAGAGGGTACCTCGGTATCTCGTACGGTCACTGGCAAGCCCGCGCGGATCATTCGCTCGAAGTGGACTGAACACTGGCTACGTGAAGACGTTGAGCCACTGCCAATGCCTTATCAGGGCATGATTTCTGGTCCTGTGATGGCGGCTGCCAACAAAGAAGGTCGTGGCGATGTAAATCCCGGTTTCGCCGGTCAGGGCATTGGCATGATCAAGGCGGTGAGACCTGCCAAGGAGATCTTCGACGAATTGGTATTCGGTGCGCAGCAGGCGTTGTCGGGTACGACGAATCTGCTGCGATAAGTTGAATGGGACTGGGGCCGAGCTTGCGGCCCCAATCGTTCATCGCTTAGCCCGCGGGTGACAGCGCTTCCAAACATTCCCAATGTATATCGCCGAATACGCCATTGGTGTTGACCGGCTGTATGCAGACATGATCTGCCCCAGCTTCCATGTGCTCGTTGATGCGTTCACGCAAGGCATCCACATCACCCCAAGCGAAGGTTTCGTCAATAAAGCGGTCGCTGAGATTATCGATATCGTCTTCGGTTAAGCCCATACGCAGCCAGTTGTTGCGGTAGTTGGGTAGACGGTTGTAGATCTTGGCAACCGGTCGCGCAAGCTCGCGCGCCTTCTCTGCGTTGGTTTCTAGAATGACTTTTTGCTCAACACACAGCAGCGGCCCTTCGCCCAGAATCTCGCGCGCCATCTTGGTATGCGATGGACCGGTAAAGTAGGGGTGAGCGCCTTGCGTATGGGTCTTGGCCAGCTCGAGCATCTTCGGCCCTAGAGCTGCGATCAGCGTTAGCGGGTCATTGTCATCGCGCACAGCGTTATAGGGGGCGGTATCCATTTGTTCTAAATAGTTGCGCATGGTGGCGACTGGCGGGCCGTACTCCAGCTTGCGCACCCCTTCCACCAACGGCTTGTGCGATACCCCAATGGCCATCATGAAGCGATCTGCGGATTGCTCACCAAGGGTGTACTGCAGGGCTCGGCTGACAGTCGGCTCGCGGTGGTAAATGTTGGCGATGCCCGTCGCTAACTTGAGCTTGGTGGTGTTGGCAAGCAGCCAGGCAGCCAGCACAAATGGATTCTTGCCGACAGTCTCTGGCAACCAAAGCGTGTCATAGCCGAGTTCTT
>ERZ802830.818-NODE-818-length-30670-cov-13.2698_pt1 | contig 30670 bp, 30 predicted proteins | sample MGYA00345654_ERZ802830 | MGnify/ENA primary metagenome ERZ802830 (study PRJEB30503, sample SAMEA104212375) | marine metagenome | biome: Westerlies Biome; feature: [SRF] surface water layer (ENVO:00010504) within the epipelagic zone...; material: water... | reverse complement strand
GTTAGATCAAGAAGTAGGACTGGCAAACATTCAAGACAACTTCAATCAGCATGGACAGATGCTTGGGAAGCTAAAGGAGCACCAGAGCCTCTTCCAATGCCTCTACAAACCATGGTAAGTGAACCTGCTTTGGCTATAGTGAATAAACAAGCTGAAATTGGTCATGAAGGTGCCAAAGACCTATCAACTTATTGGGTTGGTCAGGGTATTGGTTTAGTTAATGAAACAATAACTGCAGGTCAAACGGTACAAAAATTTAAGGAAGAATTTATAGTTGCCTATGAAAGAATTACATCATTATTTGATGAATAAAAACTAACCAGGTTGTCTAGTCTTAAAGTTTTGAATAACTTCCATTGCAATATAGTAAAGGGTCAGGATTCTCACTATTTAATCTAACATCAAAGATAGAAAGTATTAAGATTGAATGGGTTGCATAGTCAACAATTTTTTCTATCTTACATTTAATTATTGCTTGAGAATCTTCTAAGAAAGGAATTAAATTTTCATCATACGACCAAAAATCATTATCAAATCTACTAACATCAAGATCACTTGAGCTACAAATTGTAGAAATTTCTTCTTGCGAAGAGCTTAATAAGTTTACATATATAAAATTATCTACTTTTAATGTTTTGTGAATATTTGCAGATTTATTAATACAAACTAATAGAGAAGCTGGATCAATAGATAAAGAGGTCATAGAGGAAACAGTAATAGCATTACTTTCACCCTCTTCTGCATTTGAAACAATGCATACAGGGTAAGCTAAATTACGTAAAGCTTTTATAAATTTATCCTGCTTATCCATAAGCGCATTATATAGAGTTTTAAAAGTTAAATATCTTTCCTGAGAACAAATTCTAATACAGTGGCATTGATGCAATATCTTGGCATACCATTTGGCCCATCATCAAAAACATGACCAAGATGTATCCCAGAGCTTGAAGAGCGAATCTCTGTTCTTCTCATGCCATAGCTATTATCTTCGAGCTCATATACAGAGCCTGCAACTGGGCTAGTGAATGATAGCCATCCTGATGTTGAATTAAATCTATCTCTTGTATCAAACAAATGAGCTCCGCTTAATTTATCTACAAAAACTCCATCTGGAGTATTTTTAAAAACTTCATACTCTTTACAAAATCTTGCATCTGTTCCTTCATTGAAAGCGACATTGTAAGCTTCACTTCTTCCTAATTTAAATGCTCCTAAAACTTTGTAAAATTCTTTTGGTTCTAGATAACCTTGGTATCCAAAAACCTCTTCGCCATCTTCAAAAAAAAGTATTGTTGGAGTAGCCCATGTAGGTGTTTTTATATTTAAACCCTCAAGATTAGAAGCTAATCGAAAAGACATGGGTATAGTGCCTTTATAGTTATTTGAAACATCTTCCTTAAATTTTTCACAATATGGGCAAAAGCCTTGCGGTTCTATTACAACAATTTGTTTTCCTTGTTGAATCAAAGCATTATCTAATTTTGCAATTTGATTATTTGGACTAAATTTGATGCCTGTGGAGTGATCCGGACAGTAACCATTAGGATTTTTAGCAATATAATCTTGATGATAATCCTCTGCGACATAAAATTTCTCAAGCATTTTAACTATGGTTACAATTTGGCCATAATCAGCACTAGTAAGTAATTCTTGAAATTTTAATTTTGTAGCTTGGATTGTTTCCTTTTGATTCTTGTCTGAATAAAGAATCGTTGATCTATATTGTGTGCCTATGTCATTTCCTTGCCTATTAAGTTGAGTTGGATCATGACTTTCAAAATAATGTTTTAATAAACTTTCTAAACTTAACACTTGAGAGTTAAAAGTAACTTTAACAACCTCAGCATAGTTATTTGGATTAAGTCTATTTCTTAATTGTGTTATATCTCTATAAGTGGGTTTAATACCTCTACCATCTGCATATCCTGATACAGCATCAATAACTCCTGGTATTGCTTCATAACCTTTTTCAGCTCCCCAAAAACATCCAGATCCAAGAACAATAGATTGAATATGATTGGTGCTATTAACTTGATCAGAGGCATAAGTATATGAAGTGCCTATGAATAAACAAGAAATTAAAAAAGTATATTTAAAAATTATATTCAAACTATTCATTCCCTTCCCACTTGTAACTTTTAGCTTTTTTAAATGCATCTCTTTCAAAAAGCATGCTGGTCCAACGGGATATATTAGGCTTAAAAGCCTCATCAATTCCTAGAGATTTTGCAAGAAACAAAGCATAACTAACACAAATATCAGCTATCGTGAATCTATCAGAGCAAAGATACTCTCTGTCATTTAGAGTTTGTTCAAGCAATTTTAATCTAGCAACAAACCAACGTCTATAACCTTCTGCGGCCTTATCAGCAACTCCTACCTCTTGTAATGTATATCTAAGCACAACTGTTTGAGGGAAAGTTAACGTAGCGTCCGAATGAGCAAGCCAATTTAAATAATTACCATAATCAGGCTCATCGATATTTACCTTAAGATCTGTTGGGCCATATTTTTCAACAAAATACTGACTCATTCCAACTGACTCTGTCATACGGACATCGCCATCAATCATATAAGGAATAGTTCCTAAAATATTTATATCCATAAACTCTTTATGTAAAAAACGAGGAGGAAAAGGCATCATTTCTACTTCATAGTTTAGCCCCATCTCTTCTGCAGTCCATATAGGTCGCATCCCTCTTGAACCATCACAGCTGTATATCTTTATAGTCATTTTTTAATTTCAAATTATTTAAAAACTAATAATACTATTTTTAATTGGTAATATTAATCATATTATATTACCATGTTATAAAACTTTTATTATTTCGTATGCATTCAAAGAATATAGCTCCGCAACTTCGAACTAACTTAGATACTAGATCTGAAGACTATCAAAAAAATAAAGCAATGATGCTTGAAAAGTTAGATTTTATAGATGATCTTTTGGATCAAGCTGAGCTAGGCGGTGGAGCTTATCATCACGAAAGATTGGCTAAAAGAGGCAAAATGCCAATCAGAGAAAGAATAATGAATGTGATTGATGATGATAGTCCTTTTCTAGAAATAAGTCCTTTTGCTGGTTATGGAACTGATTACACTGTAGGTGGTGGCTGTGTTTCTGGTATAGGCATGGTTTCAGGTGTTGAGTGTGTTATTTTTGGAAATGATCCTTCTGTAAAAGCTGGTGCTATGACTGTTTATGTTGGAGAAAAATGGCGCAGAGCTATTGAGATTTCGAGAGAAAATAAAATTCCATTTATCAGTTTTGTAGAGTCTGCAGGTGGTGATTTAAGTATGGGTACTGGCGGTAAAAGTGGCCAAGCTCCAATTGCGCCAACAATTCAACAAACCCATTTTGCTGCAACTGGTAGATTTTTTTATGAAATGACTGAATTATCTAAATTAAAAATTCCAGTTATCTCTGTTGTTTTTGGTTCCTCTACAGCAGGTGGAGCATATCAACCAGGAATGTCTGACTATAATATCTTTATAAAAGATCAATCACAGGTTTTTCTAGCCGGTCCTCCTTTAGTTAAAGCTGCAACTGGTGAAGAATCAGATGCAGAAACTTTAGGTGGAGCACAAATGCATTCAGAAATTTCTGGCCTTTCTGATTACCTTGCTGAAGATGAAATGGATGCTTTGAGAATTTGTAGAGAGGTAGTTTCTCATCTAAATTGGAAGAAAACTGGAGATGCCCCAAAAAAGGAGCCTCTTGAACCAGTTTATAGTCAAGAGGAGCTGCTTGGCTTAATAAGTGAAGATCTAAAATCTCCAGTTGATATAAGAGAAGTAATAGCTAGATTTGTAGATGGCTCTCAATTTGAAGAATTTAAACCGCTGTACGGACCCACTATGATATGTGGATGGGCAAGTGTTCATGGTTATCAAGTTGGGATTGTAGGTAATAATGGACCTATATATCCTGAATGTGCTGAAAAGGCAGCTACCTTTATACAGCTTTGTAATAAAAGAAATATTCCCCTTATTTTCCTCCAGAACGTAACAGGTTTTTTAGTTGGTAAGGACTTTGAAAGACAGGCGATTATTAAAAAAGGCTCTCAATTAATTAACTCCGTATCAAATTCCATGGTTCCTCATATTACCATTATTGTTGGTGCCTCTTATGGTGCTGGCACTTATGCTATGTCTGGTAGAGCTTATAACAATAGATTTACCTTCCTGTGGCCAACAGCAAAAATTGCAGTAATGGGGCCAGAGCAAATTGCAAGGGTTATGTCTATTGTAAGAAAAGCAAAAGCCAAAAGGACTGGTGAAAAATTTGATGAGAAAGCTGATGCACAGATCAGAGAGATGGTTGAGTCAGCTGCAGAACAAATGTCTCATGCTTTGGTTGCCAGCAGTATGTTAACTGATGATGGAATTATTGATCCTAGGGATACAAGGACAATATTAGGTTTTTGTTTATCAGTAGTAAGTAACATACCTATTGAAGGTGCATCTGAATATGGAGTATACAGATTATGATCTATAACTCATTATTGATTGCTAATAGAGGTGAAATTGCAGTAAGGATTATAAAAACTGCTCATGAAATGGGTATAAGATGCGTTGCTGTTTATGTTGATGCTGATGCAAATGCTCCATTTGTCATGGCAGCTGATGAGGCAGTTCGTTTACCTGATGGTGGTTATTTAGATGGCAATCTTATTATTGATGCTGCTAAAAAAACTGGTGCTGAGGCAATTCATCCTGGTTATGGTTTTTTATCAGAAAATGCTTCATTTGCTCGCAAGGTTTCTAAAGAGAAAATTATATGGGTTGGTCCTAGCCCTCATGTAATTTCAGTTATGGGGGATAAATTAAAAGCTAAAGAATTAGCAACTAAAGCAGATGTCCCTACTCTACCAATGACCTCAAAACCTTCAGAAGCAAAAAAAATTGGTTACCCTTTGCTAATAAAGGCAGCTGCTGGTGGTGGTGGAAAAGGCATGCGAATAGTTAATGCAAAAGAAGATTTAAAAGAATCTATTGCAAGTGCGCAAAGAGAAGCAAAGTCAGGATTTGGCGATGAAAGAGTTTTTATTGAAAGATATGTAGAAAAATCAAGACATATTGAAATACAAATTTTAGGAGATTCTCATGGTAACGTTATTCACTTAGGTGAAAGAGAATGTTCCATTCAAAGAAGACATCAAAAAATTATAGAGGAATCGCCTTCACCTAGAGTTTCACCAGAAATTAGAGAAGCAATGGGTCTTGCTGCTGTTAAGTTAGCAAAAAAAATAAAATATCAATCAGCTGGTACTGTTGAATTCTTATTTGATGATAAAACTGGTGAATTTTGGTTTCTTGAAGTCAATACAAGACTTCAAGTTGAGCACCCTGTTACAGAAGAAGTTACAAATATTGATTTAGTTTATGAGCAGCTAAGAATAGCAAGAGGTGAAGAGCTTGGTTATGAACAAGAAGATATAAATTGGATAGGACACTCAATAGAAGCACGACTTTATGCAGAAGACCCCAATAATAATTTTCTACCTGAAACAGGTACCTTAATTGCTTTTGAAGAAGACTTAAATACTGAGGCTAGATGGGATTCTGGAGTAGAATCTGGTTCAGTTGTCGGGACATCGTTTGATCCAATGCTGGCAAAAGTTATTTCATATGGCGCAACAAGAACCGATGCAGCATCAAAATTAGCTCGAGCTTTAGAAGCAGCTCATATTGGAGGATTAACTACAAATAGAGATTTCCTAGTTGCTACATTAAAAACTCAAGAATTTTTAAATGGAGACACTACTACCGATTTTATCGACAGAGTAAAGCCTCCTAAAGAGCTAACCTTAGATGAAAATGAACTAGAGTATGCAGCTACTATTGCTGCACTTTGGATGCAGGAGCTTAATAGATTTAATGATGATGTTTTGGGACATCTTCCATCTGGGTGGACTAACGGCAGAATACCTAAACAAAATATAAGATTTCAATTTAAAGAAAATGAAATAAATATTACTTATAAAGCACAAAGAGACTCATCTTTTATTGTTAATAATTCTAAACCTGCGCTCATTCATGAATGTTATGAAAATGGAATTGATATGGAATATAACGGAAGGCGTCAATTCTCTAAAGTTACTATTCATAAAAATAAAGTTCTAGTTCATATGTCTTTTGGCGATGTTTTATTGGAGGTGCTGCCTAGATTTGTGGTCCCTGGTTTAGAGGTTCAAGCAGGAGGATTAGTGGCGCCTATGCCAGGAAAAGTGATCAATCTTAATGTTAAAAAAGGCTCTAAAGTAAAAACTGGAGATACATTGGTTATCCTAGAAGCAATGAAGATGGAGCACTCAATCAAGGCTGCTGAAGATGGAATTATTAGTGAATTATATGTAAGTAATAATGATCAGGTCGAAAATGGAGCTTTGTTAATGGTTATTGACTCTAATTAGAAATGCAAGCATCTAACAATATACATTTAATTTCTAAAAAATCTTTTCAACCTATTACCAAGAAGCATAAAGAGGTTATAGACAAATTAGAGCTGATGTTAGAGAAAGGTATTCCTGATCATACAATGTCACAACTTGCTGCAAAACTTAAAGTTTCACTGAGAACTTTATATGAAATCGCTCCAAGTAAAGATCATTTAATCAGAATGACTGTTAACAGAATTTTAATGCGGCTTGGTAAAGAAGCGCTAGAAATAGTTGCAGATATAAAGTCTCCAATTGAAAAGTTAAAAAAATACTTGCAGCATGTAAATCAAGCTGTTGGTCCAAAATTTAAAGTCTATCTTCAAAACTTAGGCAACAATAATAAGTCTAAAGAAATGATTGATTATCATGAAGATTATATTACTGCCTATACAAAAGAATTATTAGATACTGCTATTAGTCAAAAAGAAATTAAAGATATTGATACTCAAGCATTCGCACTTCTACTCGGTGGTATTGGCAGAGATTTTGCTAAAGACTCCAATATTAAAAAATTAATTAACTCGCCTGAAGAATCTGCAAATTCAATTACGGAAATAATTTTAAATGGTATAAAGTTAGATAAAGATAATGACTAAAGAAGTAATAAAAATAGCAAATTGCAGTGGGTATTATGGCGATAAGCTTTCTGCTGCAAAAGAAATGGTAGAAGGAGGTCCTATAGATGTTCTTACAGGCGATTATTTAGCTGAATTGACTATGACAATCCTATTTAACCAAAAAATGCAAAGAGGTGAAGATAAAGGATATGTTGGAACTTTCCTTAAACAAGTAAAAGATGTAGCTGAATCATGCAAAAATAAGAATATAAAAATAGTAACTAATGCTGGTGGCCTCAATCCTTCATCAATGGCATCAGAAATTGAAGCAATATTAGGAGAATTAAAGATTGATCTTAAGGTTGCCTATATAGATGGTGATGACTTAATGCCAAGACTTGGTGACCTAAACGATCAAGGGGAAGTTTTTAAGAACATTGATAAAAATATTCCTTTAGCAGAATCTGGTTATCAAACCCTAACAGCAAATGCATATTTAGGAGCATGGGGAATTAAGGAAGCTCTTGATAAGGGTGCTGATATTGTTGTTTGTCCTAGAGTTACTGATGCAGCTGTAGTTATAGGTCCAGCCGCATGGAAGTTTAATTGGCAAAGAACTGATTATGATGCGCTAGCTGGAGCTTTGGCTGCAGGTCATATTATAGAATGCGGTTGCCAAGCTACAGGTGGGAACTATTCTTTTTTTAAAGAGGTTCCTAGTTTTGATAATGTTGGTTATCCGATAGCAGAGATAGAAAATGATGGGAGTTTTACTATTACAAAACATCCTGGCACAGGTGGTTTAGTTTCTGTAGGAACTGTGACTGCGCAATTGCTTTATGAAATAGGCTCGCCAGCATATATCAATCCTGATGTTATTGGTCATTTTGATACTCTTTCAATTGAGCAAGAAGATACTGATCGGGTTTACGTTTCTGGATGTAGAGGTAGCACCCCACCTTCAACGCATAAAGCATGTATTAATTTAGCTGGTGGTTATAGAAATGGTATGGATCTGGTGCTCACAGGTTTAGATATTGAAGAAAAAGCTGAAGCTTTTACAAATGCTCTCTTTAATTCAGTGGGTGGCAAAGATCAATTTGATGAAGTATCAATAAATCTTCATAGAACTGATAAAGAAAACCCAAATTCAAATGAAGAAGCAATGGCAACTTTATCTTTATCAGTCAAATCTAACAACCCTGACCTAGTTGGAAGATTATTTAGTGCAAAAATAATTGAATTATCATTAGCGAATTATCCAGGCTTTTTTTCTGGGGGTGGAGGCAAAAAACCAGGACCAGTTATTGTATATTGGCCTGCATTGGTGGATAGCAAACATATAAAAGAATATGTGCATCTAAACGGTGATACTACTGAGATAATTCCTACAAGTCAGCTTAACTTTGAAGAAAACTTTTATCAAAAGAATCCTATTGAAATAGGACCAGCGCTAAAGGGAGAGACAAAAGAAATTCCTTTTGGTCAGCTTTATGGAGCTAGATCTGGAGATAAAGGAGGATGTGCAAATATGGGCGTATGGGCAAAAACAGATAAGGCATTTTCTTTTTTATATGAATTTTTAACCGTAGAAAAATTAAAAGAATTACTACCTGATCTTAATAAATTTGATATTGATAGATATGATCTTCCAAATATAAAATCTTTAAATTTTTATATCCATGGAATACTTGAAGATGGAGTATCTTCAAATAATAGAAAAGATGGGCAAGCTAAATCATTAGGTGAATATCTCAGAGCTAAATTTGTTGAGATACCTATTGAAATAATTGAAGGAGAATAATTATGTCTGAGAAATTGTCGCTTGAGGGTTTGAATTTTGAAGCAACAAAAGTAGATATTAATAAGAATATACTTACTCTTACTTTAAATAGGCCAGAAAAAAAGAATGCGCTAAATAATGTCATGATGAATGAGATTAATTATGCTTTAGCTTATGCTAAACAAGAAAGATCGATAAGGGTTGTTATTATTGCAGCTGCAGGTGATATATTTTGTGCTGGTGCTGACTTAAGAAGACAGAAATCAGAATCTAATGTCCCCAGGCTTAAAGACGCTGATGATATTAGTCTAGCTCTGAGACATTTATATAAGCCAGTTATATGTAAAATTCAAGGTTCTGTATTGGCTGGCGCTTTATTGATGGTAACCAATTCTACTCATGCTGTTGCGGTAAAAGATGCACAATTTTCAGCACCAGAAATTAAACGTGGTTTATGGCCCTTTATGGTTATGGCTGGATTATTTAGAGTAATGCCAAAGAGAGCTGGATTAGATTTTATAATGCGTGGTCAACCTATAGATGCAGATAAAGCTGAGAAATGGGGATTAATTAATAAATCAGTTGAAGCTAGTAAGCTGGATGATTCAGTTAATGATCTTGCTGAAGAGTTGGCTAGTCTGGCACCACAAACAATGCAATTTGGTCTAGAGGCATATGAGAAGCAAGACTCAATAAGTTTTGACAATGCTTTGCCATATCTACAAGAGCAAATTGCGAAATGTTTTGAGGGAGACGATGCTAAAGAAGGCATTGCTGCATTTTTAGAAAAAAGAGAACCTAATTGGGATAAGAGAACAAAGGAGTAAACTATGGATTTAGAATACGGTAAGCAATACGAAGATTACAGAGTAGAAGTTCAAGAGTTTTGTAAGAAATATAAAGGTGTGCAATTTAATGATACAGCAAAGATTCCTTTAGCTTCAAATAACAAATCTGGTGGTCCTGTAATGTCTAGATCAGATTGGCAAAAAATTCTTATAGAAAATGGTTATTTTGCTAGATCGATACCAAAAGAATATGGGGGGTATGGTGGTGATTCAGATATTATAAAAAGTAGAATAACAGCTACTGAATTTTCTAATCAACGTATTCCTGGACCAATGGGTGGACAAGGAATAGATATGTTGGTTCCTACCCTGCTTGAACTTGGTACCGAAGAACAAAAAAATAAATTTATAAAACCTACACTTCATGGTGAAATGATTTGGTGTCAAGGTTACTCAGAACCTAATGCTGGAAGTGACCTTGCAAGCCTGCAAACCAAGGGCGAGCTCATTGATGATAAATGGATAATTAATGGCCAAAAAATATGGACTAGCACTGCTCAATACGCACAAATGATGTTTTGTTTAGTTAGAACAGAGCCTGAGGCATCTAAGCATGCAGGCATTAGTTATTTACTTGTTCCAATGGATACTCCTGGTCTAGAAATAAGACCCTTGGTTGACATGACTCTGCAGGCAGGTTTTAACGAAGTGTTTTTTACAGATGTAACAATTCCTGGTAAAAATATTGTGGGTAAAAGAGGTGAAGGTTGGGCTGTTGCAAATGCAACTTTAGGCCATGAAAGAGGCTCTCTAGCTAATCCAAATGCAACTATGAATAGACTAAATATGTTAATTAATAGAATGAAAAAAGAAACTATTGATGGAAAAAAACTAATAGAAATTCCTATGTATAGAGATAGATTACTAAAAATTCAAGGGAAGATAATGGCTTTCCAATCTCATGCACTTCGAATCCTTTCATCCAAACTTAATCCAGGACAGGATGTAAAAATTGGAAAAATGATTCAAAAATTAGTAGGTACAGAGTTAAGGCATGAGTTAGAAGGTCTGGGTATAGATATTATGGGAGAACTAGGAACCTTGTACGAGGATAGTCCCTATTTAAGAGATGGTGGTTCATGGCAATTTACTTATATGTACTACCTAGGACTAATTATTGGTGGTGGAACCAATCAAATACAAAAAAATATTATCTCTGAAAGAGGTTTAGGTCTTCCAAGAGAACCCAAGGTTCAAGGAGTTTAAAATGTATTTTGGATTATCAGAAGAGCAAACTTTTTTTCAAGACAATGTTAAGAAATTTTTGGATGATCAGGCACCATTGGATGTAATTAGACAAATTACAGCCGAAAAAAATACTAGTATTCAAGAAGAAATACGTCAAGGTTTAACTAACCTTGGGTTAAATGCATTATTAATTCCTGAAGAGTATGGCGGCTTAGGATTAGATCTATTATTTGCTGCAGCAGTTTCTGAAGGACTTGGATCAGGCGTAGCTCCAATAGCATATAGCGGTTCTTACGTGATGGCTCCTCTTGCAATAATACATGGCGGTAGTGATGCACAAAAAGAAAATTACTTAACAAAGATAGCTTCAAATACAGTTAAATTTGGTATTGGGCTATCTGAATATATAGGTGCTCGAGAAGATGCAAAGCTTATAATTAATGGAAACAAAGTTAATGGAAAAGCTTTATTTGTAATAGATGCAGACGATGCATCCCATTTTATCCTCTCAGATGATCAAGGTACTATGTTTATAGTAGATGCAGATGATTCTGGTCTTGAAGTTATAGAGCTTACATCAATTGATAAGACTAGAAGTTATGTTGAAATTTTGCTGAATAATGTGACTGCTGAAATTTTAGATAATACTGTAAAGAATAATAATGCGATTGAAAAAACAATTGATGCGGGCAGAATAATGCTAGCTGCAGATAGTGTGGGTGCTGCACAAGTTATGATAGACAAGTCAGTTGAGTATGCAAAAGAAAGAAAACAATTTGGCAGAGTTATAGGCTCGTTTCAAGCTGTAAAACATATGTGTGCAGAAATGACTGCAGAACTAGAACCGTGTTATGCAATTGTTTGGCATGCTGCACATTGCTTTGATTACATACCTGAAGAGGCAAGACTTCTTGCATGTCAATCAAAGTCTCATATCTCAGAGGTTACAAAAATGGTTGCCAAAAAAGCAACCGAAGTTCATGGAGGCATGGGTTTTACAGATTTACTAGGATTGCATTATTGGTTTAAGAGAATTGGTATGAATAGACAATTATTAGGCTCTCCAGAATTAGTGAGAGATGAGGCTGGCAAAATTCAAGGATTCTAAATTAATTCTTTTTTGATTAAGTTTGATAGCAATTCCACTCTATCATTGCCAAAAAACATCTTATTCTTGTAATAAAAAGTAGGTGAGCCAAATCCACCTTGGTTGATAAGATCTTCTGAATTTTTAATCAAAATATCTTTTGTAGATTGCATATTAATAAATTTAGAAAATTCTAAAAAGTCTAAACCATTATCGGAGCATAGTTCCTCTAAAACATCATCCGAACTTATATCTTTGTTATCTGTCCAATAGGCCTCAAAAATACTTAGCGCATATTCATAAATAATATTTTTAGATTGGGCATATAAACAACCTCGCATCGCTTTCACAGAATTAACTGGAAAAATGCTTGGCCAATTAATAATAATATTTCTTGTATTAGCCCAGTTTTGAATATCATCTAAATAATATTTTTCTTTGGCAGGGACTGGGTTTGCCCTACTTTCATAAACTGATGGATTTATAGTATTGAATATTCCGCCAACTAAAATCGGCTTATATACAACTTCAATATTATTTTCATTTGCTAGCTGATTAATCGCTTTAAAAGATAAATATGTCCAAGGACTTGAACAATCAAAGAAAAATTCGATATAGTGTGCATTCATCATAAAACTATACATTGAATTAATAATTTGAACATCAAAAAAATAAATTTGACGACTAAGGCTTTGATCCTTCTTCTTCTTTCACAAAGCTTGCACGCTAGCAATATAGCTTTTGTACCTGACGATAAAAAGATTGCTCTTAGTGAGGAAATATTTAATAAATTATCAAAAGAACATTACGTTCAAGAGCTAAGCAATGATTTTAATCATAAGTATATTGAACATTTAATTGATGAACTTGATGGAAATAAAAGATATTTTACAAAATATGAAGTAAACCGCTTTTTAAGCTCTGCAAAAATATTTAATTCATCAAAAAATGCCTTCGATATTAAGGCTGCATATAAAATAATTAATCTTTATTTTAATAGATTAATAGATTTTTCAGAATACCAATTAACACTATTAGAACAAAAAGAATTTACTTTTAGTAAAGAAGATTATTTAGATATATTTCCAGATGACAATGAATGGAAGCCATCTAAATTAGCCCTTAAAGATGTCTGGATGCAAGTCACTAAAAATGACATGCTGACAGCTCAATTGGCTGACGAGGTAGAAGAGGATTTTATAGATAATATCAAAAAGAGATATTCGAATAGAATAAGAAGAGTCAATCAACGTAAAGATGAAGATATTTTTTCAATTGCTATGAGATCTTTAACTAGTCAGTTTGATCCTCATTCAACTTATTTTTCACCTAGGTCTGCTGAAGACTTTGAACTCAATATGAGTCTAAAGCTTGAAGGTATAGGTGCACTGCTTACAACTGAGGATGATTATGCAAAGATTGTAAGTTTAGTTCCTGGTGGGCCAGCTGAAAAATCAAGCAGAATCAATCCAGAAGATAAAATTACAAGAATTAAACAAGAAGATTCAGATGAATTTATTGATGTTATAGGCTGGAGAGTTGATGAGGTTGTTGATCTTATTAGAGGAAAATCAGGAACTAGCTTAGATATTGAATTCATACCTTATGATTCTGAAGATAATAGCAATAGAAAAATTGTTAACCTCATTAGAGAAGAAATTAAACTGGAAGATCGAGCAGCAAAATCAACCATACATTCTATTAATATATTAAATGAAGAATATAAGATTGGAATTATTGACCTACCAAATTTCTATATTGACTTTGATGCTTACCGAGATAGGGATCCAGATTATAAGAGCAGCAGTAATGATGTAAAAAAAATATTAAAGGAGTTTAATAAAAAATCTGTCGACGCAGTAATTATAGATTTAAGAGGTAACTCAGGTGGTGCTTTGCTTGAGGCTAATAGACTTACTGGTTTATTTGTATCTTCAGGTGCCACAGTGCAAGTTAAGCAAAATTCAGGAAAGATTGGTTCTTGGGGAGATTATTATGCAAGGCAGGCTTGGAAGAAGCCTGTTGCAGTTCTTGTAGATAGATATTCTGCTTCTGCATCTGAAATCTTTGCTGGAGCAATTCAAGATTACCAACGAGGCCTAGTTATCGGACACAGAACTTTTGGCAAGGGTACTGTTCAGGCAGTTGATCAATTATCTTCTGGTCAAATTAAAATAACTGAATCTATGTTTTATAGGGTTACTGGAGAAAGTACTCAAAATAAAGGAATAATTCCAGATATAGAGCTTCCAGCTACTTGGGATATTGAAACTACTGGGGAAAGCTCTCTTCATTTATCGCTACCATGGGATACCATTCCACCGGTTAGATACAGAAAATTCAATATAGATGAAGACATTCTTCTAGCTGTTAAGAACGCTCATAAAAATCGTTTAAAAGAAGATCCAAACCTTACTTACTTGCAAAATCTTAGACAAAGGTATGATGTTGTTTCAAATAAAAAAGAATTAAGTTTAAATTTGGTTAACCGAAAAGAAGAAAAGCAAGAAAGAAAAGATTGGTTGCTAAGTGTTGAAAATGAGCGAAGAGAAAATAATGGTTTAGATACATTTGATGATTATGCTGACTTAGAAGAATTTAATAAAGACAAGGATGATAGTGACATAGATATTGATGTAGAAAATGATTATTTATTGCAAGAGACTGCAAATATAATCGCAGACTATATATACTTAAATAATAAATTATTAATATCAAAACTTAATTAATAAATGCGAATAGTATCCTTTAATATAAATAGTATCAGGGCTAGGCCACATCAATTAGAACATATAAGAGATGTATTAAAGCCAGATGTAATTGGATTACAGGAAACAAAAGTGAATGATCCAGACTTTCCTTTAGAGGTAATTGAAGAAATTGGATATCATGCAGAATATTGGGGACAAAAGGGTCATTATGGAGTAGCTTTATTAAGTAAAGATAAGCCAATAGCTATTCAAAAAGGTTTTGTTGATGACGATGAGGATGATCAAAAACGTTTTATTCAAGGAACTTATCAATTCAATGATTCAAAAATTATAATAATGAATGGGTATTTTCCTCAAGGGGAAAATATTCATCATGAATCTAAATTTCCTAAGAAAATAAAATACTATGATGATTTGCGCAAGCATATTGCCGAAACTCAAAAAAAAGAAACTAACATTATTGTTATGGGTGATTTTAATGTAGCTCCTGAAGATATTGATATTGGAATTGGAGAGCAGAATATTAAGAGGTGGTTAAGGGATGGTAAAACCTCATTTCAACCTCAAGAAAGAGAGATGTGGAATAGTATTAAGAATTTAGGATTTCATGATTCGTGGAGATGCATCAATCCAAATGAATCAACAATTTATTCTTGGTTTGACTATAGATCAAGAATGTTTGATGACAATCCGCAAAGAGGTTTGAGAATTGATCATATAATGCTTTCAAATCAATTAGTATCATCAATAAAGGATGTAGGAATTGATCATGTTGCAAGAGCTATGGAGAAACCGTCTGATCATTGCCCTGTCTGGGTTGAAATATAACGTTAGTGCCTTTTTGATTTAAAGAAATCTTTTAATAGAATGCTGCTCTCTTCCTGTAGTAAGCCATGCTGATAATCGATCTTATGATTAAAGGGTTTATCAAAGATATGATCTATTGAATGAATGGCGCCAGTTTTTGGCTCAAATGCTGAATATACAAGCCTAGATAATCTTGCATCAATTAGGGCTTTAGCGCACATATGACAAGGCTCAAGAGTAACATACATACATGCATTATTTAGTCTGTAATTTTTAAGATTTTTGCTAGCGTCCCTTATAGCTAAAATTTCAGCATGGGCTGTTACATCATTTTTAGAAATAACTTGATTGAAGCCTCTACCAATTATTTTGTTATCTAAAGTAATAACTGCTCCAACTGGAACTTCATCGCTTAATGCTGCTTTTTTTGCCAGCTCAATAGCTTCGCTCATGAAAACAAAATCAGATTGTGAAAACATTAAATATTTTAGTAAAGTTCGATTCTTGCCAAATCTACTTCAGCATAAAAATCTTTTCCATATGCAACTATAGCAATCCAGTTGATCTTTGATGATTTTACGTTGCGAGGAACATATGCAGGACCGACTCTTTGAAATGCACTAAAGGGGATATCTATAATTTCCCATTTTTCATCAGCTATAAAAGTTGCCTTATAGTATTGCCAGGGTAAAAATGTTGCTGGAGTTCGCAGATGAATTTCATATGTCTCCCCATTACCTCTAGTTTTAATTCGCACTCCTGAGTAATTAGAATCTTTTGCCTCAACTCTGGATCTAAACTGAATAAAACCACCATTATTCTTTGTACTCACCTCTCCTTCAAGCCTATAGAAGTTAATAGAATTATCAGTTAATTCAGAAAATTTTAACTCTGAAAGTCCACCCATAACTTGATCTGATACCGGGTCCCAATTAGCGCGGTTGTTTTCAAAATCTTCTATTACTAAATTATCTGCAGAAACAAAAGTTGTAATTAAAATTATAAAAAGTCCTGATTTAATATTCATTTAGTTTTTTTATTGATTCTTTCAGCTGGAAACCAAGGCCACTTACAAACAGTTGCAGACCTTTTACCTTCAGGTGATATTACTGATAAATTTTTATCTATTTTAGAAAATTCAGTTGGAACATTAGCAAATCCAATATTCTTTTTTAGTCTTGGTGAGTAAATACATCTTGAAACATGGCCTATCTTGAGATCATGATCTATAACTGGCCAAAATTGTTCTGGAGGATTTTTTATGGGATCACCATCTAGGATTACCCCAACTAACATGCGTTTAGTTCCTTCTTCTTCTATTTTTTTTAATGCAGATTTGCCAATAAAATTAATAGATTGATTAGTATCTACTAATCTTCCAAGACCTATAGTGTAAGGGTTATCTTCTTTGAGCACATCTGACCTAAATGATAATAACCCGCCTTCTATACTTCTTATAGTATTTGGTGCGATAGGTGAAATATTATATTCTTGACCTGCCTCCATAACTATTTCCCAAAGCTGCTCACCAAGCTTGTGGTTGCGTAAATATAGTTCATAACTAATCTCACCACTCCATCCTGTTCTTGCTAAAACTAAAGGTATTCCTAATAAAGAAGTTTCTATAGCTCTATAAAAGCCAACATCTCTATGATCTTCATCAAATAACTTTTCTATCAATTGAGGAGCTTTTGGTCCACCAATCTGTAAAGGCGAAACATCTGGTTCAAAAACATTAACGTCCATGCCAGAGTTAACAGCAGCTCCTTGAATCCATAAAAGCACCTCACTATCTCCAGGAGAAATCCAGAACTGATCTGGTTTAACTCTTAATAAAACAGCATCATTTATTATGCAGCCATCTTCTCCAGTAAGCAGAATATATAAACAGTGTCCTATTTCACACTTCTCAAGATTTCTTGGTGTTAAAGTTCTTATAAAATTATAAGCATCCGGACCATTTATCTCTATTTGTCGCTCCCCTGCAACATCCCACATAGTGACGTCCTTTATAAGACTGAAGTACTCTTCTTCTGAGCTTGTATAGCTTGTTGGCATATACATATAGTTATAAATTGTGAAACTTTTAGCACCGTATTTTCTTGTTGAATCATAAAAAGGAGATTTTCTAATTCTTGAACCAAAAGAAATATTAGCCGGAGGAAAATTTGTAGTCATTATAAGCTCCTATTAAAAAATAATGCTTAGCTTAATCCCTTTATCATTGCTTTTTCAAGCTTTTTATTTTCTTTATATGCTTTAAAAATTGGAAGCTTTATATTAGGGGCAAGATTATCTGCCATTCTTTTAATTTGAATGTAAAACCAGGCTTGTTGAGAGAATGCATTAAGGGCTTGAATAATAAGAAATGGGCTATTTGGTGACAACCACCATCTGCCAATTTGCAAAGTTTTTTCAAAAGATGGTAGCTCTTGAATATTTCCAGAAAGCAAGTCATTTAAGACTAAGGGTTGGGCACATAATGGCCTTCCTATTCCAATTAAATCGCAGGTTTTGGAATTTAACGCAGCATTCATACCCGTTGATGTTCTAAAGCCTCCTGTTACCATGAGCGGCATATTAATTGCTGCTTGAATCTTTTCAGCATAATTTAAAAAATACGCCTCTCTAGCAATAGTGCTATCCCTTCTAACTTCACTTCTTTCCTTATTAACACTGATATCATCTAATCCTAATAACCGAGGCTGCTCATAGGTTCCCCCCGAAATTTCTAGAACATCAACACCAGCATCATCTAATAATTTAGCAACTTTTATACAATCTGAATTACTAAAACCACCCTTTTGGAAATCTGCAGAATTTAATTTCACTGCTATTGGAAAATCATTACCTAACTCGTCTCTACAACCTTTTACAATCCTTAGCATTAGTCTCGATCTATTCTCAATTGATCCACCCCACTCATCAGTTCTCAGATTAATATCTGGTGATAAGAATTGGGAAAGTAAGTAACCATGTGCTGAATGCAATTGAATGCCTGTGAATCCGGTTTCTTTCGCAATTTTTGCTACAAAGATAAATCTTTCAATGACATCTTCAATATCTTCTACTGACATTGGAGTTGGAACTCCATAAGAAGCTCCTGGAATCTTAAGTTGAACAGAGGATGGTGATAAAGGACTCTTATTTATATCACCAGGCGTTTGTCTTCCAGCATGACTAATCTGCATCCAAAGTTGGGTATTGTTGCTTGTGCCTGCTTCAGCCCATTTTTTCAAAAAATCATATTGCTCATAATAAGAATTTTTTTCTATAGCAACATTGCCTGGCCCTTCTAGATATCTTCTATCAACCTGAACATTACCAGTTAATAAAATCCCTGCGCCTCCAGCAGACCATTTCTTATACAAATTTATATGTCTTTGAGTTGTAAAATTATTAGAATCTGCAATACCTTCTGTCATTGCAGCTTTGCATAATCTATTCTTAAGAGTTACTCCACATGGCAATTCAAAATTAGATCCTATTGTCATAAATTAGTACTTAATTAAATAATTTATATACATTTTCAGGAGGCCTTCCTAAAACTGCTTTGTTATTCATAATTATAATTGGTCTTTCAATCAATTTTGGAAAATCAACCATAAAATTTAATAAATCATTATTCGAATATTTCAAATCGTCTAAGCTATTTATTCTATAAGCTTCTTCGCCTGTTCTAATGATGTCTCTTGGTTCAAGATTTAGCTTTTCTAAAATTCCCTTTAATTCTTCGACAGTGATTGCTTCTTCTAAATATAATTTAATTTCAGGACAATAATTATTATCCTTAATAATTTGAAGAGTTTTTCTAGACTTGCTGCATCTTGGATTATGATAAATTTTTATTTTATGCATTAGATAATTCTGCAAGCATCTTCTGCATTTGCATGTGAATTATATTTACTGCTTGTAATGGTCTTATCATCACTTTAAATTCAGAAATTTTTCCATCTTCATTAAAAGAAATAATATCCACTCCATTTACATATTTACCCTCTATTTTTGTTTCAAACTCTAATATAGCTTGATTTCCACTTAATACTTCCTTTGTATAACGAAAACTTGAATCCTCAATATCACCATTTTTTTTAGCATCATCTCCACCAAAAGTATTTCCAGCAGCCATTAAATATAATTTAGCAAGCTCTTTACCTTCTTGAGGTGTGAAAACTACAGGTGAATAAAAAATAATGTCGTCAGCTAGAAGCGTGTCTAAGCCTCCAGGAAAATTTCCATGTGTAAAGTCATGCCATTGCTTAATATGCTCTTCGATCATTATTCTTCTTCTATAGAAAAAGTAAGACCTGCGCTGTCTTCAAGTCTTGTTATTAATTTAACACCCATAGCTGGTGCAGGCGTATATATGCCGCCACTGAGATCTTCACAATCTTGAATTAAGCAAAGTGCGCTTTCAAGTATCATCTTAGAAGTAGAGCCATATCCAGGATCCATATCTCCTTGAACTGATGCACTCAGAGTAGACCCATCAGGCATGTCTGCACAAAATAAGACATCATAATTACCATTTTCTCTAGATTCTTTTGAAGGACCCTCTCCAGGCTTGGGTGCATCGCCTAATGGATTTATTTTTGAAATTAATTCTGCCGCTGCCTTACCTTCTTCTCCAGCACCTTGAACCCACATTTCGTTATAACAAAAATCTTCGCCATATAAATGGCCCATTAGCGCATTTGATCGATGAATATTTTTTGTGTTAATTGGTGCCATAAAAAATGGTGCAACCCATACTCCTAATTTCTCATCAATCATAGGCTTATTATCTACAGGTTGTTCGGGTCCTGAAAATCCATTAGATAATGAAAAAGGGTTAACTAAAACTTCAATAAGTTCAGGTTTTTCTTTTAAGGCTCCCATTGTAGCCATCATTGAAGCTGCTGTACCACCAGAAAACTCTCCGTTCATTGCTCTTACTCTTCCTCTAATATTTGGAACTGCTTTTCCCAATCTCGAAATAACTTCGTTTTGAAGAAATAGAACACCTAAATCAAATGGGATACTATCAAAACCACATGAGAAGACTATTCTTGCTCCAGAATTTTTAGCTGCTTCAGAATGCTGATTAATTTGTTCATGCATCCAGCCAGGCTCACCACATAAATCAACATAATCAGTTCCATTATTAGCACATTCACTTACAACATCTGATCCATATAATTGATATGGTCCTACAGTTGTTAAAATACATTTAGTTTGCTTAACCATTGCTGAAATGCTTTGGATATCACTACTATCCGCAACAAGAAGAGGTACATCTTTTGAAACCCCTAACTCATCTCTTACTTCACAGAGTTTATTATGATTCCTTCCTGCCATAGCCCATGCAATATTATTATCATTACCATAATTATTCTGCATATACTCAACTACTAACTTGCCAGTAAATCCAGTAGCGCCATATATAACAACATCAAATATTTTATCTTTCATAAAACTCTCCTTAAAAATATTTTTTAATTAGTATCCAGCTTCTTCAGAATTTATTTTATCTAACCAATTACCATCTAGGAGCTCATATATATTTGAGCTTGGCTTTAAACAAAACACTTTATCCTCAACTTTACTTATATTAAAAGCATCATCACGAAGTTCATTTTTCTTTAATTTAAATGTGCCGGTGGTATCCATTTCTTGAATAATTCTAATAAATATTGGGCGAGCATACTTAGGCAGATTATTCTCAACATATTCAGAAAATTCAAGCCAATTAAAGTCTTCAAAATCTTCTAGACTAAATGCCGCCATGCCTGCTCTACCTTCACAACCAGGAACTTTAACACCATATACATTTGCCATATTTACGTCTTTATAGCCATTTAAAATTTCACCAACTTCATTAGTTGATACATTCTCAGATCTCCATCTGAATGTATCACCTACCCTATCAACAAATTGATAATGTTCCTTACCAAAAGCAAAACCAACATCCACTGTTTTAATTAAATCGCCAGTATTAAACCAAGCGTCTCCAACTTTAAAAACATCCCTTAAAATCTTCTTTTCACTTGCTTCTTTATCTGTATAGCCATTGAAAACAGCATTTGGTCCAATTTCAACAATTAACAAACCGGGATCATGATTGGTAATTTTTTTACAAAACCCCTCATCATTTTTTAGTATTTCATCTTCAGCAACGTCATATTCTAATAAAGCAACTTCTGCACTAGTCATTCCGATTGTTTTATTTTTATTAAAAAGGTTCATAAACAAAGCATTGCCTTCACTAGCGCCATAGATTTCAATAATTCTATCTATATCGAATCTTTCTTTAAATGTATCCCATACATCAGGTCTTAAACCATTTCCGACCATACTAACTATTGGATTATTAAGTTCTGCTTCAGAAGGGTCTTTATTAATAAGATATCTACATAATTCACCAATATATACAAATGCCGTTGTATTAAACTCATTTGCCTCTTGCCAAAATGATGATGCTGAAAATTTTCTCTTAATAAATGAGGCCGCGCCAACATTTATTGCTGCACATAAGCCAAGCATTAAGCCTGTGGAATGATATAAAGGTAAACAGTTATACATACAATCTTCATGATTAATTCTATAGCCTGCCATTGTTATATTTGTAGCAGCCGCTACTAATTTAGCATTAGGCAAAATCGCTGCTTTAGGAACGCCGGTGGTTCCTGATGTAAATATATAACAAGCAACATCTTTAGCAGTAACTTGATTTGTTTGATCTAAGTTCTCATTGTCATCAAAATCTAAATTTGCTTTTAAGTTTATTGCCCATTCTGGTAATGCATATTCATTTGTATCTTCAACCCACAAAAAGTCATCTTTGTTAGAAATATTAATGTCCTCTAGGACCTCTTGAAGTGGTTGAGCCCTCTCAGCACCAACTATGCACTTAACAGAATTAGATGAATTTATACAATGAATTAAAGGGTCGCCTGTAAGACTAGTATTAATAAGTACTCCAATAGCGCCTATCTTGTTTAAAGCCAATAATGAGATTGCATAATATGGACGATTTTCCATAAATAAAACAACCTTATCTCCATGCTTAACTCCATTACTAGACAAATATCTAGCAAAACTATTGGCAGCCTTGTTAGCTTCAGAGTATGTCCACGTTTCTTCTTCAAAATATACAAATGGGCGTTCTCCAAATTTGTTTGTGGACTCTTGGAAAGAATGAGATAAGGAAGCATTCTCATCTGCTTGCGGCCACTGATAACGTAGAACAGGAATCATGTACTTGAGTTCACCAAGCATTCTAATAAATTCTTTCATATTTTCCCCTAATATTGAACAATCTTTATAATATTTTTACCTTGTCATAATAATTATATCTTGAAAATAATCCCCTATCTTTATTATCAACCATGGCTATATTTCTCATCCAAGGATCGTGTAAGAAATGGTAGGAAAATTATATTTATAAGCATATAGATTAATAAGAGATAAAGAATCTCTATATTTTGAATATAGGCAAATCCTAAAATACCTATTATCCCCAAGGTTATTAATCTAGAAACTTCAATTAATAGTGCAGATCTTCCCTCTAACCATCTTGAAGTCGCGACCATTGTATAGACTAACATTGCTACATATATCAAATTAAATACATAGTTTGTAGTTACATTCTCGACTATATAAACACCAGCAACTGTCAATATTATTAATTGGAATAATCCATAAGAGCTTATTGCTTTACTAACACTAGGATTATATTTTTTATAGGTTTTTGCATTATATTCTGAATGTGGAAATTTTTTCTTTACATCCTCAGGGCGCCAACCTGTTCTAGCAAATAAAACATAAAACTTATCTTTTATTCTTTTTGCGTAAAAGAAATCTTTCATGATTCCAGTATAAATATGCAAATTAGCCCACAAAGGATTAAATGATCGTATCGGGGTTCTTATTCCATAAACACAAGGCTCTTCTTCTTGTTCTTCTTTAAAAGTTCCAAAAATCCTATCCCAAACAATAAAAACACCGCCATAATTTTTGTCTACGTAAATCTCATTCGTAGCATGATGAACTCTATGATTTGAAGGAGTTACAAAGAAAAGTTCATACCATCCTAATTTTGGAATATGTTGGCTATGGACCCAAAATTGATAGATGAGATTTATAGATGCGACGCTTACAAAAACTTTTGCAGGAACACCTATTAAAAATAATGGAACATAAAAAATCCAATTTAATAAAAAACTGGTACTAGTTTGTCTTAATGCGGTTGATAAATTATATTCTTCGCTTTGATGATGAGCTACATGTGAAGCCCAAAATATTTGTCGCTCATGGCCAATTCTATGAAACCAGTAATAACAAAGATCATAAGCAACAAAAGCAAATATCCATGTAATTATTAAAGAATCATCCATTCTCCAAAGTGCATAATATGTTTCTATAGAATAAAAAATGGCGCCGCCTACACCTATAAGAACTAGTTTAGAAGCAGTGCTAAGAGACCCCATAAAAATACTGATAACGGTATCATTTATTCGGTAAGTATTTTTGTTTTTGATCCAGCCATATAAAAACTCTATTCCAATAGCTAAGAGAAAAAATGGAACTGCTAAAGGTATATAATCCATTAGGCGAGGTCCATATCAGCAAGGCTGGAAATAATTGAATCTCTTCTCTTATTTTTTACTAAATCATTCCAGTCTATTTCTTTTGTTTTAAGCATATTAATTATTTTAGAGGATTTAGAAATTTGATTTTCTTCTAGATATTCTAACACTTCTATAACGCCTTTTCTGTTATTGCAAACCAATAACATATCGCAGCCTGCATCTAATGCTTTTTGAGCTTTATCAGAATAGTTACCAGCTACATCTGCTCCTTTCATCGAAAGATCGTCGCTAAAAACCACTCCTTCAAAGCCTAATTGTTGACGTAAAATAGTCGTAAGCCAAAAATATGAAAAACTAACAGCATTATTATCTACTTTTGGGAATGTTAAATGTGCTGACATAACTCCACCAAGTAAATTCTGTAAGATTACATAGGGCTTTAAATCTTCTTTAAATAATTCATCTAGCTCTCTAGAATCTATTGGCGTTTGAATATGGCTATCTTCTTTAACTCCACCATGTCCGGGAAAATGTTTGCCTGTAGCTACCATTCCCGCATCTTGCATTCCTAGAATTAAGGATTCAGCAAGATCAATAACAATTTGAGGGTCATCACTAAAAGCTCTATTTCCTATAATAGTACTCATATCAATATCTAGATCAAGAACTGGTGTAAAACTAATATCTACACCGCACGAAATTAATTCAGATGCAATTAGCCATCCAATATCATTAGCAAGTTTTATAGCTTTATCATGATTACTTTTTGCAATATTGCCAATTGATTGCATTGGAGGTATGTGCGTAAAGTCATTTTTAAAGCGTTGTACTCTTCCACCCTCATGATCAACAGCAATTAATATCTCTTTTTTTACTTCTCTAATGTTGGCACATAAATCTTTAATTTGATCGCGAGACTTAAAATTTCTTTCAAACAGAATAATGCCGCCAACATGAGGATTTTTAATTACATTAATATCTTCATCTGATAATAGTACACTTTCGATGTCTATCATTAGGCGACCATGTTTGTTGGATGACATTCTTCTTATTCTTTTTCAGATCCTGGCATTAAAAAATCTTCAAATTGAGTTTGAAGTCTTTGCATGCCAGCAATCCATCTATCCCTATCATTTCCTTTTCTCATAATATATTCAGCAACCTCTTGATGAGGAAGTACAAGGAAGGTTTCAGTATCTATTGCCTTAAGAACATCATCAGCAACAACCTCAGGTTCTAACATACCATCAACTCCTGCTACTCCAGCTCCTCCTGCAGTCATAGCTGTTCTTACGGCCTGAGGACATAAGCATGAAACACCAATACCTTTATTTCCATAAGTTATTTTGATCCATTCAGCGAAGCTTACAGCTGCAGATTTAGTAACTGCATATCCAGCGGCACCTAATTGCGTTAAAAGTCCAGCTGCTGATGAAGTGTTAACTAAATAGCCCTCTTCTCTTTCTAGCATTTGCGGCAGGACGTGTTTAGCAGCATGGATATGAGATTGAACATTAATTTCCCATATCTGTTGCCAATCCTCTGTTTCAGCTTCGAAGAATCCTGGCACTCCACCAATACCAGCATTTGAGCAGAAAATATCTATTCCACCAGAAAACTCATTAGCTTTTTGAATAACATTAATAATTTCGCTTTCTTTAGCAACATTTGCTCGAACAGCTAGTCCATTTATTAAATCAGCAGTGGCTTGAGCTCCCTCAAGGTTTATATCAACACAAACAACAGACTTTGCACCAGCCTCATTAAAAGCACAACTTAATGCTTTTCCAATTCCACTGGCTGCGCCTGTGACAACAACTCTTTTTCCTGATATTTTCATAAAAAATTTCCTTTTCTCATTTTATTCTAATAGATTTAGCTATTTTAATATATTATAAAAACATGATCCTTAATCAAAAAATTGATAGTTTAATGATGATAGTTGGCAGAGTACTTCTTGGAATATATTTTCTTTTGCCCGGTCTTGGCAAAATACTTACTTACTCAGATAATATTATCCTGTTGACTTCCAAAGGAGTTCCGCTAACTCAAATTGCACTTCCGTTAACTATATTAATAGAAGTAATCTTAGGTGCTATGTTAATTTTTGATAGGTATATAAAAATGAGTTCAATGATATTATTTGCTCTTACTTTGTTAATTAATATATTTATTCATGATTTTTGGAATTTATCTGGAGTAATGCAGTCACATGAAGCTCAAAATTTTTATAAAAATATGGGTGTAGCAGCAGGATTGCTTATATTAGCTTCAACTGCAAAGAACTAATCGTCGAGATTTTCTTTTAAAAAATTTAGGCTATCCTTCATTGATGCTCTTCTTGCTTTCCAATTGCATCCAAGATGGGCTCCTATAGGAGCTAAACCTGATTGAATCAATTTAATTCTTCCTTCAACAGTATTCATTTCATACCTTACTCCATCTTCGCCATCATAATACTGAGAACCATCTTTCTTGATAATACTGTGCTTTTTGCTAAGTGCTACCGCATTAGGCAAATAAGCAACGGGATCAACTCTATCAAAACTATGATGACTATCTTCATACAAAATTATTGAGCTGTTTCCTCCTGCTTCATTAATAGCAGGTGATAATTCTTCTATTAAAGATGATGGAGTATAGTCATCATCTTTACCAATAAGGCTGAGAATTGGTTGTTTGCTCCATCTCATTTCTTCAGGCCACATATAAGCGCCTGGATAAAACGCTAAGAAGGCTTTAAATCTTTCTCCATTAGGCGCAAGCTTTTCTGCAATAGGCTCCCATGCAGAATATATTGCTGTTGATCCACCAAAACTCCACCCAGCAATAAAAATATTATTAGTCTCTATATCAGGATGATTTGATAATATTTTTAATGCCTCAAAACAATCTGTTTGCGCTGTTGCAACTGTTACCTGTACTTGATCCTCAACAATAGAAGTTACATTTCTTGATTCAAAGCTTTGAACTTTAAAAATTGCAAAACCATTCTCTAAAAAATTTACTGAATGGTCATGTGATGACATAGCCCAGCCCATGCTTCCATGCATGCATATAACCAATGGATAAGTTTTTTTCTTAGCCTCAGGAAAAACTAAAGTTCCAAAGACTTCTTGTTCTTTTTTAGAGGATCCATTAAAAATGTCATAAAATTCAAATGGACTAGAAGATTGATAAAAAATATTACCATCGTCACCAGATTTAAGCTTCATTTCATCACCCTGTTAAGTTATTTATCTGTCCATTTAGGATTTCGTTTATTTATAAAAGCATCTATACCTTCTTTTGCATCTTCTTTTAGCATATTTTCAACCATAATTTTAGAGGTATATTTATAAGCCTCTGATAGCTCTAATTCAGATTGAATATAAAATGCTTGTTTGCCCATTTTTACAGTCATAGCTGATTTATTTGCAATCTTATTAGCAATACTCAGAGTCTTTTCCATCAAAAGATCCTTTGAAACGTGATTATTAATTAATCCAATTGCCTTAGCATTTATTGAATCAATCATATCTCCTGTTAAAAGCATTTCCATTGCATGCTTTTTAGCAACATTTCTAGATAAAGCAACCATAGGTGTTGAGCAAAATAATCCTATATTTACTCCAGGCGTAGCAAATTTACTATCATTTGTTGCTATGGCAAGATCGCAACTTGCAACTAACTGGCAACCTGCTGCAGTTGCAATACCATCGACCTCAGCAATAACTGGCTTTGGATTAGAAACAATCATTTGCATTAACTCAGAGCAAGAATCAAATAATTGTTTAAAATAATCTGTTCCAGAATCTTGAGATTTTCTTGCATCAGTTATCTCCTTCAAATCATGTCCAGCGCAAAAAATAGCACCATTGGCAGCTAAAATTATTACTCTTATAGATTGATCTGTTGCAGCATCAGAAAATGCTTTTTTTAATGAATCTATCATTAACTCTGATAAAGTATTTTGATTTTTAGGATTATTTAGGGTGAGGCGTAAAATTCCATTATCAATTTTATCTTTAAGTAATATTTTTTTAGTTTCCATACATCTAATATTTAAAGCTAATTATTGTTACTAGTCCAATTTAAATTTTTAAATTCTTTTTTTGGGCATCTATTCATAACAACCTTCATGCCTGCAGCTTCTGCAAGATTTGCTGCATCATTATTAATTATCTCTAGCTGCATCCATAAGACTTTGGCCTTGATTTTGATAGCCTCTTCAGCAATCTCAAAAACTGCATCTGATGCACGAAATACATCAACCATATCAATTGGTTGCTGAATTGAACTTAAGTTAGGATAAAAATTCAATCCTAAAACTGAACTTCCTTCTTCATTAGGATTAACAGGAAATACTCTATATCCATGCTCTAACAATGATTCTATAACCTTATAACTATCGCGTTCCGGTTTTGAGCTAGCCCCTACTACTGCAATGGTTTGTGTTTCAGCTAGAATTTTTTCTATAAAACAGTCTGAATAACAAAAAGTATCAATATCCATACTTCTATGGTGACAGATTAATTTTGTGAATAACAGTCTTTATTCTTCATGACAAGAGCAGTCTATACTCTTACATGTTTGATAATTCTTATAATGAGAATAAATAACTAGAATTGAGCCTAAAAAAGTAATAGATTTTTCACCAAACTCTCCATATAGAATTCCACTAAACATTACTGCAAAAATAAGCATAAAGAGCCCAACAAAACCAGATATTAGAAACTTAAGAGTGTTGTGATTTTTGTAACCAGAAATTAAGGCATAGCTACTTATTGGAACGGCAAAGAATAAAATAAAATAATGAATAAATTCATTATCTATTGAGATTGCAAAAAAGCCAGAAGTTAAAATAAAAAATGAAGGTACTAGTAAGCAATGTAGTGCACAAACAAAGGACAAAGTCATAGCCCATTTATCTGTTCTTAATTGTGTTTTTATTGTCATCTCATTTAATTGTGACATAAATATTTTTACCGATCTATAAAATAATAGGGAGTACTATACAACACTCCCTATAATTATTTACTTATTAAGGTTAAATCTAAAAACTTAGATTAAATTTAACACCAAAGTTTCTTCCAGGTAATGGAACTGGATCTTTAACAAAAGATGAATGATTTCTAGCTATTTCATCAAGTAAGTTATTTGCAAATAGCGTAACTTTCATCTCGCTTCTATCGTTAACACTAAATGTCTTTGTTACTCTCGTATCAAGCATTCTATAAGAATCAGTCGTTGTCTCACCTTCACCAACATCATTCTGCTTTTCAACACTTTTTAAATTAAGTTTAAAAACAGTATTATTTTGTGCATATGATAATGAATACACATTTCTTGCTGGATTAATTCTTGGTACATAGTGACCATCAGAAAATCTAGCATTAACTTCATCTCTTCCAAATGAATATGTTAGTTCACCAGATGCAAGACTCATTGTTCTTCCAAATTCAATTTCATAACCATCAAACTCAGCATTTTCTTGAACATAATTCGCATGAATTAAGTTTCCATGATCGTCATGATCATCTCCATGATCATCATCTCCATGGTCGTCATGACCATCAAGTTCATCCATTAATGTGATGTAATTATCAACTTCATTAATATAGAAACTCGCATATGCATAAAAATCTCCATTCTCATAGTTAAAAGTAATATCAAAATTATTTGATGTTTCACTACCTAGATTAGGATCGCCGACTTCGAGTCTTCCAGTAGCGTTATGAGGTCCATTCATAAAAAGCTCTATAACTGAGGGAAGTCTTTCTACACTGGCAAAACCAAGATTAATATCTAGATTATCGTTTAAGCTTCTACCAAGAGTTAATGCAAAGCTATTAGTAGTATCATCAATATTGTAATAATCAATATCGCCATGATCTTCATCGGTTACGCTTCCAGATCTTTCAATTTGATCCATTCTCATACCAAAATCCATGTTATACATACCAAGATCTTTACTCATAAAATATCCAAGCGTAAATTCTTCACTACGTAAATTCTTCACTAGTAGCAGGATTCATAAAAGCTTCCTCGCCTACAATTGAAGAATCTTCATCAAGAACATTAAATACTATTTTTTGAGTCATATTATCATTTGATAAATCAAATATTGCTCCATATTCTGTTGACGAGCTCATGAAATTTGTCGGTGCATGCTCTTCATGATCATCACCATGATCATCATCTCCATGATCATCATCTCCATGATCATCATGCTCTTCTTCAGCGTGAGCTTCTGTTAGAACATAATCTGAATCACGGAAAGTAAAATCAACTGAATTTACTAAATCACCACTCATATTTAATGAGCCTTTAACAGTAAAGCTTTCAGAGTCTGTAGTTGAGAAAATTCTTTCTTCTTCATGCTCTTCTTCACCTTCATGCTCGTCATGCTCTTCACCATGAAATGGAATACCATAAACGCTTTCAAGATTATCAACTGAAAATCCTAAATAGCCCCAGTCTCCAACTTTTGACACGCCAAATTTTGTTGCTTCAGTCATATAATCAGAGTTATTAATATAACCTAGGTTCTCTTCTTCATGCTCCTCTTCCTCTTCGCCTTCATGCTCTTCATGCATTATGGCGCCTTCAGGAATATCATAATTACCAAGTTCAGTATTTTGATATCCAAAAGTTACATTAAAGCCATTAAGGTTATCTTTATAATTAAAATTCT